>QQTW01004660.1_pt1 | contig 10312 bp, 9 predicted proteins | sample 1904831 | NCBI WGS metagenome assembly QQTW01 (sample SAMN09435610, study PRJNA476489) | Subsurface metagenome, whole genome shotgun sequencing project.
ATTAATACGCTTTGATAGGGTAATTAGCAATCCGCCTTTTTCCCAAAACTATACCCGCGAGGGAATACATTTTTCAGGGCGGTTTAATTATGGGTTCTGTCCAGAGACAGGGAAGAAGGCAGATTTGATGTTTGCCCAGCATATGCTGCACGTTCTTAAGTCGAATGGAATGATGGCGACAGTAATGCCGCATGGGGTAGTGTTTCGCGGGGGAGAGGAAAAGAAAATCCGCGAGAATTTTATCAAGAACGACCATTTAGAAGCCGTGATTGGGTTGCCGCCGAATTTGTTTTATGGGACGGGGATTCCTGCTTGTATTTTGGTGATGCGTCCAAAAGGGGCAAAACCTGTAGAACGCCGAGGCAAGGTACTGTTTATTAATGCGGATGCCGAATACTATGCAGGTCGCGCTCAAAATTATCTGCGACCAGAGCATATTGAAAAGATTGTTTGGGTGTTTGAGAATTTCCAGACTTTGCCTGGGTATTCCGCAGTTGTAACTAAGGAAGAATTGGAACAGAACGATTACAACTGTAATATCCGTCGCTATGCCGATAATGCACCACCGCCGGAACCACAGGATGTAAGGGCGCATTTATTGGGGGGAATTCCCAAAGTAGAGGTAGAGGCAAAACTTCCACTATTAGCGGCGCATGGGTTCGATCCAACTAGAATTTTAGTGGAGCGAAGCTAGTGGATTACTTAGAGTTTATTCCCGCGATCGCAGACAGGGGACAAATTAAAGCTTTCTTGGAGTTCGATTCTGGTATCAAGGAGCAAGAAGGTAAGCTGTACGGTGTCTGTGCTGTTTGGTGGCAGATGCACGCGCCTGATTTGGGGGAGTTGCCAAAAACGAAGAAGGTGATGGAATTGCGAGCGGAGTTTTTGAGTTCGTTTGTTAGCAGTTTGGAACCTGTGGGATTACTTGATCGCTTTAAGGTGGCGGGAGTCGTGGCGAGTTGGTGGGATGATGTGAAGTATGAACTGCGAACCCTTTCAGAGTCTGGTTTTGGCGGGTCAGTTGATAGTTGGGTGGATACGATCAAGGACGCACTAGAAGAGGATGATGAGACTCAGAAAAGCGGCGCGAAATTTGACCCGTTGAATCATAAGTTAGTCATGCGGTTGATGCCGGACTATTTGCAGGAAATTGCGGAAGCAGAGGCGCAAATCGCAGAATTAGAACAGCAGAAAGAAGCTTTTGAACGCGGAGAGGAGGCAGAAGCAGAGGAAGCAGAAGCAAGTGATGAAGAAGCAGAGGCGGTTAACATTGTCAAGGAGTTGGAGAGAAGCTTAAAGGCTCTGAAAGGTGAGATTAAGGAACCGAAGAAGGAAATTAAGGCTTTTAAGAAGTCGCCTTTATTGTATAAGAATATAAATCGCGGAACTTGAGGCGTTTCTTCAGGAGAAAGAGCTAGAAATTGCCGAGATTGAGCAACAACTTGAACCCTACAAGGAAATTAAAAAGCAACTGGCGGAAGCAAAAGCGAGATTAAGAACGCTCAAAAAGGAATTGGTGAAGCGTTTGGAAGCATCGCGGGCGGCGTTGACGGATGAGGGATGTCAGGAGTTAGTTTTAGCAATTTTTAAGGATGGCTTAAGCGTGAAATTAGAGCGATATGTAACGGCGCATCGTCAGCAGGTAGTTGCGGCGGTAGAGAATTGGTGGGATAAGTATCGTGTGACGTTGCAGGATATTGAAGCGGAGAGAGATGCGGCGGCGCAGCAGTTAAGCCAGTTTTTGCAGGGGTTGGGGTATGTCTAAAGATTATTACTGCGATCTCTTACACAATCTTCCTCATGATTGGGAAAAAGTAACTATTGAAGAACTAGGTACTATTTATTCTGGGGGGACTCCAAGTAGAGATGAGCCTTCTTTTTGGAATGGTTCAATTGCTTGGGTTACTCCTGGAGAATTAACAACTTTACAAGGTAAATGGATAACTAAAACTAGAGAATATATTACTGAATCAGGCTTATTAAGTAGTTCTGCCCAGTTGCTACCTAAAGGTTCTTTGCTAGTAACAACTAGGGCAACGATAGGATATGTTGCTATTGCTGCAACTGCTATATCTACAAACCAAGGTTTTAAAAGTCTTATTGTTAACCAATTAGCCATTTCTAATTTCTACTATCATCTATTTAAGTTTATTACTCCAGAAATTAAAAAAAAATCATGTGGAAGCACTTTTCCAGAAATTTCAAGACAAGATTTTAAATCAATTTTAGTACCTCAACCTCCACTTTTTGAGCAGCAACAAATAGCACAAATTTTAGATACGATAGACGAAGCGATAGCACGTACATCTTCCCTCATTGCCAAACTGAAGCAAATGAAGGCGGGACTGCTGCACGATTTGCTAACACGGGGGTTAGATGAGAATGGGAAATTAAGGGATGCGATCGCGTACCCCGAACAATTCAAAAACTCACCACTAGAAAAAACCCCGAAAGATTGGGAAGTTACGCGGCTTTCTCAAGAAATTAATATTATTCACGGATACGCTTTTAAAGGTGAATATTTTGCCGAGCAGCCACCTGGAGAAATACTTTTAGTTCCTGGTAATTTCCACAGAGAAGGTGGTCTTTACTTTGATGATAATAATACTAAATATTATCAAGGCTTAATTCCTGATGGTACTGTCTTAGATAACGGTGAGCTTCTTATTGTAATGACTGACCTTTCACCTAGAACCCTAATATTAGGGCGAGTTGTTCTAATGGATTTACCATTTAGAGTCTTGCACAACCAGCGAATTGGAAAAGTTCTTCTTAAGTTCCCAAATACTTGGAATAAGAAGTTTTTAATGTTGGCAATGAATAGCAACCGAATACGCAGCAACATTATTAGGAGTGCCACAGGTACAACCGTAAGACATACATCTCCAGAGCGGATTATGGCAAATATTGTGGCTAAACCAAGTATTGAAGAACAGAGCAGGATTGTCGCTATTCTTGAAGATCATGATACCCGAATCTGTAAAGAAGATGCCTATTGGCAAAAGCTCAAACTCCAGAAACAAGGACTAATGCAAGACTTGCTAACCGGAAAAGTACGGGTTAATCATAGTCAATAACTGGATAGACAAAAGCATAAAAGCGCTCTAGCTACCTCAACCAAGGCATGACCTATATTTACCATATTACTCACGTCAACAATTTACCCTTAATTCTAAATTCAGGGGGATTGATTGATAAAAATAGATTAAGACAACAGCAAATTAAGCATCTTGATATAGCCTACGAAAATATCCAAGATCGACGATCTAGAACTCCTGTTCCCTGCGGGGCTGGTGGAGTGTTACACGACTACGTGCCGTTCTATTTTGCCCCTCGTTCCCCCATGCTCTGTGCAATTCATAATGGTAAAATAGCTGGCTATAGCCAAGGACAGAAGCCAGTGATTCACCTAGTTGCGGAAGCTGAAGCAGTAGAGGTTGAAAATATAGTTTGTGCTTTTACTGATGGTCATGCAGTTATGGCATATAGCGGATTCTATAACGATCTACAAGATTTAGAATTCGTGATTGATTGGAATATTATGAAAAACAACTATTGGGCTGATACGCTAGAAGACGGAGACAGAAAGCGGAGACGACAAGCCGAGTTTTTAGTACATCAATTCTGCCCTTGGAGATTAATTATAAAAATTGGCGTGATAGATAGGGCAATCAAATCGCAGGTTGAGCAAATATTACAAAATATTAACCATAAACCGGACATTGAAGTTTACTCTAGTTGGTATTACTAAAACAGCAAATGATACAATTGTACTATCAATGATAGCAAAGGAAAATGATTGAATTTAAGCAAGGCAACCTATTAGAAGAAAAAACTGAAGCCCTAGTAAACACCGTTAATTGTGTCGGTGTTATGGGTAAAGGTATTGCCTTGCAATTCAAACGAGCCTTTCCCGAAAACTTCCGTCACTACGAAAAAGCCTGTCGTGTTAGAGAAGTCCAGCCAGGACAAATGTTTACAGTATCTACAGGTTCACTGTTTTACCCCAGGTACATCATCAACTTCCCTACTAAACGCCATTGGAAGGGAAAATCAAAGGTTGAAGATATTAAAAGCGGGCTGAAGGCATTAGTTCAGGAAATTCAGCAATTAAACATTAGCTCGATCGCTATCCCTCCGTTAGGATGTGGCAACGGTGGCTTAGATTGGGCAGAAGTTAAACCGTTGATAGAGTCAGCTTTTGCCCAACTTCCAGAGGTGCAGGTATTTATCTTTGAACCAGTAGGCGCACCTGCTGCCGAAACAATGCCTGTTGCCACAAAAAAGCCGAACATGACTCGCGCCCGTGCTTTATTCATTCATTTGTTGGAATTGTACGGAATTCCAGGTTATGAGCTAACTAAGCTAGAAATCCAAAAACTTGCCTATTTTCTGCAAGTAGCTGGGGAACCTTTGAAACTGCCTTATAAAAAACAGCACTACGGTCCCTACGCTAATAATCTCAATCATGTTTTGAAACACATCGAAGGGCATTATATTCGCGGTTATGGCGATGGCAGCAGTAAAGCCCAAAGTCCTGAAATCTATGTATTGCCAGAAGGTAGAGAAGCAGCACAAGCTTTTTTAGAAACACAGCCAGAAGTCAAAGCGCGTTTAGAACGAGTCGGCGATCTAATTTTCGGTTTTGAGACACCTTACGGCATGGAATTGCTGGCAACAGTCCACTGGGTTTCCCAAGAAAACCCCAAAGCAGCAGAGAATAGCGACGAGGCGATCGCAATGGTGCATAATTGGAGCGATCGCAAACGCCAACTTTTCAAACCCGAACATATCCGCAAGGCTTGGCAACGACTTCACACGCAAGGCTGGTTAACAGCAATGAGTACAATATAAAGTTCGAGCAAAGAGGATTAAATTACGTAAATTTAAGAGAAAAATTCAACTTCACTGGAGATTTAGGGCTGTATTGTTAAGACAGTTCCTCTTAGTTTGCCCTTGCACATCAATGTCTCAGCCCACTCCTGAATATATGTATGTCGAAAAGCCAACCATCGACCAACTTGTAAATACGGGTTGGCAATACATCGAAGGGGATTGGGACAAACCAGAAATTACGGAACGGGAGAATTTTAAACAAGTCTTATTAAGAAGTCGCCTGAAAGCCGCCGTCAAACGCATCAACTTGGGCGATCGCGGCAACCCTTGGCTAGAAGATACCCAAGTAAACGCCGCCGTTAGCCAGCTAGAACGCCTCAGCGTATCAAAGCTAATGGAAGCCAATCAAGAGGCTACGGACTTACTGCTTAAAGGCACAACTGTTTCAGTACAGGATGGCAGAGATATTACCATCCAGTTTATTGATTTCGAGCATCCCGAAAATAACGACTTCCTCGCTATCAATCAATTTCGAGTCGATCCGCCTTGGGCAACCAGCAACCGAGGGTTTATCGTTCCCGACATCATGCTATTCGTCAACGGTATCCCCCTCGTCGTTATCGAGTGCAAAAGCCCCAATTTAGACAACCCCATTACCGATGCTATTACCGACCTCCTAAAATATTCCAATCAACGGGGAATCAGTCAACCCGAAGGCGCAGAGAAGTTATTCCACTATAACTTGATGCTTATTGCCGCCTCCAGAGGACGCGCTGCCGCCGGAACTATCGGCGCAAGTTACGAATATTACGTCGAGTGGAAAGATACCACCCCCCACCCCGTCGCAGATATTACCGCCGAATTAGGAGTTTCCGAACTCAATTCCCGCCAGATGCTCATTGCGGGAATGCTGCACCCCGCGAACCTCCTCGACATTCAGCGCAACTTTACCCTCTTTACAACCAGTGGCGGGCGCACGATTAAAGTCGTCCCCCATTACCAACAATATCGCGCAGTCCACGCTGCGATCGATCGCTTGCAAACTCGACCAACCCGCGCCCAACACGGAACTGAAGACCAACGCGGGGGTATTATCTGGCATACCCAAGGATCGGGCAAAAGTCTTACAATGGTGTACCTCGTTCGCAAGATTCGTACCATTCTCTCATTGCGCCGCTTTAAAATTGTCGTTGTTACCGATCGTACTGATCTAGAAAAGCAATTATCTGATACCACCATCCTCACTGGCGAACCCTTACAACGAGCCAAAGAGGTTAAAAAACTAGAAGAATATCTCAAACAACTAGGCGCGGGTTTAGTTTTTGGCATGATTCAAAAATTCAAAGGCGGCGAGGACTCCAATGAAGAAGAACAAATCGAACGTATAGAGAAAAACCTCAATCCGTCCGAAGATATCCTTGTACTAATTGATGAAGCGCACCGTTCCCACGCTAGTACACTCCACGCCAACTTACTCGAAGCATTACCGAACTGCGTCCGCATCGGTTTTACTGGTACGCCGATCGAGAAAAGTGCCAGAAAGACAACTCGCCAAATTTTCGGTTCTTTTATCGACCAGTACAATATTCGCCAATCCCAAGAAGACGGTGTTACCTTACCTATCCTCTACGAAGGATTAGAAGCAAGAGGCGCAGTCACCCAAGGTGACAACCTCGATCGCATTTTTGAAGTCATCTTTAACGATAAAACCCCCGTAGAACGGGCAGAAATTAAATCCAAATATGCTACCAAAATCCAAGTGGGCGAAGCGCCAGAACTAATTAAAGCCAAAGCTAAAAATATGCTGCACCACTACATTGAGCGTATTTTACCAGGCAATTTTAAGGCTCAAGTTGTTGCATCAACTCGCCTCGCCACTGTCCGCTACCAAGAAGCATTTATAGAAGCACAACGGGAATTACTACAGCAGTTAGAAACTCGCGCCCCGATCCTTCAAAGCCTCGACCCGGAAACTTTAGAATCTCTTAACGCAGAAACGCGCTTTCTCGTCCTCGCTCTTCCCCACCTAGAGAAAATCCGCCGCTTGGAATTTGCCTCGGTTATTTCCAGTGATAAACAAGACCCAGATACCTGGAAACAGTGGACGCAGAAAAACCATCAAGAAGCCCATATTGAGAGATTTAAGAAGCCTTTAGCTGAGGATAGCCTCTCAATCCTAATTGTAAAAAATATGCTGCTGACGGGGTTTAACGCCCCCCTAGAGCAAGTTTTATACCTAGATCGGGGGATGAAAGAATACGAACTCCTGCAAGCGATCGCCCGCGTTAACCGCATTTATGACGATACTAAAAAATACGGTCTGGTTGTGGATTACTACGGTGTTGACATCGCTGCCGCCCTCTCTGTTTACGATAACGTTGATGTTGAACAAGCATTATTTGATATTCGCGCCGAATTGCCGAAACTGCGCGATCGCCATCAGCGAGTAATTGAATTATTCCAAGAACACGGCTGCACTATTAACGACCTCGATAGCTGCGTAGACTTACTGAGAGACGAGCGCCTACGAGTAGAATTTAACAACTACCTTAAAAACTTCCTCGACACCCTCGATAGCATTCTCCCCCGTCCCGAAACACTGCCTTACGTTAAAGATGCCAAAAAACTCGGCTTAATCAAAAAATCCGTTGCCGACCTTTACCGCGACGAAAAACTGAATATTGTCAGTGCTAAAGAAAAAGTTTGGGCATTAATCGATCAATATATTGAATCTCAAGGTATTGATCCGAAAGTGCCGCCGATCGATATTATGTCTCTGGACTTTAGCACTCACGTCCAGCGACATCGATCGATTAAAGCACAAGCAGCAGAAATGGAATTTGCTGCCCGTCACCACATCAGCGTACACTTAGACGAAGATCCAGTTTATTACCGAAATTTAAGCGATCGCCTCAAAGAAATCCTCGAATCTCTAGCCGACAACTGGGAAGAAAAAGTCCAAGCCTTGCGTCAGTATACTGAAAGTATCCAAGCCGGACGCACAACCGACCAAACCGGGCTAGACCCCAAAACTCAACTCCCATTTCTCAGCATCTTAGGCGAACATTCAGACAAAGCCCTAACCGAACTCGCGGCGGCAACAGTTGAGATTTGCGATCGCATCCGTCAAGAAGTACAAAGAGTGAATTGGGAACGGCCCGTTATTCAAGAAGACTTGCGAAAATGGATTGCAGGCTATTTGGACGATAGCGACTTAGTACCCTACGACCAACTTGAAATAGTAGCTGATAAGCTGGTGCAACTTGCCGTAAAAAACCGCAATAATTTGATGGCATGACTACTTTAACCTTTGGCGAACTTAGCTTTGAATTACGCCACAGTGCCAAGCGTCGCACCGTTGGGATTACGGTAGAACGCGACGGTCAATTAATCCTGGATTCCCCGCCAGAAGTACCAGTAGAAACCCTAGAGAAAATCGTTTCTGACAAACGTCTGTGGATTTACGACAAACTCCTCAAAAAACAGTTCCTTAACCCACCTACCTCAATCAAACAATACGTTTCCGGTGAAGCGTTTCATTATCTGGGACGCAGCTACAGTTTAAAGCTAGTCGATGCAGTCCCAGAACAGCCAAAACTTAAACTCTACCACAGCTGCTTTCATTTGCAGCGTGATGCACAGGCACAAGGTCAAGAACTATTGATCGCCTGGTATCGCGATCGCCTACAACCGATTCTCTCACAACAAATTGTCGCTCTTACTAACCGCATCGGCGCATCTCCCTGTTCCGTTCAAGTCCGTGATTTAGGCTATCGCTGGGGTTCCTGCGGTCATAAAGGTGATTTGTACTTCCACTGGCGCGTGGCGATGTTACCGCGAACGGCGATCGAGTATTTGGTAGTTCACGAAATGGTGCATCTACTTGAACCGCACCACAGCGATACTTTTTGGGATAGGGTAAAAAGGGTTATACCGGATTGGTATGCTCGTAAGCAGTGGTTAGCAGAGAATGGAGTAGCTTATAATTTATAACGCACAGCGATCTAAATTTTTGTATAATTCTGTACATGAGCCTAAAGTTCCAAAAAAGTATTGACCTGCAAACAGAAGAAATAATCTGGCTAATGCTTGATGAGGAATACCAAATATTAGAGCCAATTTTATTGGCATTGTAAGTGCTGAACGCTTCAATAAAGATAAGCAGCTTAAGTTCAAGCTTTATAATCTCGATACATCCGCGCCAGTCCTTCTAAGGCTTCGGCTACCGCCAAAAAGTCAGTATCTCCGTAAGCGAGACTTGTGAACCCAGGATGGTCTGAGATAATACCTCCAGCACGGACTTGAGCAACCCAGCCTCCGCTCTGCTGAGGTAACACTGTCACGCTTATCATCGTCGGCGCAGTTCTATTTATAGGTGGGATGGAAGGCGTTATCCTGGTTTGGGATTCAAACTCCGCATCCGATTGAAGCGGTTGTTGGGGCAAATTAGAAATTTGAGTAAGAATCGCCTTTTTTAGTTGCGGGATGGAAACACCAAGGTTTTCCAAAACCCTTAATGCAATCCCAGGCTCCGAATTGGCGATCGCCAGCAGTAAATGTTCCGGCTTCACAGACATTCTGTGTTCGTGGGCTATCAAACCTGCCCTTTCTAGAGCGCGTTTTGCATTTGGAGTGTAAGGCATTTCAACAGCCACAAACCCTGAACCCCGACCGATAATTTTTTCCACCTCTGCTCTAGCCGCCTCCAAGGTCACACCTGCTGAAAACAGCAGTCGTGCTGCACCATTATCTGTAGTCAGCAATCCCACTAAAAGCTGTTCTCTCCCAACAAAGTTGTGACCCGATTTACGAGATTCTTCCTGCGCGAGCATCACGGTTTTGATAGCAGATTCGCTGAAATGTTTGAAATCAAGCATCAATCAACCTCCACAAGGATCTCCCAAATTGTCTGAATCGGCTACCTGCCATTCCAACTGTTCCAATCAAATACGTTCCTTAATTGGTCAGTTCGCTGCTTAATAATCTCCCTTCATCTCAGGGATTACTATTAGGTATAGCGTTGTTTGATTTGAATTCCAGTCTTCGTGCGTCATTCCCCTTCCTGCTCCTGCCGCTTTGAAGCTAGGTTTTGTGCAATCACGATTGCCTCAGCTTCGGTAAATTCGATGGGAAAACTCCCGCCATCGTCCCGCACGCTAGTTCTTACCTTAACCCCTTCTTCATCTTTTTTATCTTCGTTTTGCTGCTTGTACTTTATATAAATGCCACCTCTTTTTTGACGTTATCTTGTTCGAAGTTGGGCATGACTTTTCCTTTTTCTCAAATTAAAATACCGAGAGCAACGTAGTTAGTTTTAGTTAGACGTTCGGCTTTGTATTGTTCAAAGTGAGTCTAGAATACTTTTATTAGTGTTTGCAGAGAAAGTATTGTGACTAACCAAAAAGTAGAATTAACCGCGACGTTAATTAATCATGTTAGCCAAATAGGCGTGCAAATCAACGATGGTAATGGGCTA
>QQTW01004661.1_pt1 | contig 10308 bp, 12 predicted proteins | sample 1904831 | NCBI WGS metagenome assembly QQTW01 (sample SAMN09435610, study PRJNA476489) | Subsurface metagenome, whole genome shotgun sequencing project.
GGCTAGACGGTATATGGGACCAAGGCCACTCCATAAGATGATGCTATATAAACCTCACATGTGCATGGGTTATATACTGTCTGTCGTGCCCACGCAAAGATCATCCGGGGCAGGGCCGCAATCCATGGGATGGCATTATTCTTAGCATCGTAGAAACTTGCATAGATCATCATCCTGAGGCCTGTCCTGGCCTCTACATTTACCGCGTATAGATCTCTTATGAATATTTGTTTTTTCATCATAGTATTACCCTTGAGCTTCTGCGACATGATTCACTCTTACAAAGTTTCTAGCCATAGCCATGTCCTCATTTACTGCCTGGGCATGTATCTATTAGAGGGATATTATCAAGCCCAGCTCAGAGAACGCGCTGTGATAGACCATTTCGAAGGACCATGGGCGGACCAACTCGGTCAAGTCTGCTAACTTGGAAAAGTGCTATCATGACTTGTTTGGCGTATTCGTTGTGGACGAGCCGCTTCTCTTCATCAATCCGGCAAAGAAAGATGCAAGTGCCTCATTTTCCGATTTCCCGTCCGCGGGCGCAGGAACAGGCGTAGTTTCGCGGTCGGCTGATCTTGTGGCTTCTCGATCCTGTGTTCTAGGTGAGCGTGGACAATATCAGGTTTAAATTCATATGCGCTTCTCCCACCTTCAGCTTTTTCAGCATGTCATCGGCATCCACCTGGATTCCTCCAACATTGAATTGAACCGGACCGATATGCTCCTCAACCACACCGCTCTCCACATCTTCACGAAAGATGAAGCTGCCAGTCCCTCTTCTCGGTTCTCTGTCGGCCTTTTGTTGCTCGTCGTCCGATTTCAATTTCTCCAAAATTTCGAGCTGACCTGCGAGAAATTCTTGGGAATCAAGCGCCTCCACCTCGATTCCGTTCGTTCCTATAACACGTAGTCCGGTGACGATGCTGGATATGCGCTGAGGATCCCGAATGGTTTCTTCGTAAATATATACGGCGCTCGTCGAGTCATGGTGCTGGTCTGACTCTTCTATATCTCCGCCATCGTTCGCTGTGGCGCTTTGTGAAATCTGAATGTCCTTTGACCAAGCCTTGCTTACCCCTTCGAGATCGAAACCCTCCCTCAGGATTCGGATCTTGCCCCAGGAGTCCCAGTTTGGGGGGACGAGCACCCTGTCCCTGTCGATGACATTGTGTTTTAGATGTTCTCTTTTCAGCATGGACTGAATGCCAAGGGAGGAGTGTATGAGTGGTTGCAGAGAGTCGGAAGCATCGGGCATTGTGTATATCAACGAAGCCCCGTGCTTCAACAGGATCGTCCTGGTGTATTGCAGAATGAAGTCGAATTGTTCCTCCTTCCAACTGTGTTCTTTCTCCAGAGTCTCAATCTTATCTGCATTCTGACATACGACACATAGGGGAACACCCAGCAGCTCGTCCCATTCGCCAGGTCCTAGTGGTATTGAGACGTTCGTGTCGAGCGCGCTGCCCGTAGGTGTTTCATTTGCGCCCCGGCGCCCACGCTCCCGCCACGTTGTGATAGTTTCTTCCAATACATCCTTGCACTCATCATCAAGAGAGATCATGAGCGATCGCAGAAGCGTCACCCATTCTCGCAGTTGCCGTATCCATGACCACGGGGTACTCCAGTCCAGCAGTATCACGACCAATACGTTTCGCAAGGTTTGTGGTGTGAGAATCGGTTTCAACAGAGGCGTGAACGAGGGAGAGGAGTCAGCCAGGAGGTAGATAGATAATCTCGCCAAGTTGTCTGCGGGATGAATCAATTAGCCGGACGCTGGCGCGCAGACGGACTGGCTACCTTCATGATCTGCATCGAGCACATCCTGATACGTGAAGCCAAGGGCAAACTCGTTTGCTACTGGAGGCTTTCTTTTTGACGACCGGTCCGGAGCTCTTCTACGAGCCGATGGATCGGTAGATAACGATTCGAGAAAAGCGAGCTGAGTTTCCGGCGTTCCTCCTACCTAGTGTTAGTCAGAGGTGCCCCAATTGTGCTATGGAAAGTGATTTACCTAAAACAAGTACTGTCTTTTGTGGTAACCTCCTGCTGCTGGATGCGCCATCGAGCATCGACGACCAGATATCTTTCTGCGACGCTTCTGCGCCTGATATTTTCCTTGAATCATAATCGCTTTTGAGAGAGACACGAGGATCTTGCGTGTTCCAAGCTGTCTGCGCCATATGAAGAATCTTAGCGCGTAGCCGCGCTCACTGCATTCGGACGCGGTCCCGAATGAGACCTCGGGATGCTCCATGGAGGGAATCGCTCTAGTCTCAGTCCGGACAAGTGCCGTTATCCGTCGATCGATGCCGCAAAAATACACAGTACAAACTCCTTCGCTCACACTCGACTTCATATGTTCATGAGTGAAGGGTTCGCAGCATGAATTCATTCGTTCTATCGTGACTACAGTTTATACATCGCGATGAACAGCATCCGTCAAATTCGGGAGCTGAACAAGCGCGAGCTTGAAGCTGGCGTGTCCCCCGAAGCATCCTGGCACGCCGACTATCGCGACACAGCCTACGTCTACATCGGTGGCCTTCCCCTCGACCTTTCGGAAGGAGACATTATCACCATCTTCTCTCAGTACGGCGAGCCAGTTCACGTACATCTCGTCCGCGACAAGGAGACGGGAAAGTCCAAAGGTTTCGCCTTTCTCAAATATGAAGATCAGAGAAGCACGGATCTGGCGGTCGATAATCTAGGCGGAGCTACAGTGCTTGGAAGGGTTCTGAAGGTCGATCATACACGATACAAGCATAAGGAGGATGAGAAGGAGTCGAGTGGCGGGCGACGCAACAGGGACGGGGCACATGATGAGCATAGGCGCGATCGATCTTCGGACCGTGGCCGGGACAGAGGAGCAGACCGACAAAGAGATGACCGTTATGACTCTAACGACCAAAAGAATCATCGTCGATCGCATAGGGAGGATCGATGAAACTCAAAAGGCATGCCCCGTCAAACGAACTGTTGAAGGTTGAAGAAAAGGTGACCCACACTATTTCAACTGAAGTGGTCGCTCCAAGGATGACATGACGTCCATGGTGCCGCTAAAGCAGTTACGACCAGCCTTCCAAGAGAATTGAAGCCAGACTGAATGTACTGTAGTTGTCGGGGCAAGCCATTCGAAACCCCTTCGCTCGTTTGCTTTTCGCGAACAGCAAGCAGCGAGGACCGCGGCTTTCCCTGCAGTTGGGCGCCGTTGCACTCGATTAGGGGCGCGTCATGCGGGAAGAGCTCCAATCCTGAACGCTTTGGAGCCACGCATCTCGATGCGGACAATGAGGGCTACCTAGTTAGAATACATCTTCTATGTCTCCATCATAACTCATACTATCAGCGTGCAATGTCGAAGCACGTTAGTGCAAGTATCTACAGAAACTGCGCGCCGCTCTTGGAGTTCACCGGAATGGATCAAAAGCAGAATACCTGGTCCCCGAGTTTGCTGACCGGTTTGGGCTTTTCGTATCCCAAGCTCGTGGCTGCCTTCTTCATGGCACTTACCATCGGGGGTGGACCACATATCAGGAGTTTCATGTCGTTTGCCGGACCTGGCAGTTTCGTCTACGCTCGCATTAGCTCGAGTGCACCATGAAACTCGTTTGGCTTATTGACTAAGATTGTTCTGGCATTGAAGTGCCCAACTCACCTTGATCATGTCTTCTGTCACAAACCCAACACCACCGTCCCACCCCTCCGGAGGGTTATTGAGAACGTAGTACACCCTGAAACCATCGTCTTCCTGCGCCAGCGCATCGAGATCTTCCTTGAGAAGGATGTCTTCAAAGTTGACATTGGCGAATATGAGATCAACCTCGGTGCGGTCGTTGCCTCCATTCCTCGGTCTTCCCCGCACGATTGCACGTATGATCTGCAACATTGGTGTAATACCGGTGCCGCCAGCAATCATCCCGAATCGGCGCACCATATTCGGACGGTAAACCATTGCACCCTTCGGACCCATGACATCCATTGTTTGTCCAACCATGAGGCTTGCCACATACTTGCTGATGTTTCCGGTAGGGTAGGACTTGATGAGTAGATCGAAGTAACCAGGTGAGTCGTCGGAGGATATCGGAGTATAAGAGCGGACGACATTTTTGTTGTCGGGACCGATTGGTGCCGCGAGAGATATGTGTTGGCCGATTGGAAGGCCAAGAATGTCGCTCGGCTTGGGTAATGCGAAACGGTAGCTAAAAGCTGTTAGCCCATCTGAAGTATCAGAGTCTGGAGGACGGGCTTTACATCGCAGTATTACGGGTGAGGATAGTCTTCTCCTTGAGCTCATATTTCTGGAAAACATCCGCTCTCAGCACCTTCCGCGGCTCTACGTATAGCAGCGTCAGTCAGATGCTGGCTGTAAATCCGCAAGAAGAAACCCACGGCTGGTATAGACCTTCCATCCACCCAGGACAGCGGCCAGAATCCCGGCATAAGGAACCCATTCCGTTTTGACAATGGCCGTCCCAACGATTATGAGCGCGACTGGTATATAAACACCATTGATGAAGCTTGAGGAGAGGTAAGGGTTCGGCGCTGTGGAGGCAGATGTGCTTGATACCATAACTTGAAAGAGAGAAAATTATGCACCAGTAATAACTGCAATGCCCTGTTCCACCTACTTGTTCTTCAAATAGCCACTCGAGACCTGGAGGGAGGAGCACGGCAGTATATTATACAGCGGCTGTTGCACTCAAAAACCGGAGCTCAATGTTGGGAAACAGACTTTGATCGGGGGAAAAAATAGAGGAGCTTGCTCCAAAGATGGCATGCATTCCAATGTTAGCGGCTAAACCCTCCCGAGGTCAGTTTATTCGTCGGCCCTCTGTACAAAATAATATCAACGACTCCAACTGTTAGCAAGCTTGACACCATGTGCCGAATATGTGAACTACCCGGACTCTATGGTCACCTTATCACAAAATCAATGCACACTGGCACGTATATCATCTTCAACAAATAAGGTGGACTGCGAGCAGGAACACTCTGCCATGGCTAACCCGACTTCCAACCTTCGAAGCTTTGCAAAGCTGACCGGTTCGACGGGCGGCTGGACTTACAATGCAAGATATCTACTTTGCGGATACTCTCGTAAGGAGTTTAGAGCAGTTTCATATCATGACATTCCTTAGCTATCACGCCAAACAATGCGCTCTCTCTTTTCCTGTATGGTTGATCGATACTTCCCTGAACACCTCGTGCTTACCACTCTTCGAGCACTGCTCGCCTTCTCTGCAGCAAGTCGTTGTCGGGTAGTGAATTCCCTCGGCTCCAGATATTTTGGTCCCGGCTGCCCTTTCGATCTTGGGTAGCGTATTGAGCAGTTGTGTATGATCCACATGTATCAGTCAGCAAGGTGTTGAACTTCTTCAAGTCGGACGTCTCATGCAGTCATAATGCTATCTCTAGCATCCAGCGATGCCAGCGCGCGCCTCAGAAAAGCAAAGTCGTCCTCCTCTATACAACGGAGGGCAAACGCTTCAGCACAGGAAGGAGAAACCACTGTACACAAGCATGCATTAGCCGCGGCAGCCACGGCATTCGAAAGGGCTCACGGATTCCTGCAGGGCAAGCCCAACAACAGAAATCAACGAGTCTTGCGTAAGGGCAAAGGGAGAGAGTCCTCGGAAGGCAGTCATTTCATCAATCGAAAGAACAGTTCTCGCTCTTACGAAAGGGACGTACAAAAAGGATCGGCCGCGGCGAAGAAACTGCCATCTCCGGAACGGGTTTTGCCTATGGCTCCTGCACAAGAACAGACCATCAGACGCGCTCAGAACTTACTGGACCAGGAAGATGAACTTAGGGCTCGTTATACGCCTGAAGAGCCCAACGATTCTGTCCCATCGTCATATCGTAGGCTCCGAAAACTGCCATCTCTTTATAGGCCCGGGGTCATGGTCACTGCGGAAAAGTCACGCGGTAACTGGAGCTTGGATTTGCCGAGCTCACGACGATCGAGAGATACGGGTCCATTAGACGGTGGCAGCAGCGCCGTGATTGAGCCACACAACAGAGTCCAGGTCGATGCGAATGAACCGTCTTCATCCAATCATCCAGGTGAAGAAGATCCGGGAGTGACTTCATCGGCGCCGAAAAGCAACCAGTCGACCGCTCAGCAGCCGAGACTGCGACAACGTCCGTCATTCATACTCGCACCATTCAAACGTCCAGGAAGGACCTTTCCCACAAGTCCGATCCCCACGACGAAGGTGACATACGACAACGGAGAACCGGATGCGGCTGACAACGACGCTCCTCAGCGCGATACTCGGGCGAGATCTGTCTCGCAATCTCTGAGAATCAAGGTCAAGGGTCTGAAAGGCTTCTTTCGCAAGTCGTCTAATTCGTCGAATGGACTTCCAGCCCAGCAAGTGGACGCTTCTCGACCGCACTTTGGCAATCTGATCCCGCGATCTTCACGAGGATCAGAAGCAAGGGATAGCGCTCACGTACCAGATGACGAGTCTGTTCTCCCCACCGACTCACGTGCACCATCATTCGGCGATGTTCTGCCCGATGCTCCTCCCAAATCTCGTACGAGCTCAGGCCGTAGCGGAAGCGAAGCCAGCAATGCCAAGTCACGAGTCACCAGCTGGTCGAATTCGACCGCCAACAATACCTTATCCAGCACTCGCCTATCAGTCATTAACGAGAACGTTACAGCACTCAAATCGCAAACGTCTCTGAAGGCCACCGACTCATTGCAGAGCGGCTGGGGTACTCTTGACATGGTAGCACGCAAGCTAAATGGGACGATTCATACAACGCGAGCGGCGAGTGGTCAGCGACAGTTCTCGGCTTCAAGAAAACTACCCGCCGTCTCAGAAGCTGGAATGATCATGTCAGGTGCATCGAAGAAAGAAAACTCCATATACGATACACTGCCATCTCAGAATGGGGCCGACGTAGCGCGGCAGTCCGAAGAGCCTGTCAAGAAACCAACGATTCGTCCCGTGACGCCTGATGATTTCCAGGTAACCATGAGCGGAATCAGAATTCCCGCCTTTGCTCCGCAATTCGACCTTCCAGATATCCCTGCGGGTGCAACTTCGTTTGTGCAATCTCCGCCTCTGACTTTTGGATCGCGGGTCATGCATGCGAATGATCTCGGTGGGCCAGATCCTCAAATAGCAAGTCCTAATGATTCGGTGCTTCCTTCTCCTCAACAGGTTGCTACCCGATTGGAGAGGAGTAATAACCGCTGGAAGACATCTCTTGACGAAATGGCTAGACTTGAAGGCTTATCGTCTTTTACTTCGACCTCGAAAGAGCCAATCAGACCGGCTGGGGCTGGCTACAGTGGAGAAACTCTCACTGTCGCCAAAAACCGGAAGCACGGAGTGGACTACGCTTCTTACATACGGTCCACGGGCGAGAGGAGTATTGAGAAATCTGGTACCGGCTTCGGTCGTCATCTTGCAAACGCAGTTTCTCCTAGTGTATACTCGAGAGATACAGATGGGCATACCCCAGGACGGAACGACAGTGCTGTCTCAGTGGCTGAAAGAGAGGACGCCGCTACCACAGTCATCAACAAATTCCTGGCGCCCACAGCTTCAGAGTCACCAGAGATCAGACGAAAACCCAAACACAACCCTCACACGGAGCAAGCTATTGATGAATGCATGAATTGGCTATCCGGGGTGCCTGCCAGTAGAGACGCGAGCAAGTGGGACAGTGAAGGGGTCGAGCATGCCGAGCAAGTTAAAAGCCGCCATCGCCGGGAATATGCTCAGATTTATGAGGAAGAGAGAAGAGACGATGTTGCAGACGATCGCTCACGCCAACGGAGTCAGACTCCCTCTGCAAGTACCTCGAGGCCCGCTCTCACAACAAGGCAGTCGAGCCGGATGAACGAGCGATTTCCCATGCTCGACACAGGCAAAGATCTTGCGAAAGCCCAAGCGAAACGGGCACAAAAAGAATCATCACCTGCGGAGGGCTCATCTCAAAAGACGTTTGCGAAGGAAAACACGCCTTCCTCCGCAGTAAGCAACCAACCCGAATTGAGCAGGCCCAAGTCGATGCTCTCAATCGGTCCTACAAAGCGGGGAGGTCTCAGCTTCACTCAGTATACCACAACAGCGAATGAGATGGCGGGCAGAGACCCAGCGAATTCTGCTTCGGCACACAACTTCCGCTACAGCAGCGCTCAAATGGTTTACAGGCCCAGATCGGCTCTGGATCTGAGAAAACACAGTCCGTCTCCCTACAGGCATATCAGGCGGAAGCCTGTCGCTGCAACCCCACTGGATGAAGACACCGTCAAGAAAATATTCGAGGGGCCCTACGGTTTACCAGTAACACCAGAGTCGAGACATCACAAGGAGAACAGTCCAGCCCAAACTCGGCGGTCGATCGGCTCTGCCGCAATGGATCATTCTTCCGAGGTGTCCATCGGGAATTTGACACCTACTGGCGGACACAGGATGGCGGACATTTTCCTGAGTACCCGCCGCAACGGGGAGGAGTCGCGTCTGATGAGCGAGTCTCTTGCTTTTCTTTGAATTCTTGGTTAGAAAGCGCATCGGTATCTTGCCTTCGCTGTACTAGATTGGTACGTTTTGTCCATTGGATATTGTTATCTCTGACTGCTCTGTGGAGATCGACTTTACGGGGTTGCCAGAAGTGGCGCGGTTGGAAAGTTAGTGTAGAGCAGTGGCTAAATTACATATCTCATTTCAAAGCTGCCAAGTCCCAATGATCAGTTCCTGCTGTGTTTATTGGCAGGCTCAACCATGCTTTTATGGTACAGAAAAGTCAATCATATCAGCGGCTGAATTCCTGTTACGATACCGCGAACATAATGTAGTTTGGATTCTGTCATAATCCCTCCTCTTCACAGGCATAGGCAATTCATCGTCCCCCTGCGTACGGCGAACTAGATACGTCATAATCATACTCAGAGCTTTTGCCCTTTGGCTGATATCTCGACAACTTGATCCAGGCCCTCATATGAGGGCAGGTCGAGGTCATACTTCTCGGCCATTGCGGGACTCAGAAATCTCATTACAACGTCAGCAAGCGACAGAATCCGCGAGAACGAACTCTTACCGGCCGCCCACGAAATGGCGTCCTTTGAACCATTTGACCAGCGGCTTCGGCGCCGTGAGACTGATAAGTGCGGCGGGATGGAAGCCTTTGCCAGGACCGTCATCCGGCGGCCCATTCTCAATGTTCCATGAAGATGGTGTGTCGACCGCAAGGACCGGCACTTTGGTGTCACGTAGAGCCTCGATCACTTTTGGAAACGGCTCACGGACTGCGCCTTCGAAGCTGAAACCTTAGATGTTCATTAGCGATACTGGTTCGATAGCCTACAATGAAGAGCTCTGGATCGTTGCACACCGAAAATGGCATCAACAATGTGGTCGGATTGCTTCACGGCCGATTCGAAGTCTTCCGTGAATGGTATATCGAGGTCTTTGAGCTGCTTCGCAAGACGCTAGACTCAATCAGCCTGACCTGCTGCAGCAATGATGTGCTGAGCTACCTGATAGAGCTCATTCTTGCTCTGCTTGGGATAGTAGATTGTTGGGCGATACCCATAATGCCAGACATGCCGAGCCGCTACAAGGCCATCTCCGCCTTCGGTCAAGATCAGTTGATGCGAACTTCATACTTGAGTCGTACAATGATGATACCATTGTTGCCCGGCCCGCACGCGAAAAGGATGCGCTTTCCCTTACTCAATGGTTGTAGTTTGAACACTGCTCGGTTTGAGACTCATCTAATGAATTATCCCGATAATCAAGGCATACCTGCCTGCGAGACCGAAAGACCTGCCAGCTCCATGAGCTGATCAATAGAAAATGCGCCGCTAGTCATGAGCTCTTTGTCGAGGGCTGCTGCATTTTTGGCGGACAGTGTCTGAGACCCTTGAGCAAACCATTGGCCGCTGGCAAGAGGGACAATGCCCTTACTCTCAATGCCATTACTTCGTCGCTGATCTTTGATCGCGACCACGACTTGAATGCTCTGAAGTAGGTCAAGATGAATTGAGATATATGAAGTTTAGAACTTGAGACTGGAAGGGTATGACGCAACGACCGGATTACAAGTGGATGCAATTAACTTCAAATTATATAGTGATGAGGGAAGTCAAGATGACTCGAAAGACTGAGTACGCAGTCGAGTGAAACACCTGACTCTCTTTTCAGACCTTTATGATGCAATATATTGTGAACAATCACATACTCAGAATTATATTCAGAATGCTTGAGCTCCAGGGCAAAAAGTGCATTCGAGAGTGGTAGCGTGTCCGCCAATCAGCGTCCACGCCGGCTGTACTTGGGT
>QQTW01004662.1_pt1 | contig 10306 bp, 13 predicted proteins | sample 1904831 | NCBI WGS metagenome assembly QQTW01 (sample SAMN09435610, study PRJNA476489) | Subsurface metagenome, whole genome shotgun sequencing project.
TCGCACTATTTCGTCGGCGTTCAAGGTTCTCATTTCTTCTATCTCGATCCGCATCAAACCCGCCCTGCCCTCCCTCGACACACGGACCTCCAGCGCTACACCACCGAAGATATCGACTCGTGCCACACCCGGCGATTACGGCGATTACATCTGAGCGAAATGGATCCGAGCATGCTGATCGCCTTTTTGATCCGCGATGAACAAGATTGGCATGATTGGCGAGAACAGGTGACGCAAACACCCGGTAAACCCATCATTCACGTCGCGGACCATGCCCCCGCCTCGATGATCGCGGGACATGGTTCCGAGCGGAGCAACGCCGTGGATGAAGTCGAGATCCTGGAAGATGAGGATGAGGATGACGTGGAGATTGTGACCATCTCCGGATCCGAGGGTGGATGATGATTGAGAGATGGGAAATGAGCGAACGATCATCGGGATGCCTTGGGATGGATGAGTTATTGTCTTGTATTGCGTTGGTTTGTGTGATTCACTATTTTACTCCGGTATTCCTACTGTTCTGATGTATCTATCTATCTACCTGCTATTGATTGCATACTGACTCAATCAACTATACCGTATCCATATGTGACCTAACCTGTCACGCGTGTGACAAAAATAAACGGGACAGCCCAGCAGTAACCGCTCCATATAATACTTGTTTAGCATCTCCATCGTCCTTACGACGAAAGGTAGCTTCATCACATTGATGACGAAGATACCTCCATGACGTTGATGATGACATAACTGTTGCAACACGCAAAAGGCCCCCGGCGCCGAAGGTGCCAGTTGTTGTCATAACCCAGTATATGAAGCACTATCCAACAATAACCTCCTTCCATCAGACTTATAATGAAGATGGCTTGAACCTTCACTACGATGAGAATAAGGATCAATACTCTGACATCTGTTGCACTTACGATGAAGACTTCGGCTGGATTCTCCGTTGTAATAACGGTGAGTTGATATTGGTCATTACTGCTGAGCTATTCCGTTTATTTTGTCACCCATATGCCTATTCCTCATGCCTCAGTTATCGATATCTTGTCACTAAAGCCAAGGGAAGCAAGAGAGAGAGCTTCATTAAGCAGAGGTAACAGTTCAGACTTGTTTGACGGTTACCGAGAAAGCCTACTCTACAGGAGAAGGAGAAATATCCCTCACTCCGTTCACTGGCGTGATAATAGACATTCAATTACGGCGAATCTCTTCCCGTTGAATAAAAACGACGTTGATGGCCTTGCGTAGAATTTTTCAAATAATCCCCATTCTCCTTCTCAGAGTAGAAGGACATTCAATTCATTACTTCACCCAGTTCCAGTAACGAGCTTCATACCACGTCCTACATTGAAATAAAATGCTTGGGTATGTTGATGTGATGCGCAGTTGGTATATAGTCAACTAAATGAGATTGTTACTTTTATAGCGAGTATGAGTTTAGTCACCTCGGTCTGTGGAGGCTAAAGGGCATATCCTGTCGTTCTGAGTGGTTTTTGTTCTATATAGTGAGGGCTAGGTCCCCGAGTCTTGAAGAGTCACGCCGCCAGTCTACAGTCATCGCAACAACTTTAATCGCAATGATTTCAGGGTCTTTTGGCATTTCTAGTTGATTGACTCTGATAGTCGAAGACGAATCACTGCGAGAGCAATTGCCAAGGATGTTTTCATTAATCAGTAAACGAAAGTCAAGGGATTGAAGACAATCAGATACTATCGTGGTCTTAACCGTAAACCACACCGCAATTGATATTGAATGCAATCAGTGCTTGACTCGCTGATGGTACTTAGTTAGCTTGGACGAAGGGTTCGAGCCGTCGAGTGGCTGATGCGGTGTCGGAATTGACCGCACGATTTGTTCTGAATATTTTATTCGAAATATTCAAGGATATTGCCCGACACAGTCTGCCTCACCAACGCATCATCAGTGGCCTCGATGACGGGTTAGCAACAGTTTGCTTCATTTGATAAATTAAATCCCCAGCGACAAGGAGGACCACTGACTAACTTACCTAGGAAGAATGTTGATTGTACTCAACACCGGCGTTTCTAGACTGAGAGCTGGAGATGTTGAAATATATGTTAGAGTGGTTGTGTACATCCTAGAACAGCATCGATTATATTTCGTCAACAACCCGAGTCCAACATTGTTCGGCAGCGATAAGACTTCATAAACCCAGGATCATAGAATCTTATACGTGGAGTCCATCCCATTACATGAACTTGACCCAGGGCTCCATCATGAGACGATTGAGGATACTGTAGATATAACTAGTATAACCGTAGATGAACAACGGGGACTCCAATGAATAACCATCGTCGATGTAGAGCTCTGCAGAGCTCTGGACATTGACCGATCGCCGTTTCCGTTTTCCTACTCCGTAGATATAACATCCGGAGCGTTCAAGTCTGCTCTCCGATCAGACGACGCTCGTCCACTCCGTAAGCATACAAGTGGACGAATCGACATTCATCCGAAATACATGGGATATTACGCTGTTGAAGATTCACAATCTGGTAACTTATAATCATCGTTATTGTGACCAGTCTGGGATGCTCCGATTGAGCTCAGACTCTGCGTCGATGTGAGCACTAAGTCTGCCTCGTCTGCTGCAAAACAAGTATAAACTCGGCCAAAGTCGTTGGAACGGCTGTTGGACGTTGGACTTTGAAATGTGCTTTAACTCATGATCGATAGAAGTGGCTCAAAGAGTAGAAAAAGCCCAGCCAAGACCAAGCCAAGCCAAGCCCAACCTCCCCATAGAGAAAATCCAGGCGAAGTCTCCCTTTCTTGCTCCAGTAGTGCGATCAACAACGTCAAGCAACCCGAAAACCCATGACCGCATTCATATCGAGAGAAAGAGAGGAAAACAAGAACGAAGCTCGATGCCACATTACCACGTGTGAATTTCTAAGGCGAGAATACACACGCAGAGGCCGTGTCATGAGAGAAAAATAGGAAAAATAGGAAAAGAGAATTTATTTGGCCGACGACGAGTACTTGGTGACGGCCTTGGTGCCTTCCGAGACGGCGTGCTTGGCCAGTTCACCGGGGAGGATCAATCGGACACTGTATGAAACGAGTTAGAAGAGTCCAAAAGTGTCCGAGTAGATGAAGTAAAAAAACGTACGAGGTCTGGATCTCTCGCGATGAGATAGTCGACTTCTTGTTGTAGGCGGCCAACTTCGAGGCTTCTGTTGCGACGCGCTCAAAGATATCTGTACGCGACACGTCAGATCGTGTTTTGATAGACGAACAAATCACGAGATCACATACCGTTGACAAAGGAGTTCAGGATGGACATGGCCCGATTGGAGATACCGGTGTCGGGATGAACCTGCTTGAGCACTGTTGGACGCGTCAGAATGAGATCAACAACTGAAATATGACGCGATGTGACTCACCCTTGTAGATGTACGACGAGTACGTCTCCTTTCTGGTCTTGGTTCGCTTCTTCTTCTCGCCTGACGCGGCCGCCGTCTTCTTGCCAGCCTCCTTCTTCTCGACCGGAGCCTTGCCCGCGGGTGCCTTGCCACCGGTGGTGGAGGGCTTCTTCTCAGCAGCAGCTTTGGGAGGCATTTTGAGTGATGTGGGACGTGAGAGTTGAAAAAACTCGAGAGTGGACGAGTGGTTGATGTGAGTGAGAAGTGACCGAGTAAGAGTCAAGTGAGTAGTTGTGGATGAACGATATCGGAAGCAGCAGGTGGAGGAGAGAAGAGAAGGAAGAGAAGAAGAGGGCGAGGGCGGAGGGCGTGGCTACTTATACTGCCGCCAGCCGAACGGGCGTGATCTGGCGCGAAGGAGAGTGAACCGGTGGAAGGTGGGGCGGTACGTACCGCTCACCAGGCGCGTCGGGGGCGCTAGTCCCGATCGGGAACGCGAGGGTTGATTTCGTCGCTTCCCACACAACAAATCCGCCAAATCACGCGTCGGATCACGCTTTCCGAAAAGGCAAATTCCTGATTGGCCAGGAATTTAATTTTCAATTCGCAATCATCGATAAGAGGGTTGATCTGATCGGTCGCAAGGCCCGTTTATAAAGAGCAGCGCCCTCCACCTTCTTCCACTCTCTCCTCTTCTTCTCTTTCCCTTCCTTCATCCAACGTCGACTACTACCACCACTATCATCCACTTACATACACAGACTCGTCAGACACGTCCAGTCTCACTCATCTACTTCAACCACAACTCAACTTCAATCATCCAAATCTCACCAAATCCATCAAAATGACTGGAGGCAAGTCCGGCGGCAAGGCCAGTGGCAGCAAGAACGCGCAGTCGTGAGTAACACCGATCTGCTGCTCATCTCATTCACTTGGGCACTTTATACATGCTTCACCATCAATCCGCACTTTTACATGTCAAAGAGTGCAAGCTGATCAAGTTTGTGTATATTCTCAGTCGGTCGTCCAAGGCCGGTCTCGCATTCCCTGTGGGTCGTGTGCATCGTCTGTTGCGCAAGGGGAACTACGCTCAGCGTGTCGGTGCTGGTGAGTCATTCCGATTTCGATACTCGCTTATTATTCGTGTTTCTAACGTGTCTTCAGGTGCTCCCGTCTATCTGGCAGCAGTGTTGGAGTATCTGGCGGCCGAAATTCTCGAGTTGGCAGGTAATGCGGCGCGCGACAACAAGAAGACGCGTATCATCCCACGTCACTTGCAGCTGGCCATCCGAAATGACGAGGAGTTGAACAAGCTGCTGGGTCACGTCACCATTGCCCAGGGCGGTGTCTTGCCCAACATTCACCAGAGTATGATTCTTCTAATGTTTCCACCACTACTCGATATCCATATTAACAATCATCACAGATCTTCTGCCAACCAAGACGGGCAAGGCCAAGGCCGGCAAGACCGTCAGCCAAGAACTTTAAGCGTGTTTTGCTGTGTTGGCTGCGATTCATCTTTTCTCGGCTCGGTGAGGACTAGGGGTTTTTTTTCTTCTGGTTCGGGTTTCAGACACGATGATGGCTTTTCGTCTGGGTCATGTTCAACGGTGCTTTTCATGGTTGGGGGCTGTATGATAAATCCTCTGACGGGGCGAATGGAATTGAGCACTCGAACTTAACACGCGTTTCCGATTTCGTTGATACCACTGCTCTGGCGTTTCTGAACCGTTTACCAAATTGACGCCGGACTAGTCCCCGCCTCAGAGTCACGAACACTCTATCCCTTTTGGCACGGCGCGGCTAACGGATGAATTACAACGGTCGCCGGTACTGGAAATGCTCGGCTCTAGTCCACGCCCTACATCCGTGGAGGGAGAGGCTGACCAGAATGAAAAACGTTCGGGCGAAGCGAAGCCAGCTAGTGAACAAGGTAGTCAAGATGGTCAAGAAGATGGAGACATGGATCACGCCGGGTCAGGGAGATTTCAGGCAGCTCGGACAGGTTCGCTTCATGGACATCGTCGATCTACAAGTTACCGTTGATGTTGGTGGTCGTGGCACCGGTGTTGGCATGGGCAGTCCTGGTGGGAAAGTGAGGGTAATAGGGGATGCCATCGGTACTGGTGGAGCCGGTGGTGTCGTTGATGACGGTTCCCTCGTCTTCCTCTTAGTTGCACTCCTAAGACGTAAATCAACGCCGGAAGCCACTAATTCAGTGAGAACTCTGGGCCTAAGGCCGGTTGTAGATGTTACCCTTGTGACTTGCTCAGTTCAATTGGGCACGCGATTCTCAGTTCAATGATCTCCGACAATCTATCCGATCAAGACGCCCACAGTCGCAACAACCAAAGCACAGGACAGGTTTATTTCAGCGCGGAATCAGGAACTATATGTTGAATCGAATATTTTATCGATTGATTCAGGCAATGGCAATCAAAAACGCTATACATAAGAACGACCGAGGAAAGAGAAATGTTTTGTGGCGTTTTCTATAACTTCATCGGAGGAGGTGCTGTCACACAATTAGCATATATGATCAGTAACCCCTTGACGGTGCCAGAGAAGATCGACTCACGATCTAAAATCGGTGCAGGCAGGTTCCTCTCGTACTTGGTCCCTGTATCGTTATCAGCATATTCCATGTATTCATTACCTGCGTCAACATATATCAACATACCGCCAGGTGCGGAGATGGGCCGGTGTGGCTCGGGGTGTTTCCACTGGTTGAGCAGGTCCTCCGTTTCCGCGATCAATGCCTGATTAATATATAAGCTGAGAAGATTGTGGTTTTCTCCCTGATAATGCCCATTCATACCCGCAATTGACGTGGTTCGCGTACATCCTTTTTGGCCTCGAAGAGCGATCGGAGATACATCGCCTGACCGCGCCACAACGTCCGCTCGACCGTCCAATCGAGGGCAAGTTTTAATGACCGTCGATATAGAGAGCTGAAGACGTATGAGACCCCCGAAACATATTTCCATGTATAACTGGACTCACAGCACTACTGGCTTGGTCGACATGGTTACGGTCTGATCCGTATCTCAGCGAGACGTGGATGATGCTCTATCTGCAAAGGTGTATATGTCAATTAGCTTGTATGTATGTAATATACAGAGTGAACACGTACCAGTTTGAACAAGCACCCCACGACAACACCTCAAATGCTTGACGACGTGATGATCTCGATTCTGAATAGAGTATAAGAGTCGAGGTGGTGGTAGATGGGCGGAATTGATTGGCTGGCCGGAGATACGGAGCGCGTTTACTGCGACGCTCCGAGGATAGACAAACCTGGAGCTCGGCGGATGAGCTTCCAAAAAGCCCGCAACCTTCCTACAATCTACATCTTCATCACCACAGCTCATCAGCGGACGGTGGATGAGCAAGATGACAGTCCTAGCTTGCTGTCGTCGCTCCGCGACAGCTCGAACATCATTAAGACTACTTAGCTCGACTCAAACGACAGCTTGCCGACCGGTAACCTTATGGCGAGCTCGCTCGCCGACTACCTCACCGGCCACGCGCGGACTTCGAACAAGGAGCGCAGCAACGTTATTATCTAACATCACGTAGGTTTAAATAAGTTCATGCATTTGTCGGATATGCTAATGGTATTGGCAGACCTTCATTCGGGGCACAACGATCCCCAAGCCATGTCCAGCTACGATGCTACGGTACGCATCAGAGCGCTAGCCTCAACAGCTCTTACTAACAGATCTATCCCAGCCGACACGACTGTCAAGGTGCCACAGATGGCCGAGTCCATCTCCGAGGGCACACTGAAGCAGTGGTCCAAGAGTGCGTCATCCTTACACATAGCAAGAGCGCAAATACTGACTTGTGATGCAGAGGTGGGCGACTATGTCGAGCGGGACGAAGAGATTGCGACGATCGAAACGGATAAGGTGGGTTCTGTCGATGATTCTGCGCCCTCGATCGTGGTTGCTAAGGTGTATCATGTTCTAGATCGACGTGGCCGTCAATGCGCCGGAAGCCGGGACCATCAAGGAATTTCTGGCCAACGAGGAAGACACGGTCACGGTGGGACAAGATCTGGTGAAGCTGGAGACGGGAGGCTCTCCACCGGAGGGAGGAAGCAGCTCGGAGACGGCCAAACAAGAACCTAAAGCACCGGCGTCGGACCAGCAACCCACGGCATCGGATCCGAAGCCGTCGACGACGCAAGAATCGAAGCCGCAGCAGGAGCAGAGCCGTCCACCACCACCGCCACCACCATCCGAGAAGAAACCCGACCCACCCAAGCAGGAAACAACGAAACCGGAGCCCAAACGAGAAGAAGCTCGTTCACAGCCACCTCCGGAAACGACCAAGAGTGACAAGTCGGCCGGTGATGGACCACTGGGCAATCGAGAAGAACGTCGAGTAAGAAATGACAAGGGGTGCACAAGTAACCTCCAAGCTGATGTGATATAAAAAAGGTCAAAATGAATCGAATGCGTCTCCGGATCGCCGAACGACTGAAACAATCGCAAAACACGGCCGCCTCACTAACGACCTTCAACGAGGTGGATATGTCCTCGTTGATGGAATTCCGCAAGCTCTACAAAGACGAGATGCTCAAGAAGACGGGCGTCAAGCTGGGCTTCATGAGCGCCTTTGCTCGCGCGTGCGTGTTGGCCATGAAGGAGATCCCGGCGGTGAATGCGTCGATCGAGGGACCAGGGGGCGGCGATACGATCGTGTATCGGGATTACGTCGATATCAGTGTTGCCGTGGCGACGGAGAAGGGATTGGTGACGCCCGTGGTGCGCAACGCTGAGAGTCTGGATATGATGGGGATTGAGGGAGCGATTGCGGAGTTGGGGAAGAAGGTTTGTGTTGACCAAAACAGAAACGGTCGATCGCTCCCGCTGATGACGATGTCCGACAGGCGCGCGACAGCAAATTGACCATCGAGGACATGGCCGGTGGAACGTTCACCATCAGCAATGTATGTCTCGGAATATGGATTCGCGGTGAAATGTGTTTTACTAATCAAGTGTGTCTAGGGCGGCGTATTTGGTTCCTTGATGGGCACTCCCATCATCAATCTTCCCCAGACGGGTGTGCTGGGACTGCATGCCATCAAGGATAAACCGGTGGCCGTCAACGGCAAGGTGGAGATTCGACCGGTATGTCCTTGGGTTTCTTCTTTATTTATGAAACATCGCGTCTTGCATCCAGCTCTGATTGATCCATCCTGATCCGTGCCATTCGACACGACGCTGACATGTTATGATTGTGGCACAGATGATGTATCTAGCTCTCACATATGACCATCGTTTATTGGATGGTCGAGAAGCAGTGACCTTCCTTGTCCGAGTAAGTCCATATCCCGCCATCCATCTAATTTTCACATCTGTACTCGTCTGTCTTGGGTTTCTAAAACGACATCATTATAAGAAATGGCATGGTAGACCCGCTGACATGAAATGAATAATAATACAGGTCAAAGAATTCATCGAAGATCCACGAAAGATGCTCCTGGGATGAGTCGAACGGCAACCCAACCCACTCCAATCCAGTCCAGTCCAGCCAAATCCAGCCAAATCCAGTCCTATCAAGACCCCCGTTCACGCTTCTAGCGCTTCAGTCCATCGCCATCGCAATTCAAAGATAGAGAAAACCTCGTCGCAGTGACTTCGCAAATGTACTTTCCTACAGTCCTACGTCCATCCATTCAACCTGCATCAATAAAAGACTTACATCCCCTTCCGCTTTCCCGTGCTCTCTCAGTCCTGTTTATCTCCACTCCATCAACGTGTACTGTACACTTTCTCCCCCCATCCTGGGTTCTGGGTTCTGGGTTCCGTTCCGCATGGTAATGTATTTCTCCACGGGTTTTTTCATTCTGGTATGGTCTTTCTTTCTTAGCCACCGCTGCTTTCTCCCTACCTGTCTCTTATTGATTGAGAACTAAAATCGAAGACGAGTGAAGGTCACTGCGACTTTCCACCTACCTGTCTGTTATTGTATTGAGAACTAAAAGTCAAAGAGGAATGAAGGACCAGAATGGAAGAAGGGGGGGTGAGATGTAGGGTATGCAGCGTATGATACGGAATATGCTATCGCAATGCTATCGTGGCATACCCTACCATGCGTGAATGGCGTTTGTTGGTGATGTGATTTGAAGAATGCTATAAAGTAGTCATCGCTATGTTATGTTGCATACCCTATGTACCTCCGAGCCGTCAACCGGGCTTGTCTGCGCTAAGATACTTGTCGTGATCAATGGGTGAATTAACCAAGCTCATTTGGGATTTGTCCGGGTATCTTGCGTGCTCCATGATATTTGAGCTTTTCACGATGGAATACTCTGTATATTCCGTCAACGGGACTAGAGTAATAGGTGCGAAGAACGTTGTTTATTAGATAAGGAGAGAGATAGGCGGGATTGAATATCCAAGTTCCAACGGATTACATTAGTCCTCGTTGGTTTATGACCTCCCGAGTATTGTAGTAGAGATTGTTGAGAGTGTAGTAAGTAGCAAGGCTGCCTGCTCGAGAGCTGTAATCTTACTGGTCTGGAGTAGTTCACTGAGAACTCGACGTCCTATGGATTCTGCAAGTATGAGAACACGAATAGGTGTATGGATCTACCTACAGAGATTCCAGGACAAGTCAGAGGAAAGAAGAGAGTGTTGCGTGCTGAAAGAAAGCGATGATTGATTGAACGGATAGATAAATGGATGCAAGCTGAATGATCGCTGCGTGCAGTGTTCAGATCAGATGTTCTTTTGTCTGCTTCGAATGCTACGCTGAGTGGGCCTTTACTGGTCGTCGAGGGATGTTGTTACTTGTTACATGGTAGATGTCGGTGGTGGTGGTGAGGTGTCGCAGTAGAGCTAGTCGAATATATCGAATATAAATATTCAGAAGCTAAATATCCACCATCTACTTCACTTCCCTTGCAACAAGT
>QQTW01004663.1_pt1 | contig 10305 bp, 9 predicted proteins | sample 1904831 | NCBI WGS metagenome assembly QQTW01 (sample SAMN09435610, study PRJNA476489) | Subsurface metagenome, whole genome shotgun sequencing project.
CCCCGAAAGTGTTATAGCAATCTTAGCAGACGGTGGTTTGTGTTGAAGAATCTGCGTGTCTTTGTTATGGAATGGCCTCTGCTAGTGCTTAACTTGCTCTGGGCGACGCTTAGTCGTCTGAGGAGCATAGATGTCAAGCCGGACTTCAACGTTCAAACATTCAGACCTTTAATTCACAGATTACTGGAATGACACGCTCTTTGCAGATTTCTTGCAGCGCCTTGAGGCTCTTGGCCGCTCCTACCATTAGGCAAATCTCGTACATATCAGAATACGGTCATCACTCTGATAGGCCCACGGATCTCGCTCTAACAGGCCTACTTTTTAGCTGACATGTAACAAACAGAACAGGCACCATCCTCCCTCATGAATCAACGCAGTGGGTTACATGTGCTATTGAGCGTCTTTCTCCCCTTCCGGGGCCTTCTCAGCCGTTCCGCAGTCACAATAACGCTAAAGGTCCAAATCCAATATCCTCTTGACGGCGAAAGAAGTGGACCACGCATAATCAAAACCTTGTCGTCAACTACTGGAGACTACTTAAGGCATGCGCCAGCCTTGTTAACACTGCATGCCTTGGTGCTTCAGTCATTGACTGTAGTGCGGTCCTAAAAGCGCGCCGTCGCTGAATCACATGGGGTACTCTATACGACATTGGATGTATAACTCAACAACATGGGAGGACCTCCATAGAACCACTAAGCAATGCGGCGTTCATAGCCAGGGCAGAATGTTACTAACCTTAAGCTGTTGCGGAGGCCTCCATACCTGGATCTCATATACCCCATTGAAGACATTGGCATTAATCTACGACTTGAAAGTATACAACACCTTTACCACACCAGTTCGTCACGGAGTCATGACTTCCAATTGCATCTAGACACTCGTTGACATTCTACCCACAATCCGCCTACAGATATCCATTCAATATACAAACTCTAAGCTCACTTTAGCACCCTTGGCTGATCTATACTGATTATCTCGATCAGACATCACTCTCTATCCGAATGGACCTATGATGAGCAGAACAACTCAGAAAGCTAAGCCCAGCAAGCAAAGGGTATTATGCACTTCCGTCCCCAACACACTCGAAGACACAGCACGCCAAAAGAACCGGCGAACAACTGTCTGAGCCCCTCACGCCCTCTCAAGCCTTTACATGCCCGTTCTCCTTCTTACCCACCCAATCCGCAAACGACATCACCCGAGGATGCATCTTCCTCACCGCCGCGATATCCGCACCAAACCCAGGGTTATTGATCCACCGAAACATCGTTCCCATATCCCCGACCGACCACATCAACGCCTGACCAAGGAACCCAAACGTCGACGGCATATCCGAACCCACAACTTTCTTGTACACGGTACCAGCCTCGTCGTACGTCAGCTCGTCGCCGGCGACGCTGAACGCGGTATTCTTATACAGCGGATCATCCGGATGAATGAACGCTTGAGCAGAAAGATATCCAATATCCGCCGTGCTGATGAGCTGAATCTTCTTCTCGGGCGCCAAAGCCGATTTCCACATAGCAGCGAACATCTTACCCATGAAATCCGGCGACATATTCTCCATGAACGGCACGGGTCGCAGGATGGTATACGTCATTTTCGACCCATTCGCCGCCGTCTGCCTCTCAAGATGTTTCTCGATATTGAATTTACTTATGAAATGCGGCACATTCGTCGGATCCGTATCCGACCGCGCACCGTGCCGCTCGACGGACGCGTAAACGAAATGTTTCGCGTCATGGGCCAACGCCGCGTCGACGAGCGCTTTGCCTTGTCTCTCTTCGATCTCGGGCGAGGCGCCGCGGCCATAGGGTAATTGGACGCTGAAGACACCCCAGATGGGCGTGTTGGCGGCGCGGAAGATGGCGGGGCAATCGTTCAGGTCGCCTTCGATGAGCTTGATTGTTTGGGATTTGCGGGCGAGGGCGGTGGCGGAGGCGGATGAGGGGTTGCGGGTTAGGGCGAGGATGGGGTAGAACTTTGCGGTGGGAGAGGCGAGGAGGGCGTCGATGACGGCGCCGCCTTGTTTGCCGGTTGCGCCGGTTATGAGGAGGGTTTTTAGGGCGTTTGACATGTTTGGTTACGAGGATCAATTGATTTGAACGTTTCGTGGGATTGGTGAGTGCGGATTATATAGCATTGTTGTTGTTGTTTGGATTGGAAAATAGACATCAACATGATGACGACGTCGCGCAGAAATGCCGGAGCGGAAAGACGATGGATCCGCGACAGAAAGACTGTAAGGGATTACAAATTATCGCTGCTCGGCAGTGAGATAATACTTATTCCGTGAAATTTGTTCATAGACACTGTTGCTTGATTGTTGATAGTCAGAATGTGCCAATAGCATTAGGCGTCTTCGCTCGGGGCCGAGGGTTAGCTCATTGTTTTACCCTAGCTCCATCGGCATGGTGGCGGAGATTGTTGAAGGGATCAACGTCCAGGTAGGTAGGTTCCAAGCTACTATACTTCGTCGCGGAACGGATCAAGTGAGGAGCCATTGACCTACTCTCGTCCAAGTTATCGCCAATCTCGGTGACCTGTCAATGTTGGTAGATATTAATGAGGTCGAGCACGAAGCAACCCAGGTGCTTAGTCAATGCGAAATCTTGGCTGATTATGTAATTCATCTTTGAAGAGTCAGCTATTGATCGCACTCACAAAATAAAACTTCTCGATTTCCACACGTTTCCCACATAACAGCTTCTTTCTCAGAAGAACAAAGATGTCCAAACTAGCAAAGTAATCTCCCACGACATATCCCACAACCCAGAAGCCGTAACTGACAACCTCCTCCAACAGCCGCAAAGACTGGGCCGACGACGAAGAATTCGACGACCCCTCCGCCCTCCCTCCCCAACAGATCACCACCAACAAAGACGGCACCAAAACCGTCATATCCTACCGCTTCAACGACGACGGCAAAAAAGTGAAAACCACGCGACGAATCCGCACGACGATCGTGAAGGAGCACGTCAACCCACGGGTCGCCGAACGCAAAGCATGGGCGAAATTCGGGCTGGAGAAAGGGCACGCCCAAGGTCCATCCTTCGACACGACCTCCATCGGCGAGAACATCCTGTTCCGACCGAGCATCAACTGGAAGGCGAATGCCAAGGAGGAGAAGCCGGACAAGGGCAGTATGAAGGATCAGTTGAAGGACAAGAAGGTCAAGTGTCGGATCTGTAACGGGGAGCATTTTACCGCCAGATGTCCGTTCAAGGATACGATGGCGCCGATTGGGGAGGATGGGGCTGGGGTTGGTGCGGGGTTGGATGGTGATGGGGATGGAGAGCCCGCGGTTGGAGGGTTGGGTGAGTCCAGGTCGAGTTATGTGCCGCCGCACTTGAGGAATAAGGGGGCTGGTGCCGGGGCCGGGGAACGGATGGGTGGGAAGTACGAACGGGATGATTTGGCTACGTTGCGGGTCACGAATGTGAGTTGTCAAGCTACCAACACCAGGTTGACGTCTGAGCGGCTACTGATGTTCGGGTAGGTCTCCGAGTTCGCCGAGGAGCAGGATCTGCGCGACATGTTTGAGCGCTTCGGCCGTGTGACGAGGGTCTTCCTGGCCAAGGACAGAGATACGCAGCGCGCCAAGGGGTTTGCGTTCATCAGCTTCCAGGAGCGGAGTGATGCGGCGAAAGCGTGTGAGAAGATGGATGGCTGTGAGTTTTATCTGTCCTTGTTGGTTGACGTGATTGATGTTAATGACACTTACAGATGGCTACGGTCATTTGATTCTGCGTGTTGAGTTTGCGAAGAGAGCTACCTAGCTGCGAGCTACGTGCGAGACCGGCGTTGAGAGAATCAAGTTAATGTCTTTGCCACCTTCGGTTCTGTGTCTGAGATACCTTATCTGTGCTGGGCGTTTAGTGCACAGCTCCAGTCTGGCCTTGTTGCCTTACACTTTGATGGTTTCCAGGAGGATATGCTACCTTCTTCCTAACCCGCCCAAGCACCCAAGCACCTTCAGCCGCCTCAGATTCCCTTTCCCCCTAATGCAGCTTGCTCCATTCATAGCTTACCTTTACCTTCACCTAGCACTTGTTATGGTTGGATAACAAGCCTTGACGAGAGAAAGGATAAGTGCCTCGAGCTCAAGGATGAGTGCAGTACGTGACATTGAACGAACGCGTTGATTGTGGGGTTCTATGTCTCTGAGGGGTATTGTTAAGAATTGGGTCATAGCCTGTGAAGAGTATGTTGGGAGGCCGGTGTGATATTGTGTTGGAGAAACTGCAGGGTCGTGCAATTTCATGCTCAACGCCACCGTGCTCCTGTAGAACCTCCTCGCGAAAGTATTTGAAGATGGTCTCTGGCCATTCAGTCTTTTCGTACTTCGGCATTGCGCACCACGGAAAGAACGGACTCTACTGCTATTAACCAAGCAGCATGGTAGTTCTACCGGAACGACAGGGAAAACCTGGTAAAATGCATGCGTGCATTGAAGAGGCTAGATCCAAAGATTCGGAGAGTGGACGCCTTTGTTCTCAACGAGGCAAGACTCTGAACCCGGATATGTCCATGACCACGCTTTGCTTCTTTCAATCTTGTCAAATCCTTTGCCTCTAACATGAGATGAATACTCAATGGCCACGAGGTAGAGCACAATGAAGCAGGTTTAGCCAGTACACGCAGCTTCGGTCAACAGCTGTCGCTGCCACCTCTGAGGTTCAATTGTCCCCAAAGCAGGCACATGGCAGGAAGACAATCCAAAGACGGACAGTAAGTGAAAATGAAAGCTGAACGATTCAGGATATCAATGTAGTCTTGGGAAGAACAATGTGACAGGGTGACATCAGCCATGGTTCGTGATTGCTATCGATAACAAGAGCGAAAACATCATCACCAACGCCATATCAACCTATCCGGTGGTCATCGTCATCCCTCACGGAGAAATAACAAATTTCACATGTAAAATTCAAGGCTCATTCATTGTCTTCCGAGAATGATTGGTACGAGTATAAGGTGATGTCTTCTCAGTCGCATTTCTGCCTTAAGGTAGATAGCATAGCAGCGTCTATGGAAGACGTCATCGGGCAGCTCCATCCATAAGTCTTGTCGTCACAGCATTGTAAGAGTTACTACTCTGTGAATGAATTTGTCAATGCTTCTTCTACGAAAGTCTCCAATTCCCCATCATCTGCAAACATCAGAGTCATACATTGAAACCATACATTGAACAAGCTATGTCGTTTCTTACAGGGAACAAGTTCGACCCAGACAATGACATCCCCGATCTTTCGGGCAAGGTATCCCTCGCGGTCCCTCAGAGTCTATGATTAGTGCTGTTGCTGATAGCATCTCCAGGTTTACATTGTCACTGGTGGTAGTGCGGGAATTGGTTTCGGGATTGTAGCTCATTTGCTGCAGCACAACGCTCGGAAGATCATTCTTCTCTCAAACAAGGAAGAGCATGCCGAACAGGCAATAGAAGCACTCAAGCAATGGGGTGACGCGAGCAGGGTACAATGGGTGCAGTGTAACTTTGAAGACCTGAAGCAAGTGGACGAGGTTGCGAAGAAGCTCAAGAACGAGGAGAAGCAGATTGATGCTGTAAGACCATCCAGCTGACGACTTGCATACCACCGCTGACAGGGATCTCGTAGCTCATCTGCAATGCCGGCCTTGGTGTAGGAGTCTACAATGAGACCAGAGACGGCATTGGTTAGCCTCTCTTGACGTACCTAATCTTCAAATATCAATGTTAACATGAGCTTGAACAGACTCCCATTTCCAAGTCAATCACCTCGCCCAGATGCACCTCACCCTCACCCTCCTCCCAAACCTCCAGTCGACTCCCCGCTCACGCCTCGCATGGCAATCTTCTGACCTGCACCGCGCAGCCCCTTCCTCTATTACATTCACCTCCTTGTCCGAGATCAACCAAGACATCGGCCCCTCTTACCTCTACAATCGGACCAAACTCGCCCAGATCCTCTTCATCCGCGCGCTCAAACGCCGCCAGGACTCCGGCGCTCTCGGTTTCAAACAGCACGCCGGCAAGGAAAACCTGCTTTACGCCAACGCCACGCACCCCGGCGCTGTCAGTACCGACCAGCAAGAACAGGCGGTTGAGGCGTACGGTGTGGTGGGCAAAGTATTGACCGCAGCCTCAAGACCGATGATGGCGGACCCCGTCAAGCAGGGCTGTCGACCGGCGCTGTTCGCAGTTACGAGCGAGGATGTCGTGACAGAAGGCATTATTGGTCAATACATCATACCAGATCGCAAGGTATCGAGTGTGAGCAGTCAGGCGGAGGATGACCACCTAGGTGAGAATCTGTGGAAGTTGAGCATTGACATCCTTAAGGAAAAGCTGGGTGAGCTCGATTATGAGGCCTAGGTGGGAAACATTGCAGTGTCTGAATTGCTTGTCTCCCTGGGCCCTGAAGTGTAGTCTCTGACATAGATGTTTATTACTTAACTATATGACGAAATAAAAGTTCCTTTCAAGTGCTTGTGTCCGGCTGAACTTATCGAACCCTAGATTTCTACCATCACTCTTACACTTTCCTTTGACCTACACTGTTACTAGCACCAACTCCAACATCGAACGATCGGGGTATACCATTTGTTCATAGCTAATATTGGTGAGTCGTAGGGCTTGAGATTGAGGGAGGGCGCCAGAATTTGTGCACCGAAAATGAGTACCTCACCGCAAGCGACAACAATCAACCAAGCTGTACATTCACATTAGTCACAATGCAGATGGGTATGGCTCGAGGTCTGAAAACTTCGGCGTCGAGAATCCTGCAATGGGGAGTATGATTTAGCTTTGAATCCCAAATGTCGCTGTTCTGCGGTGTCACGAAATCTAACCCTCGCTGTCGGATGTAGACATCTGGTGGGAGAGAGAGAGGAGAAGATGAGAAGGTGAAAATTACAACGTCCAGAGAGCTGATTCTAGTCTAAGGGCAAGGTAGGTGCGACCTTTGCATTCGAGTATTAGACTTGAACTCCCATAGCTTAGAAGATGAATTGGTCTTTCGGTTCGAGATCTAGGCTGAATGAGACAGTTGAAAAGATAGCTTGGACTGATTTACCCACACGATTCACCAACCGGGAAGTCACTGAATGCATTGCAAGAGAACTCGAGAATCCACGGACGCCTCCTCAGCGTCAAAGAACCGGCAATAGAGGACAAAAGGAGGAGATGAGTTGAAAAAATGGGTTGAGAAGCCGGACCATCCGCACTTCTCGAAATTATGTAGTCATTGAACGCATTGGAAGGGAACGCAAGACCCGCGAGGGCATTTGAAAATCGCTCAGGCTTCGAAGAACAGGGAATAGGGGGCAAAGAGAGAAGAAGGATTGTAGAAACGCGTCTGTGCGCGCCGAGGCTCTGATCGAGTCAGCTGAGGTCAACGGCCAGCGGTGACATATCCTGCAGCTTGTCAACAATGCTTTGTTGGCGCCTGTAAAGGCCTTGTACGGGTGTTTGAAATATATTTTATATCCGGACTCCTGGGAATAATGGCAAAGGCTGGAGCGATCGACAAGTGGCAGCGACGATTGGTCGATCCTCCATGAGCTGGAGGAGGTTGGGCATTGACCGGATTTGGGTACAGAAAGAAGACAAGCTGAAGAGAGGCAAAGCTGCAGTTGAAACGAGCTGGTGGTGCCGATCCTGCGAACTCCTGTCACCCTTGTTGTCGGTATAAGCAGACAGCCACCAGGAGGTAACGTCACATCGATTATACTTGCTTTTGTATCCCCGAATATGCCACTATCCGTGACCCAAGGTAGCACTGCCTTGTTATGCCAATGCCTGTGTCAAGGGTGGATAAACTTGCTTCTGCCTACATGCACGTTAGGTAATGCTATGAAGTAATACTCGACAACCTTACCATACATTGGCTGTCCCTCCTCTCCTTCGCCTCTCTGCCATGTGACTGCTTTTGACTGTGGCGTTTCGCATCCGGACACTTCGGGTCCCTGCCTTGAAGGACCGCCTTACCTAGGGCACCTTGTCGTGTTATCTCGATCAACGGGAGGGAAGTCCCCTACACCGTGAGGTATAGTATCTTAGATAACGAGAGTTGCCCTGCCTTGCTAACAGAAGTAGGGTAAAGCTAGCGCTAGGGCTTCGGGTCAACCTCGGGCCGTGCCGCACTTGTTTTCTTGCTCAATCCTAAGTTCTCTACAGTATAATGGTATCTTCGTAAACGGCGAGAAAAAGGGAGATCATTGAAAGGCAATTGCAAGAAACATACGCGCAGAATAGTGCTTTGCAGGAAGAACGGCAAGCCTTGCTTTGACTCGCCAGCGGTACATATCTGGCGAAGGCTATTGATAGAGTCTCAACGAATGATAGGTCCTGAAGTGTGTGGAGCTGTGATGTGAACGGCAGCGCTTCTCCAAGGGTGTCTCAGATATCGGGTAATCGCAGCAGAGCGTGGACTCGACGTCCTGCTTGGGATGCGAAACCCGAACATACTAAAGCATCAAGAACGCTTACAGTGAAGCAATTCACGATATGGCCTCATCACAGTTCGCTGCCAGTCAGATGCGACGAACCATCAACGATCCCAGCAGGTCGAGCTGCATGTATCCGAATGTCGAGTGCCGTCGAGCTTTGCTATGTGCAGCAGTAAATTCCAGAGCGGAGGCAGAAAGAATGTTGAAATTGTTGGCCTTCTCAAGACTTTTCTACCTATCCTAGAGCACCACTCCCTGCTTGACGGGACCTATCAGTATACAGGAATCAATATCAGTGCCCAGTCCGTCAAGCATCATTCTATGACCTCTGTCGCGCAGCCGACAGAATGCTAGTTGTCTGCGGAAACAACAGAACTTTAGTAGTGTGTCTGCGGTCCGCGAGCCATAGAGCTGGGGTCGTTCACAAAGGCCTTCGTTCGCAATGATTATCGGCGAACGTGTGTTAAGCCTGGGGACGATCCCGTTGGATTTTGATTAACAAACCTGTTCCATTCGGCGCGAGATGATCGCCTGTGCGGGACATCGCGCTGCAAAGTTCTCTCCAGTCAGAGGATGGAGAAAGGGTCGGTAAAGTGGTGTAGCCTGCTACTATCGCAGTCGCCGAATATATCTCTCCGGATATCTTATACAGAGCGGGCCGGAGTTGCGATACCTGTTGAAATCGACATCGGGATGTATTGGGGGCTACTGTAGCCGCATCCGCTTGATTCGAGATTGCACATGGGTACCTTACCGTGGTTTTATTGCGCACGGTTTCCCATGTCATGCGCGACATGCTTGCATGTTAGTGCGGTAATGCATTGCATGCATCTATCTGATGCAAGTTAAGGGGCCAAACGGCATCATGTGAGAGAGTGGGATCATAGGCGGAGGGAAAGATGAAAGAATTGAGCAATGGGTAACTTACCGCTGCCCCACCGGGCCGTTTCTCACCTTGAAGACTTAAGAGCATGAGAGATATAGCGGAGAAAGCACTCTGGCTGGTATGAGTACTTGCTCGTTACTAAGTCAACCTTGCGATCGAGACGCACCCTGAGTGGAGCCGAGCTCAGCGTGATCTTTGTCGAGGAGGGTCTCACGGCTAGAGTATCAGCGAATGCTTGGATAGCGGTGATTGTGGCGTTCTTAGATCAGCAGTCTCCTTGTCGTCGATCACCTCCAAACGCCGAGATACGCAAATGGATTAGCAGCCAGAGGCTCTACGTTCCCAGCGGAAAGGGTACTGGCCAAGTTTTAGCTGCACTGAAGAGCTGAAGGCTATTTTTGTCAGCTTATCACCGTCAGCGTCACCATACCCGTACATCAACTGATCTCCGCTGCTGCCCTCTTGTCCCGTCTCGACCTGCAGTACTTTTGATTGGATTAGGTATAATTTATTTGTTGATGATAATATGTATCTCCTGATGTCTCCCGATTGACCCTTTGATCCATATGCCCGCAAATATACTATATGCCTCATTCAATTATCTGGAACATTTCCAATCTTTCATGCATTAAAAGCGTGCCTTGAGTTATGGCTGTAGAGCCAAAGACCAAACTGATTCCGTAGAAGTCAAAAGCATGATGAATTAACTTCTCCGACGTGGACACATCCCACACCAGTGATATATCCGGCTTCTATCAGCCTTTCCTTGTTGATCATATCTGTATGTATGCCTGCTCGTGTAAGGCGAGACAAGCTTAATAGCTCCCCACAACCTGGAACGAATGTCCAAGCTAACCATATGGCGTCAGTGGTCTTGGATGGAGTGGAAAGGCCGACTACTCATAAAGTTCATACAGTAAGGGATAGAGGTACGGTCAGTTGATGTACGGGTATGGTGACGCTGACGGTGATAAGCTGACAAAAAT
>QQTW01004664.1_pt1 | contig 10304 bp, 7 predicted proteins | sample 1904831 | NCBI WGS metagenome assembly QQTW01 (sample SAMN09435610, study PRJNA476489) | Subsurface metagenome, whole genome shotgun sequencing project.
CCACCCTGCATGTAGGAGCTACATACAACATGCAGCGGTATGGATATGAAGGCCTTCACCTGGGACCGGAGATTTGCTCAGAAACATCTTTCATGTACTCTTTCTCTCTGTGATCAATCCATCTTCACAGCTGAAGATTCCCTTGGTGACCGTCATCCGAAGCGGCAGTAGTCAGATCCGGGGATTCCGACTTCTCTATGCGGCTAAAGGCTTTTTTCCCTTCACAATTGCCCATTGCAGCAGCCATCCACCTGACTCTCAGCAATCCAGCTTGCAATGGACAATGTCCTGGATCTAATTAACCTGGTTGCCAGAGTCATTGGTCGGATCGCTAAGGCATCACTTTCCGGTGAATGAAAGTCGAAGAGTCTGGGAAAAGGCATGGGGTCTTCCTTTCCTTGGTATACCCCTGATTGCTCATCGTGATCCATTCTCATCAGAATGTTGGCCTGAGGAGATTATAATCTGTTTCAGGCAACACGTTCAACATCAACAGGCTGGACGCGTCATTTCATGTCAAAGATGTCTCTTCGGGGTTCATAAGTCTTAAGGTCCGGCTCTGAGTGTCGAAGATGTATTGCACCGTTTGGTAGGAGATGCCCCCTTCTGGCAAGCTTTTCTTGAGTCACCATGTGTTCTATATGCTCCTAGCTAGGTAGTAACAAATGGTGTCCACTCTCCTCAGTTCTTCTTCGGCAGGAACCTACCTCCAGTACTTATGGTGCTGACATTGAAAGATCAGAAGCGGCCCTTTCTCTGCCTGATGGTCTCTCTAGCTGTTGTCTTGCCGAAAGAAGCTTGTGCTAGAATGAGCGTTGAGGATTCTTCCTGTCTCTTCACATGATGATTCACCTGCCGCCACTCTGTGTGCACATTTCGAACAGCCTGTTCTTAGCTCAGGCACTTGGGTTAGTTGAATGATCCCTTGCACTGTCAATTGGCCGTCTTCAGGAATGTCCAGGGAGGACAGACTTGCTTAGACCAAACCGTGTTGCGCTCCTATACAGAAACCCGGTGGTCTCGCCTCTTGGTGACTGGCTTTCTTATCACGTTAGAAAGTGTTCAACAGCACTACCCGTGAAAGATGGTAGCAGACTCCCGACCACTACCGCCAAGGGATTTCCCCTTATGGGATTTCAGCGTGTGTTTGGGCTCGAGGTGTTCGTACCAGCCAGTTCAACATAACAAGCTGCCATCTCTACAGCTTGTGTGAAAGCAGCATCAGCCCTACTCTCGCATTTACCTGTGACTTCTGCAACTCCGCTTCACTCCGACACCGTCCCGCTCGATAATCCGCAATCATTTCTTACAAGAAAATAACCTTTCAAAAGAGATGAACTCCAACCGCACCCATTCACGACTAAGGAAACCAGGTCCACGCTGTTTCCGCTGCACGAAAGCAAAAAAGGGTCCTTGCACGGGTGGAAAACCAAAGTGTGACAACTGCAAAGCAAAGGGTCTGAACTGTGTCTGGATGGCTCAACCGGAGGAAGAACAGAACGGTACTGGCAATGAGGTGACCCGTACTGAACAAGGGTGAGTCCGGACCTCCACTAAATGGCTACTTGAAGGGCTTCATAGCATATTAACGCTCGAAACAGGCGAAAACGGTCCCGTTCATCCCAACCCCTCCTGTCGACCACCACCACCACCTCCTCCTCCCAAGCAAACGACCGTGAGCCCGCCCAAAGACCCACCAAGAAACCCAAGCCCACCAAAGCCCTCCAGGAGACTCCACAACGCACCAAACTCATCCACACCGAAGTCATCCGCTACGAGGCCGAGCAGCACACCATCCTGGTCGACGACGACCCCGCCCACGCTCCCCCCCACACTGCCCGCTACCCTGCCGACGTGCCCGATCGCTACCGCTACCCTTCCCCGGTGACCGCCGACTACGCGCAGGCGACGCCGCTGGTCCGCGTCGAGAGACCCGTGACCTTTTACTTCCCCCGCATCCTTGTGGAGACGGAGGAGGTCGCTGTCGGGCCGCTGGATGATGGGGAGGAGGGGGAGGAGTGGAGACGCCTGCCGCCAGGGTGGCATGGCGGTTGGATGGCGTGGCCTGCTGGGCGCTGGGTGGCGGAGGGGGAGGGGGCGTGGAGGTGGGTAAGGTGAAATAATGGATGGGTTTTGCGGCTTGCTTGGGGCGGTTTTGGCGGCCTCCTTGGCTTTCTTTACTTGGGAGTGGATAGAGTACGATAGGAGATAACTCGGAGAGAATCAACATGCTTGTATTTGAGAGTATCGAGGGAGTGGACACCCGCTTATTGCGCCACTGCTATGCCTAACCATGCTTCAAATGAGCAAAAGCTCAGCTTTCTCCCACCCATACCATCATCACCCCTCAGTCATCGGTTCCTCCGCCACGTAATGCAGATAGGCGCCCAACAGCTTCGTGCCCTCGATGTAGTTCCGGCGATCCAGCTTCTCGTTGATGGAGTGGGCGGCGTCGGTCGAGCTGCCCATGGGCAACAGCAGGACGTTCTTGCCGGTGGCCTGCTCGAAGGTGATGGTGACGGGGATGCTGCCGCCCTCGCGCGTCATGTCCGGCTCGACGCCGAACACCTGGCGCACCGCCCTGGCCGCGGCGCTGAAGTTCCAGTGCTTGGGCGACGCGACCCACCACTTGCCGTCGTGCTGCAGCGAGACGTCGTGGGTGTTCTTGCTGGCCAGCTTGGCGAACTCGGAGGCCAGGTGCTTGCCCACGAGCTCGGTCACGGTGGCGCTGTCCATGTCCGGCACGGTGCGGATGGAGAACTTGCCCGTCACTTTGGCGGGGATGACGGTCTTGGCGCCGGGGGCGGAGAAGGCGCCCTCGATGCCGTGGATGGAGAGGGAAGGGAAGCGCCAGCGCGCCATCAGCGTGCGTTCCTTGTCCGGGTAGATCGTGGTTTGGCTGCCGAGCGATTCGTGGAGGTTGGCCATGGTGAAGGCGATGGGGGCGTAGAGCTGCTTTTCCTCCTCCGTGACGGGGGCGACGAGGTCGTTGATGCCCGGGATGAGGATCTGGCCGGCGGTGTTGACGAGCGTGGAGAGCAGCCGCACCAGGTCCGTCATGGGTTCCTGCGCCGTGCCGCCGAAGACGCCGCTGTGCAGGTCTTGACCTGGACCGGACACCGCGACCGAGTAGTAGTTGCAGCCGCGCAGGCCGTAGGTGAGGCACGGCTTCTCCGTGCCGAGCCAGTAGTTGTCTGATATGCAGACTGCGTCGGCGTCTTTGAAGAACTTCTTGGCCTCGTCGTTGATGAAGTCGTCGAGCCCTTCCGATCCGTACTCTTCCATACCTTCGAAACAGCAGAGGAGATTGACGGGGAAGTCTACGCCCGCCTTTTGATGTGCTTCGATGACGTTGAGCCAGCCTAGCACCGGTCCCTTGTCGTCTGTGCTGCCTCGACCATACATTCGTCCTTTCTCGTCCACGCTCAGCTTGAAAGGGTCGGTGGCCCAGCCATCTTCGATCCCTGCAGGCTGTACATCGTAGTGACCGTATACCAAGATAGTTCGCTTATTCTTGTCGTTGCCATATCTCGCAATCACTACAGGTGGGAGTTCGAGGTGCTCTTTGCCGGGCTGCTTGCCGAGTGGTCGTTGCTGGACTTCGGCTCCCAAACTTTCAAGCTCGGACGCCAGGAATTGTCCCATCTTGATCCCGATTAGTAAGATCACCCTATAGCCAGATCACCAAAGCCAGTAACGCACTCGTACGACATCCTTGCGTCGGTCATCTTCGGCGGATATTGAGGGTATCGCAACAGCCTTTCGTAGTCCTAGGTAGTCTGACATCAGCTGGATGAGCATGCAGCTCTCTGGGGTATGAGACCCACGTTCGATGAAGCTTTCTGCGAGACTGTCTACCCTGCACGGCTAGTCAATATCAATAATATCCAAGGATCTCCGTTCAATTTACTGCTTGAAGAAAGGTTCAAGATTAGGTGCCATTTTCGGGTCTGAGATATGGCGGTAGTAGAAGCGAGGAGATACAAGTGGTCGGAAGGCCGGTATATATCTCAACGAAGGTACAAGCTTGAGGCTGCTTCTTCGGAGAGATCCTAAAAAGTTACAGAATGGTCGCAGTGGGGTTGTAGGAGGCATTGGTCAGAGGGGGTGGAGTGGAGAATACAATAAACAATACTTAAGAAAGTATCTGGAGAAGGTCCGAGGTCTGAATACTGTAGTCGATGGCGAAATCTTTAAAGCCAGTTGATATGCTCTAATTCAGACAGACGATGATGTACAGTTTTCTATGGCAGAGCTCATGCACTTTATCTACACCAGACGTCCTAGGCCAGCAGCTCCTTTTCAGACCTGTATGGCGTGTTCCCCAATAGGTATCCCTCTAGTAGCTCCAGATGCAAATAGTCGCTATTGGCTGACCTCTCTATATGTGAACCTGCTCTAGCTTCGCTTCTTGCACTTCGTCCTTGCCAAAACGGGGAGCTTTTCGTGCAGTTATTGAAGCGCAGACATGTTTGTCTTCCTGTTCCTCTTCATCCGTCTCTGCCCCATCTCTCTTTCCTCAGTGCGCGGTCCTCCCGAGCAGTCCTCCGCTTCACTCCCCACCTTGACTTCACTATTTCTGTGACCTGCTTCTGCTGCTCTCTCTTTTCGTACGCGATGCCCTCTGTCACAAAACCGACAAAAATGCTGGACGTGTCAAACTTCTTCGCTAACTTCTTGGCACTCCATTCAATTGGGTCTTCTCTTCGCAAGCGTCGCATTTCTTCCATATCCTCCTGTGTCAAATGATAACGCTTCTGATAAGGTTGACGAACTGGCGGAGGCAATTCCGAGGGAGGGGCGGATGGGGTCGCCGATAGCCGAGAATCTCTGGCGGCTGCTTCATCGTAGAGTTGTCGCCTTTTATCAGTCTTTGGTAGAAATATAGTAGGGGTATGATATACGTTTGGCGCGCTTGGAGGAGGGTTGTAGATGATGTGATCGTGCGGCTCGGTTTTGGAAGGGAGGAAAGATGGGTCAGGTTTAATGTTCAATCGAGATCGTGTCCTTCGGTAGGATGACTGATACCGACGACCTGTCAGGGCCAGCAGGTGGTTGCAGCTATTGCTCCGCGGCCAGACGACCAAGCGCATAGCACCAGGGGCCGGAACAGTATTCATCTCCAGCTATTCCTCCTGGTCATCGACGGCTGAGAAAAGGCATAGGTATTAAGTGTCTGCAGCAGAATCGTTCGCGTTCGGATGAGAGAAGGTAACTTAGCGCTGGCTAGGATAGAAGTACTCAGCTATATCGATGACTGCAAAGAGAGTTGATGTAGACTCAAAGGGAGCGTTGATTCACCTATTTACTACTAGAGAGTCCAGGGACAAGGTCCTTGGATAAATTCCTAGGCAATTACGCCATGTAGTTAGCCCCAAAGCTTTGGGACTAATCAATGTTTTAGTGAATATTGGCGTCTCTGGTCAGCTGCCAACGTTGGCGGAAATTGACGGCCGGGAGGGTCAGTTGCTGTAGTTAGCTGTAACATGGTCCTGGAGCGGTATCAGACCCGCCACTATAGCTACATCTCTAGTAGCAGCTAGTATGCCATACGGTATTCTAACGAATGAAGCAGCTTAGTGCAGCTTAGCTAGTAGGTATCCCATGCTCAATGGCTGATGAGATCCATCTGATGTGGTCTAACCATGTTAGGGTACCAAGGTAAGGTAATCTATAAGTTACTACTCATAAATACCAGCCTCCAAGTTTACAACTATCACTACCGTAGTACAGTAATTACATTACTAAACTACTGGCAACAGCTGAAGCAGGGAAACGTGCATCAGGTACCGCCGTGTTTCCCTTTGCTATGCCTGCTATGCATACCACTGTCACACAGACATTGCCTTCATCTTGAGTTGTTTTTCAAAGCTCAACTTGTTTCTGTTTCTTGACCTCATCTTCTCGTTCGGTGTCGCCTTTGCAGCTTCTCCCGCACCTCAAGTAGTGATCTTTCTCACTTCCACCCCACCCGAGTATCCTGCGTTTTGCTATTACTTCAGAGCAATTTCCTGCCTTCCTTTGACCAGGTTGTCAGTGGTGCACCTCGAATTTCAGCGCCTAGAACTCCTTGCCCAACATACAAACTCAACTGCTGGTCATCTTAAATTTCGAGCACGAAAGCCATCCTTTCGTTCACCGATGCTGCCGTACAGATAACTCAATTCCGGTTTGAGCACCGTCCACACCACAATCACGGCTACAAGTAAAAATGTCAATAAGTCAGACTGAGGCGGCTACGCAGCCGAATGATAATGAGTCTCGAGGTTCAATGGCTCCGCTACTACCAGGGTCCTTTCCTCAAGGAACAGAATCGTCCAAGTCGTCATGCAACGAGCCAGAAACCACAACACTTCCAGATTCAGTGGCCGATCCTATGGTGGGCAGTGGAAAGCCATCCAAACGACCTTTCTGGAAATTGGGCAAGAAAACAGACGAGGACAAGACTAAAGAGAAAGGGAACAATCCAACCCTATCAAAATCTACTCCACCACCTCACATAACGCCAATTGGCGTCTTGAGGCCTGCTTCACCACTACGCTCGCCCGAACCAGGTCGTGGTTCAGGGTCGTCACAACGTGGTCGGCCCTATGGCTCGCCTGGCTCTCCTGCACATGGTGTTTATTCATCATCTCCCAGATTACATTCACCTGCCTCGTCCCAGATATTTGAGAGAAACGTCCAGGAAGACGTTGTGCCACCTCAAGCGTCTCCACAGATTCCATCTCACATCATCACCGAGAATCATATTCCTCCTGCGTTGGACGCATCGTCGGCCGCTATCACAAATGACCGTCTTGATCCGGACTCTGTGGAGATTGTGACCCATGCAATGCATCAGCCTGCCGCTGTCCCTGTCGGCCCGTCTCTCGAGGCCTCAACAGCATCTCTCGGTGAAGATTATGGCTTTCACCGACCTGAAACCGCCGGCGACGATACTGCCTCAAACTATGGCACGTTGGATAACGCTGATGTTCGCCGTCTCAGCTTCATTTCCTTTGCAGATGTTGTCCACGCTGAGCATGCTGAACACGCAGAACCGGGCGCTCTTGATCATCACACGGGCCGAAATTCTGTCCATCTCGGCAGCCTTTCTGGCACCATTCCAACGCTAGCGGCCCCACCCAGATCTCCTTCGCCTATCCACTCACCCCTTTCGTCGCCAGGACATGGCACATCCCCGCCTAGCAGCGTGTCACCGTCCTTCAAAGGATTGGACAATTCACCTGCAAAGGGCCATAGAGGCTCAGGGAGTTCCATGACACCATCGGCCCAAAGCCCACCGCTGATTGGAGCAGGGGAATTGAACGTTGAGACAATGACCCAGGCACTAAGGAAGACAGGTAGTGGCGATCTGAGTGGAATAAGGAGTCAGCCATTGAGTGCAGTGGGGAACGACGATGGCACGTTCGTCGATCGACCGTTCAAGTGATACTAGAGACCTGAAGTTGGTGCATTGTGAGATTCATATACTTTTGGGGGATTGTGCAAAATGTTCTGCTCGTGGGCTATAGTTTGGGAGATGCTCTGGCTGACTCGCCCTCCGTTCAGCATGTATCAGTCCGAATACCTTCGAACATGCTTTGGCGCATCCGTCTAGGCGTTGTTTTTGTTGTCTTGGAGTTGTCTGGTTCCCTCGGTTATCGCTCAGGTTCGGGAAACGCGCCACGCCTCCTACTATTAGCCTGACTCTACAGACAATCATTATATGCGGCCTTTTCCTCTGTGTGGTAAACAGAGCTTCATCAACCACTGCGGGCTGATGGTTGATGAGTGCACGCCCAAGGGTAATATGCATAATGCATTGTATCAGGCGTGGATTTCCCTCCCCTCAATTTATGTTTATGGAACAAGAGCATCTACGTGGGGCGTGAACTGAAGCTGAGTGAAGAACAAAGAAACTCATGTGCTTTGTAGTGACCTTTGCACAGTCGTCTCAATTCATGATGCAAGAGAAGACAAGTGCTATGTTATTTCGTAAACCGATGCTGAAAGGAGAAAGCTTGGCAAGGGACACCCTGGCGAATTCTAGAAAGTTATGAAGGGACATCGATCATCCAGCGCGACACTGCGCATTAGATTCCTCTTAATGTCTGTGGAGCACTCGGCGGCTTTCTTTCAAACAATACACGGTGACTTAGTCCCCACGCTCTGATGCTTTCATTACATGACATGCTCCGTCAAAATGATCCTCCAGCTTCGATTCCTTGCGCTTCTGGCCGCCCTTATCGCCTTTCCTCTCAGCAAATTTTGTGCTGCAGATAATGCTCCGATATCACCTGATGCTCCTGTGTCGTCTATCATCGCTACGGCGAAGTCATTTCTGGCCAAAGGATCCCACAGCGAGGCTCTGACATATTTTGATGCTGCCATTGCAAAGGATCCCTCGAATTATCTGGCTGTCTTTCAGCGGGGTGTGACGTACCTCTCTATTGGTCGAAACCTACAAGCAAGCGCAGATTTCGACAAAGTCTTAGAGATCAAGCCCGGTTTCGACGGCGCATTATTACAACGGGCCAAAATCAGAGCAAAGAATGGGGATTGGGCGGCAGCAAAGGATGACTATTCAAAGGCTGGGCGAGGTGCAAGTCAAGAAATGATTGACCTGGAAGAGGCACAAGGAGCGGCTTTACTTGCTGCTGAGGCAGAAAACAAGCACGACTGGGAAGCCTGCGTTACTCAGGCAAGTGTTGCAATCATGACGGCCAGCACAGCTCTGTCTTTACGCCAGCTACGTGCCAAGTGTCGATTCGAAAAGGGCGAGGTCCAAGAAGGTGTAAATGACCTCAGTCATGTACTCCAGCTCAGCCCAGGGCTACTTGAACCTTATCCCCGGATATCGAGTATGCTCTTTTACAGTCTCGGCGACATAAGCAAAGGCATCGAAAGGGTTAGCGAGTGCCTTCGATCTGATTCCGACTATGAGCCTTGCAAGAAGCTACGGAGAAGGGAAAAGCAGCTGTCCAAGACTCTAGACAAAGTAAGAAGCCTCATGGATTCACGGCAATTCAACAGTGCTTCTAAGCTTCTCGCAGGTACAGGCGAGGAAGCTGGGGTTCTTACACATATTAAAGAGGACGTAGCACAATTCACACAGTCGTCTTTCATACATCGCAAAGCACCCAACGAACTTTACGCTACATACGTCGAGCGTGCGTGCGAATGTTTTCGAGAAATGAACTCCCCAAGGAGAGCCGCACCATTCTGCGCCGAAACATTGACGCTCAATCCTACTTCTCTTCATGCCCTCCTTGACCAAGCCCAAAAACAATTGGCAGCAGAAGACTTTGACGCAGCCATGGCAACTCTAAACACTGCGAAGGAGAACCACCCTGACTCACAGGTCGTCCTGCAAAAGCTGCAAGAAGCGCAAGCCTTGCTGAAGCGCTCAAAGCAGAAGGACTACTACAAAGTCTTGGGCGTCGATCGCGAAGCAGATGATAGGACCATCAAACGCGCCTATCGTAATCTTGTCAAGCAACATCATCCAGACAAAGCTGCTGGTCGCGGCTTGACAAAGGAACAGGCGGAGAAGAAGATGGCGCAGATTAATGAAGCTTATGAAGTGCTCAATGACCCGGAGCTGAAGGCCAAATTTGATCGAGGCGAGGATCCGAATGACCCGATGGCTCAACAAGGGGGACATCCATTTCAAGGAAGTCCCTTTGGTGGTGGGCAACAATTTTTCTTCCAAGGTGGTGGGCAGCGGCAATTCAAGTTCCAGCAAGGACCAGGCGGCGGCGGCTTTCCCTTCGGCTTTCCTGGCTAGTACCTTGGTGATTTTGAAGCATTTTTATGGCGCAGGGACAATGGCTTGACGCGGCTTATGCCTGGAAATCGGACAAGGGGTGCAAGGATCTTCGATCAGTTGGGCATTGCAGGCGTTTACGTGCGTTGTATCTCTAGAGCACCTAGTCAATGGTAAGGTAAAAGGTTTAGGGTTTACAAGGGCGAGCTGATTCGAGCTTCCACATAGCGGAATTTATGGCATGTTATTCTTTCATATTATGGTTGCGTATTGTCGAGTAGCTAATTGCAGGCAGCTTTGATATTGATATTGTACTACGTACGCCCTGTCCAAGTTAAGTAACAATATAAGCCACGTGATCAAGCACCAACGCGACTAAGAGCGTCGCGTAACGCGCCTCTTCTACGCATAGAATAATTGCAGCCCCACCGAATGAAAGGGCCTGGCGTGTGCATCTAATGTCAGAAAAGCCTCTATATAATGGCACCCATCAAGCGTCCTTCGGCTGCCAATTGTTTTTGGGCTTGGTCAAGGAGGGCATGAAGAGAAGTAGGAT
>QQTW01004665.1_pt1 | contig 10304 bp, 12 predicted proteins | sample 1904831 | NCBI WGS metagenome assembly QQTW01 (sample SAMN09435610, study PRJNA476489) | Subsurface metagenome, whole genome shotgun sequencing project.
CAGCCGCCTGCTCTGAAGATCCCCGCGAAGTGCATAGTGCCAATAAGGCGACGAGCTCCCGAGGATACCGCGTGTGCTGAGTGATGCGGAAGAAGAAGTCCATCTTGTATCAATCTATGGTGTGACTCGGTCGCCTGAAAGTCCCAAAGCTCTGAGCTATGAATCAAGTGTCGTCGCGGCTTACGTATACCCAGGGGCTTGGGGCCCCGACTGAAATCCACCGCGTAAGCGGAGAGCGTTTCAAGGTGAGCACGAGGCACGGAGGAAATGGCCCAATGCTCCATGCATTACTGAAAGCGCAGTACATAGGAATGCGGATCTGCCAGGCATGGCGGTAGATCATCCAATTTGATTGTTTTTTTTGTTGCCAATCGGTCCGGTCTATTGACTTACTACTCGGCTCATGGACGAGCATCAACAAGGTCCATCGTACGGACAATGACAGGTTAACCTCGGTTCGCATGTGTTGAGATCAAGCTTTCAGTCGGTCGTACACGTTGAGCCCATTCTCTATGGTCAAGCACTCGTCAGCATTCTGCTCCCGGTTATTTGAACATCGGCAAATTCCCGAGCGTAATTCGCACTTACGTCCAGCTACCGTCATAGATGCGCCGTTCACCTGCAGGGTATCCCGCGACCATGAGGGCAGTCTCTAGTATTGCAGCCGTCACTCCTGTACCGCATGTGGTGATGATCGGTTTCGAAGGGTCTATGCCGTGCTTTTCGAAGATAGACCGGAGACGTGCCGCCGGCAAATAGGCTTTCGTCTCTAGATCCAAGCACAGAGGCGCAGCCAAGTTGGTAGAACCTGGAATATGCCCAGATGGTAGCTCTGTGACGCCTGTCAGTATGGTACAGGCCATTCGCTTAGTCGGGATCTGTTCACACCAGGACGGGGCTCTTTCTCGGTCCCCTCCCACCGGCCTCTGGATCTTGCATCAAGAATTTGGACATATTTTTCCCGACCTCCTCGCGCTGAAGCGATATCCTTCACGTCTTCGAACCGGGCGACCATTCTTGCATCGAGCGTTGGCAAGGGGTAATCCACGGGTGCCACCGCGTCTTGGTCACCATCTTGCACCGGCAGATGCTGCTCTCGCCAGAGGCGGAAATTGTTCAACACATGCACTCTAGGATGTCCGAACACGCGGAACGTCCAACCGACTCGGGGCGCACTGAATATGCCCAAGTCCGCCGTATCATATACTACGACTGTATCCTCGCGCCTGATGCCTAGAGCACCCACGGAGGTTGCGAAATCCCTTGCCGAAGGAAGCATGTGTGGGTACAGCGAATTAGGGTCTTTGATTATATCAATGTCGAAGAATCGAGAACCCGGTACATGAGCCGCTCTGAAGTCACCAAGCCCTATGCGCTTGTGAGGATCATTGGGGAGGAACCATGCGGCGCAAACTGGTATCACGTTCCCCCCAGCAGCATTATTTCCGGCCTCCTGGTTATTGCGTAAAGCCTTGTGAAGCTCGCCTGGGCCGATGAGGTAGGAATCGAACGTGTAAGTGCGGAGATGAGGTGCCAGCTTCGGCCCAGATAAACTGCGGTAGAGACCGCCGATGTGAGATGACCGCGGGACTTGAAGCCTTGATATGGCGATCATAGCGACCGCAATGTCGGACGTCACACGAATCGCTACTGGATTGGCGCTTGATGCTGTGGCTTGATGCGGTGCAATAGAACGGGTAGGTTAGGAAGAAACGAGGCCTCTGCAACACGAAATATTCACCGGACGAGTGCACATTGAACGCCAACAAGCTTCGGAATCAGCGTCCCACCTTGGTTGAGCATCTATGTATAGGAATCATCTTCGGTATCGTGATCGGATTTGTTATCACCATTCACGGCTCGTCGTTTCGCGGCCCCTTCTTGGCAGCAACGACTGAATCGGCAAGTGATTGGGCACACATGCATGCAGGTGTGCACCGGAAAAAGCATTAGTGGCTTGCTGCCCATAGATGCATCCTCGTGAATTAACAACCACCGTTTATCTCAAAGTGCATCAGAGCCCGCCAACACTATCCCAAGCGATCAGACAGGATGAAAGTCATCATCAAGCAGTGGAACGCTGTGGCAGCATGGCGCTGGGACATGCCGGAAGACGACGTGTGCGGCATCTGCCGGAATCCATACGACAGTACGTGTTCGAAATGCAAATATCCAGGAGACGAGTGTCCCCTCCGTAAGTGCATGTTGCTCTCACAACTCCAGCAGTATTGACTCGCATGGCAGAAAAAGGAGAGTGCGGTCACTCCTTCCACATGGTAGGTTGAGAATCACCGAACATCATCGCTGCGCAGGAGTATAACGAGGGTTTCACATAGCACTGCATCGCTGCTTGGATCAACCAAGACTCTTCGCAGGACAAGTGCCCAATGTGCCGGCAAGGTATGTTTCCAGTCCTGCCATGCAATCACACCAGCTCAGGTTCACGCCTCACCTCGTCCAGTATTCAAGGCGAAGGAGGCTTGACTCTAGCAAAGTCTACTCAAGAAGCGGCGGTTGATCTCCGCAACTCAAAAGAAGCCCCTCCACGATCACGATGTCTTTCACCCGATGAGACTGCTCGGTATTCGGGGTCCAGGGGCTCAGTCACGGGGCGGAGGCCATCTCAGTTCGTTGAATGCCTACCCGGGGCAGTCATGACCGCTTCGGACGGTCAATCTGTCGTATTTACGGCTGGTACGTAACGTCCCTGGAGAGATTCTTGACGTTGTCTTTGTCAAATCTCCAATGAAATGCTGCGACCATCCAACGCGAGATCACGTGTGAAGGTGCGGCTTATCGATAAAGCTATCGCAGCCTTTCCCACCCCTCGCGAACTTGACCTCAACATGTCTTCCCGTCCAGCATGGAGCATCCGACGAATTCAAATCCGTCCGAATCATACGCCAAGGACGCATTCGGCTCTGTGCCTTCCACTCAGTTCGTGTCGTCTTCGCCGCTTCCACGAGCAGGTATCAATCCCCAAGGACTCGGGGTTCCCTCCACGGAAATCGCTACTCAACTCGCTGCAGAAACGGAACCCCACGCGACCCAAGCCAGCGATCGATCCGCTCCCTTTCGCGGACCTCGCCCGGTCGCCGTTAAGCCTTTGTTTACTCTCATAGAAGACTCTGAAACTGGCGAGCATCATCATCCGACCGTACATTACATCTTCGACGATGACGACCCAGAGCTTCTTACCGCGGCATGTATGCGCTCGTTAGGGGCGGAGTTGGCGAATTCAATACGCGAGGACGAGGGTGGAAACAATCAGATCGTGACGACACCTCTTCCTCCGAGTCGGCCTGGTATGAGCGAACGTTACCTGCTCGTAGACTTGGGGCCCGATGGACATACCATAAAGTCCGCTCACAGCTTGAGCGCTGACTGGCAAACAACAAGCACCGATATCACCAACGCACCAACCTGGGATGGGGAGGACTCGGCTGCAGCGACCGACGGCGGTCTGATGCTAAAGATTGCGGGAACCAAGACCTTCAATTATGAATCTGACAACCGCGACCTCCGCGACAACCGTAGCAATGCGCCACTTGCGTTGGAAGAGGCAAGAAGGAGCCAAGGTGGCGCGCTCATACCAGGCATGACTCATATCGTGGATCAACTCACGGCTCGTATGCAAGTGCTGGAAGCCGTGTTTCATGGGCAGCTCGAGACTGATGATGCCCGAATCGATTGACCTCTCGGATCATGGCATTACTTATGTTGTGGTCTGGACCACTCGTAGTTGGTGATTAGTGCGTTCTCCACAGCTGAGAAGAGCTGCCTTGCTGTACGATCTCGAGAGCGAAGCAACTCCTAATAATTATTTCGCCTCTGTGCAACAGTTCTAACCGAAAAATGCCAAGACTCTTTGGTACATGGGTTGCAGCACAAAAACAAAAGAAAAGTAGGTATCAATGAGACACTCTATTTGATGCCGGGAAAATCTCCCGAAGTTCGAGAAAATCGCGCCGCCGTCCTTCTCAACCTCTGAGGGTAGGGCAACGGGGCCTACCCAGCGTGGACGGTAGCTAAGAGAGGACACTTTATTTCTTCCTACCGCCAACGCCAACCCTCCCCAGAAAACTCCTAGAACCCTGCTTGCCAGACAGGATCCTCAATGGCAAACCCCTTTCGTGGGAGTCGAGTGGCCAGTACATGAACTTTCGCTACCAGCAATTCGATGTGACGATTGAGGTCCGACAGCACGACGGATGGACGAATGGAACGGCACTTCTCACGCTGGGTCAAAAGCGTCATGGGTTGGGTAAGCAAGCATGCAAGGATATACTCAAGCAAATGAGATATGGTATCCACAAGCTGGAAGCGAGCGGTAATAGTATATATCAAACTAGACGCTTGGTTCTGTTATACGACTAATCTCTGGTTCTCAGGGCTCTGGATCCCTCCCGATCATCTCCCCGATCTCGTCGATGTATTGGCTCTTACAGCCGAGATGCAGCGGATCCTGGTGTACACAAAGAGCATTGAGTCTCAAACCCCTCTTGACGTCATCATACCGGAAAGCGTCCAGCGCAGGACGTTGGGTGCAACGACTGGCTTCTCCTGTGGGGTGTGTTTCTGGCAGGCTCTGACTGCTGCCGCCTTGAGGTCTCATATCCGAGCGCATGTCAAGGACTATGCTCCTGTCGGATGCCAGCTGTGCAACATGTATTTCGGAAACCCCGAGCTTCTCACGAGACACGAGACACTACCTCCTCCTCCATGAGTTCGGAGAAGATTTGGGCCATGTGATCTCCCAAGGAGAGGACCAAGCGGGTGATGGTCACGGTAAGCTCGTCTCGGCCGATAGAGATGCCGACGTCTAACATGCTCGACCAGATCGGCTCCTACCAGTCTTTCAATCACCAGACCGACTCCACGCTGTTCAGAGTCAGTCAGTTTATACAGTTCTACCGGCTGGCTTGGCCACATCACTGTCGAACCCCTCCTTTGTTCCTCGTTCCAAGTCGGCGGGCACAACTGGTACCAACCCCTTCCTGATGTTGTCGATGGCTCGCCAGCCGGCGCCACTGAGAAATCTCCGACTCTCCCGAATCCGGGAAGCGCCCGTACAGAGCGGCATCGCGGCGGACTGCCGGAGACATCCGAATAGTGAGTGGTTATCAACCTGTCCATTTTCTCACGCAGAGCACCCGGTCCCTTTCATCAGGCTCTGCGGGCACGCTGCTATCGAGGAGTGGGACATGGCTTTCGCGCCAGGGCCGCATCCAGGAATGCCACAGCAAAAGGACAACCTGAAATATCATCCTCCAGTGGATTTCAGAATGCGTCATGTGTCCTCAGCACCAAATAGCTGAGTTTACTACGCATGATATTTGCTCTGCGGCAGTTCCATCACAACTATCTATTGTCAAACCATTCGCCGTCATTACTATCTATCTCCACCATCACCATCACCGTCACCATTCTGCATCATGTCCAATTCCTCCACTACTGTACCCGACGCATCGGCCCTCGGTTCTGGTGAGTGTAAACCCCTGATGAACGATCACTGTTCCAACTATGGGTCTGATCTGAATTGCAGAACCCCTCACTCATGAGGTCCGCCTTCTGCTGCCTCGATTGATCGCTGCGAGCCAGTATGCCAGCAACGAGGCCATAGCAGCAGACATCGAGGCCCAGCTGAAGGCCATGGGCTACGAAAATCCCGCGAATGGCAGCAGAAAGAAGCGATTCATGGAAAACCTCGTCTCCCGGATCCGACAGGTCTGGTTACTGAGTGGACATACTCGACTTCCGTCCCCAGCAGGTGATTATTCTGGATGTGTATTCCTGTGGACTTGTTCTGATTTGACTCCAGTGCCGACAGCTCCAGTCATCATCACGAGAACGGCGTTGGACGCACGGAAGGTGGGCACCAGACTGGGCTGTGTCACACGTGGGGCAGCCGCATTGCCTGATCACACGCTGGCTCTCTCACCGAATTCGCCGGCGGAAGACTCCAGTGTTGGGCATATCCAGCCAGCGAGCATAACTTCGTCATCAGAGTCAAGTTCGGCGTCTGGTCCTTCCTACGACGAAACGTCGCATCGGTGTAGTGTGCGGAAATCTGGGGCTGGGGCTCTGGAACAAAGGTTTGATTCAAAAGGTTGATCTGATCGGATCCTTGGATCGGGTTGAACGTGTTGGTCACATAGACCTATATTCAGGGGCGATTGCATCAAAGAGATACATAAGCCTTCTAAGTGGTTCACCTTCTACTTAACTCTATTTCCATCAGGTGACATTCAATCATTTGTATAGGCCTAAAGTGTCTACGGGAGACCCACAAGACGCGTATGTGACCAAGATCTTACTTAGAGTCTTCTTGTATGATACATTATTATTTTTACTTTAGTATAAAACTTTTTCTTTCACGCAGATCCTCCGTGTGTAAAGTCTTCGAGTCTTGAAGCTTAACTTCCAAAAGTCCTGCCCGATAAGAAACTCTATTTTATTTCCTAATAACAAGACACACGATCGTATCTGCTTGTGGATGGCCAAACGAATCTATTCGACAAGTATTAGCAGCGGACCCGTCGTTTTCGGCGCGGGTGGCTGTGAACACGCTACTCCGCTATTTACCATATTTTCCTATCGTCACACACTTAAGCTCTCAGTCTACCAACTTTTGCTAAAACTCAGCCAGGGAGCTGGGGCCAAGTAGACATGTACACACGAACAAAGTCCGCCAGGATAAACCACACGGTCGGCGTAGACATCCGTTCAGCTTTTCGGGATAGAGGGCGATGGCATCAAACTGTAATATAGTCGTGAAAAGAAGCGGTCGGATGGTGTATTGCTTGATTTTTTCTTCTAAGGTTGTTGTTGAAGCTTTTCAGCCACACTAAGCCCTCTACCTTTTATAAACGCAACTCACGATGAAGTTTGAAGTTTGAGGCATCGCTTTTTATCTGCGCGATTCACCAGCCATAGTATGACAGCGCTATCTTGTGAGTTCGCGCCGCCGTATGCAAACATATGTCTCTAAACGGCGTAGTGATTCATCAATCGAGCGAATTCATGGGCTACGTGGAACGGTCACTTAATTTGATGGCTAAGATAGAGACAAGAAAGGCGTATAAGATCACCTTAGAAGCCTTTAGAGACCCTCTATATTCCAGGACGAGTTATTCAAACCATTCCCAACCTCCTGAACTCTATCCTGAATCATATCTTGTTAAGAAAGGCGTATAAGATTACCTTGGAAGCCTTCAACCTCCTTTACGCTATCCCGAACCATAACTTGAACTATCTCTCCATGGCTCAAAGCGCAGGCACTCAGCTGGTCAATGAGAAATCATGCTCCAATCCAAACTGCAAGTATAACAACACAACCTATGCCAAAAGATGTGAGGGATGCGGAGCCGCCGTGCTTGCGATGCCGATTTTCCGGGTATGTCATAGATATACATCCTTCCTGTGCTATGGTCACTAACAATATCGATGATACTCTGCTCAGACAATGCTATACCTCTGGGTAAATGTTTTTTACGACAGCCTGCTGGGTTGATTGGGAGAAGGAGTGGTTGACATGTAGGAAATGGGTTGAGACCTTGGGAGTATTGGTACTACATCAGCCACTTATTCAAAGGGGAGATATCAAATAGATTATCCATCTTCACGGAGAGAAGACTGCGTAATGCAGCTATTGAATTGATGCAGCAGCTCTGATCAAGCTATCCTTTGTGCATGATCCCATTTCAGGTATACCTTGTCCACATTGACAAAGCCCTTCGTCTCAAGAGCGCTCACTAGAAGCTTGGCCCACCCATGTCGTTCGGCACTAGTCGCAGTCTCAAGGTAAAACGGCCAAGTACTTGCTGGCTTAGTGGCGACCCAAAACCGCGGGAAATAAGCTGCCGCTTCCCAGTCAATGATCGCAGCGACTCCAGTTCCATCAGCCCACACCATGATGTTGGTTGGTCCTAGATCAGGATGATAGAAGTAGAAGGACCCATCCAGCTCGGGCGGTGGTTCGGTCGAAATTTCCGTCATGTAATTCTTCCATTCTGCGAATGTGAACGGGCCAAGGGTCATGGGCAGCCAGCTCGGGTTGGAGGCAGGAGGATTCCCCATAAGCCAGTACTCGAGGACGCCGCATCCGGAGACGGTTTGATAACTCGATGATGTCCTTGCCGCGAGTGTGGAGCAGTGCCGCGCAATCTCCTCCGCGATGTTCGAGCGCTGGTCAGCGGACAGATCAGGCCAGATCGTCTCCAATGTTTTGGCGTGCACTCGCTTCATGATGAGGAAAGTACGCTTGAACGGCCGGTCGATCCATGAGTGTAGAACCTCCGGCACCGGAACATCCGCGAAGTTTTCACGCACGAAGCTGATCGTAGTCGCTTCAAGCTGCCGGCCCTCCGCCCAGCCTTTGACCTTGCAAATGGCGTTGCTACCAATTCTCCAAACACCTCCTCCTGTGCCACATTCTTTAATTCGATCGATAGCTGAGTCGCCTTGGTCGGGAGTCACCTCAAACGTCTCATCTCGTGGGAGAAGATGAAACGTGCTGCTCCCGTCTTGCCAAGAAGCCATGGTGTTAAGGGGCTGAGCCTCTCCAGCAGCGGTTTTAGAGCAGAGAACATTTGATCCAAGAATCCACAGATGGGGGTTGATTCGTTTCACCGACTCGCGAGCCGGTGGTTCCATTTCACTACGGCAAATCAGCGGAGATCGTTGAATTATGGTTGGAACATAGTCACCAAAACATCGCTTCAAATTCAACAGGGTGACATGAAACTGAGCAAGTAATGCCGATAAGGAAGAAGAGGCGATTATTGTTCAGCGAGTCGTGATGACGAATGTTTTTGTAGAGCAGGAGGCGAATGCAATAGTGAAAAGCAAAATGTCTGCTTTGTTCCTCTCAGAAGCTGAAGATGCTGACCTGACTTATTGTGAATCATCTAAGAGAGTACCTAGGTACGAACTAACTCGTAATACGGAGTACAGAGCAGCGGGGTTTCAACTTGATTCAGCTCTTCAAGTCCCTGTGCTTCGTCTTCGGCGTCAGAGGACTCCATAATTCACCGCCTATGAACTCCCTATGCAAAAGCTCCAACTCCCCTGGGATTCTCTCATCCTGTCCGATGATACAACTATCAGCAACGAACTTTTCAAGAGTAAAAGCGCGTCTGGAACTACTAATATGAGACTTTAGCTACTCACACTTCCTCTTGGAGCAGTCCTTCCAGCCTCGAGGCAGTTAAGTACCCTATCCAAGCCAACACCCCAATTCACGCGCAGCCGATGTCGCTTCCATTGTATCCTCAGCATAGTCAGACACTCGTCGCCTAAGGTCCTAGCAGAGCCCGGCACGATCTCACCAGGAGGGTCTCCGCGCTTCTTCAAAGGCTTATGATAACCCGTGGCAGTTCGCAACGACCGCATCTCCGAAGGAACCTAAAAATAAGCACAGTATCCGTAATAAGCACAAGTTCATAGTTTTTGAGAAAATTCGCGGAGGCTTAAAGATCTTGCAAGTATCTCGCGGTTTAGGTACCCGTTGCACAAATGTAGGTCCGGGACAATCCAAAAGCTTGAATACTTCGGATTGATCAAGCTAAGTAAGGGTACAAGATGCCCTTGGTAAGAGGCAATTGGCGAGGATGGTGAAAGTAAAGGAGAGGTTGAGAAAGTTTTGTAAAGAGAAAAAGTTCAGCCTCAACGCTGCGAATGGATGAAAGGTATAACCCGTGCGGCTCCTTGCGAATCAGTGTAAGTACAACACTTTGAAATGCGAGGGTGTACGTTGCCTCGGATCGTGCAATTGCCTTTGCGTACTCTACAAGTCCGATGAAGCATAAGTAGTCATCAAGGGCTGAAGCAAGTCATTATAGTGGTAATAGTTTCGCACACTACTCGGCAACGTGAGCCGTACTGATTAGTCGAACAGCTGCTAGATGAAGAGAATGAGCTCATTTCCGCTGTAGATGATCAAGTTCAAGGTCTCGACATTTCGACGAAGAGCTCTTCTCCATAAGAAGAACGCTTTCCAAGACCGAATCCAAGTATTGTAAACTGTCGCTGTCACGTGGTCTTTAAGCGACTTAGCACATCGAAGATTTACACTCGCATCATACTAAAATACTCGCAGAAACGCTCGCCGAAACGCTCGCAGATTCGAACACTCGCAGATTGATCACTCGCAGATTGATCACTCACAGATTCGCAGCGCATCTCAACTCGTCAATGGACGTCCTTGGATTGAATTACTTCAGCTTTTCCTCTGCTTTCTGGTTGCAACCCGAGTTCACGCAAAATACTCTCAAAAATGCAACGCCGGGCGATCGATCTCGTCG
>QQTW01004666.1_pt1 | contig 10303 bp, 12 predicted proteins | sample 1904831 | NCBI WGS metagenome assembly QQTW01 (sample SAMN09435610, study PRJNA476489) | Subsurface metagenome, whole genome shotgun sequencing project.
TACCACTCGGCAGAGTCGGGGTATAGTGTAGCGCGGCTCAAAGCTTCCGGTCACAGAGACTTAGTGACGATTGTGGGTAGCTTTCCTAATATCCAAGCAGGACAAACGCTCAAACTAACTGGTATATGGCGGGAGCATCCCAAGTTCGGGCAACAGTTTCAGGTGAGTCAGTATCAGGAAACTAAGGCTGCCACAATTACAGGGATTGAAAAATATTTAGGTAGTGGCTTGATTAAAGGGGTAGGGCCAGTCACCGCCAAAGGCATCGTCGCTCACTTTGGATTCGACACTTTGGATATTATTGAATACTCAATTGAGCGCTTAAAAGAAGTCCCCGGCATTGCTAAAAAGCGAGTAAAAATGATTCAAGAAGCCTGGGATAAGCAGAAAGCGATTAAAGAAGTGATGGTATTTTTACAAAGTCATGGTGTTTCTACTACTTATGCAGTAAAAATCTATAAGCACTATGGCGATGATTCAATCACAATCGTTACCAACAACCCGTACCAGTTAGCAACGGATATTTATGGGATTGGCTTTGTGACGGCGGATGCCATAGCCCGGAACTTGGGGATGGCACCAGACAGCGAGTATCGATACCGCACGGGGATTATTCACGTCTTAGGCGAAGCAGCAGAAGACGGTCATTGTTTCTTACCCTACATAGAACTGACCGAAAAAGTAGTAGAACGGCTAACAATAGCTGACCATCAACCGTCACCCCAGGTATTGACCGAGCTAATTTATGTGATGGCAATGGACGAGGAGTTAGTCATGCAGGGTCATCGGCAACACCAATTTATTTGCTACCAGTTACCATTCTTTAGCAGCGAACAGAATTTGGCTAAACGGCTGCATCAGTTGTTGAGCCGTCCGGTCGTAGTAGATAAAGAGAGGGTTCTGGGATGGATTGACAAGTTTACAAAAGCAACAGGGATGCAGTTATCATCTGGGCAAAGGCAAGCAGTAGAAATGGCAGCTACTCAGAAAGTCCTAATTCTTACTGGAGGACCTGGAACAGGGAAAACTTTCACAACTCGGACAATTGTGGCATTGTGGAAAGCAATGGGTAAATCAATTGCTCTAGCTTCCCCAACGGGTAGAGCCGCACAGCGATTGAGCGAGATGACGGGCTGCGAAGCCAAGACTATTCATCGCTTACTGGAATTTGATCCCAAGACGATGAAATTCAAGCGTGACTTAGAGAATCCAATAGAAGCGCAAGCAATCGGCATAGATGAAGCATCAATGCTTGACCTATTCTTGGCTTATTCGCTGCTGAAAGCAATTCCTATTGATGCCCAATTACTTCTAGTCGGGGACATTGATCAGCTTCCTAGTGTGGGGCCGGGGAATGTATTGCGTGACCTGATTGCAAGTGAGCAAGTACCCGTAGTGCGCTTAGAACAAGTATTTCGCCAAGCTCAAGCAAGCCATATTGTCAGCAATGCCCATCGGATCAATTCTGGACAGTACCCAACACTAGAATCGGTATCTCTAAATCCGCGTTCCGATTGTTTATGGTTAAACGCTCCTGAACCTGAACATGGAGTTCAAGGTATTCGAGAATTGTTAACAGATGTAATTCCCAAACTAGGTTTTGACCCAGCAAAGGATGTACAGGTGCTATGCCCAATGACTAGGGGAGAAGTGGGAACGCGCAATCTTAACGCGGTACTGCAAGAATTACTTAATCCACCGTACCAAGGTAAGGCTGAATTGTTCCGAGGTGGAATGAAACTGCGCGTAGGCGATCGGGTAATTCAGCAAGTAAATGACTACAACCGCGAGGTGTTCAATGGCGACCTGGGAACGATTGCAGCAGTTGACACCGAGGAACAAGAGGTGACAGTGCAGTTTGAGGGGCGGAGTGTTACCTATGACTATGCGGACATCAATGAGTTAGCGCTGGCGTGGGCGGTGACAATACATAAGGCACAGGGTTCAGAGTATCCGGTGGTAATTATGCCTGTGTTCATGCAGCATTACTTGATGCTGTCGCGTAATTTGATTTATACGGGTCTAACTCGTGCTAAAAGATTAGCAATTATCGTGGGGACAACTAAAGCAATTGGTTTAGCAGTCAGGCAAGTTAAAGACCAGCAGCGCTATACTTACTTGCAAGAGCGATTGAGGCTAATGACCCTTGCTACTACTGGTTAGCTGATAGTAAGATGTCAAATTTTTAATCTCAATAGTCTATTTTAACTGCCAACTATTCATGATTCTGAGTGGGCTTCTGTACCTTCGGTTTCTTCAAAAGTCATATCGCAAGTTACATGGGCAAAGTCCTGGAAAAGTTGCTTGAGAGAATCTACCTTAGTGAGCCTGTCTTCTAAACCATCTTCATCCCAAACATAAGCCTCATCTATCAGAGAGAATTCGTAACCTATTAAGTCGCCCAGATATAAGGAGAAGCAATAGCTTTCTTCGTCAGAGTTAGTCAAATAAGTAGAAAAAGATGCACATCCTAGGCTGGCAATTGTGCCTTCCTCATCACTGGCAAAATAGTTGCGTTCCAAAAAAGTTTCTAAAGCGAAAATTTGAACAGCGTTCATGCGGTGTGTTCTAGGCGAAGTAAGTGATTAATTATTAGTATCTTCCTGGGTTTGTTTACAACTTATGCTCGTTCAAAATGCTTTAAATTGGTCGGCGTTGCAGCAATTGATCCCAGCTTCGAGGGAAAAATATTTACCGTCATTGCCTACTTATAGCTCTGCTTTGAAAAAACGCGGGTCAAGGTAACTACCAGTAAAGTTGCCACCAAGCCAATTGCGACTACAGGCGCTACTAAGGCTAACACTGACAAGGTAATTGCCCCAATGGATTCAACACTAGCAACCACAGAATTTTCTAGCCCAATCGTCAAAGCTGTAGAAGACAAGCGAGTAATTCCGGTTAGAGCTTGGAGTATTCCGGCAGTACCCCCGCCAGCAATCGCTGCCATAGTCCATTGCAGCAGAGGGTCGCTATCTGGAAATACAGCAGCAGCGACAAAAGTGCCAACCGCTAGTGCTGTCGGTGTAGCAAGCGTGTCCAGTAAATTGTCTAACACAGGAACGTAATAAGCACCAACGAGAAAAAGTTAAAGGAGCAGAAACTGTTGCTAGTAATGCACTGACAAATTAGCTCTAAAGTAATATTTTATATATCAATTTGTATCTTTAGAGAGGGTTACTTTGGAGCTAGTCTAAATAACCTTATTAGAGCTAGTTAATAGTTTGTGATCTAGAGTAAGCGAACGGAGGAAATTTGATGACTAGGCTATCTAAGTCTGTTGCTACTGGTCTTGCCAGCTTAAGTTTAGGCATTTTAGTATTATCTATGCCTGTATCTGCCCAAGATAATACTGTTACAAGTCCTAATAATGCTGCTCCTGGGGACACAGCAGTTTATGGAGATGGTGAAGCAGATCGCGGTCAGCGTGCTTTTGATTGGGGTTGGATTGGCTTGCTAGGTCTTATCGGTCTTGCTGGTCGGCTGGCAAATAAGCGCAGTGAGCATCGTACTAGCCATTAATAGCAGCTTAAAAATAGCGACGCTATTAAAGCTAAATAAAAAGCAATTGCGGCTTGAGTAGCATCAAGCCGATTCCTTAACTAATAAAGCTATAAATGTTCTTTCGTGCTAACTTCAGGTTGTAGGGTGAAACGTATTTAGACCAGAGCCGAGAGTTAAAGGCAGCATTAGTTATGAAACTCCATTAAACAAATATGCAGAAGCATTCTGTATAATGCTTGTTAAGCTCTGCTGTATGTTCTTCACCATAACTGTTATGCCAGATCAACCTGCACCAGAAATTGAACTGCTACAAGCGGCGTACGCTGCCTTTAACGCGCGAGATATTGATGCCGCCCTCGCCACCATGACTCCTGACGTGGCTTGGCCCAAAGCGTTTGAAGGCGGTTCTGCCCATGGACATCAAGAAGTCCGTGCTTACTGGACGAAGCAATGGTCCGAGATTAATCCGTATGTGGAGCCAATTTCTTTTCACTCAGAGGATGCCGAACGTATCTTAGTGGGTGTGCATCAGGTCGTGCGCGACCTAGCTGGAACCGTTCTTGCCGATGAACACGTTGGTCATCGTTATACCCTTGAGCATGGCTTGCTTCAAACCATGGAAATCTGCCCACCTCTATTATCCGACCACTGAGTCCAGGAGATCCGTCATGCCTACACCAGGAAAACTAGAATTGACTATCAAAATTAACGAGTTTCCAGCAGACGTGCAGACAGGGGAAAATGGCTTCAAGCAGTTTGATATTGATACAGGCGAACAAATAGTTACTGTCAGCCTTAAGCCCAAAGTGTTCAAGAAGCTCGAACAAGCCCAGGAGAACTATCCGATGTGGGTAGCAGCGATCGCAGGAATGATGGGGGAGAAGACTGATTCGGGTTTTGTACTCAAGGAGCCGAACGTACAGACCTTCGAGAAAAAGCCAAAGGAACCGAAAGAAGGGTCAGCACCTGTTGTTAGTGCAGCTAGTTAGGATGCCAGGATTAATAGTTAGATTCAAATAAGCATAATTGAACTAATTTTGGTTCAGTGGCTCCGTCAAGATTAGATAGGGAAATACCTAATAGTCGAACGCTGCGCCCCTCTAGAAAAACCGATGCTAACAGTTCCCTGGCTACTTGGTTAATTGCTTCCGCCTTACCAACAGCAGCAGTTACAGTTTTACTGCGCGTGATTCGTTCATAGTCAGTAAACTTGATTTTCAGGGTGATGGTGAGCCCCAAAGTTTGGTAGCTTTCGTGCGCGATGTTGGACAGTTTGGGCGATAGTTTCTAATTCCAGCAGCATTACTTGTGAGTCGTCTAAGTCTTTAGTAAATGAAGTTTCTGCACCAATTGATTTACGGAGGCGGTTAGGCTCGACTATTCGGTGATCTTCTGCCTTAGCGATCAGGTAATAAAAATGTCCCACCTTGCCGAAGTGACGAACTAGCTCGGCTTGGCTGTATTGTTTAAGGTCTGCTCCAGTGTGAATGCCCAAATCGTGCATCTTGGTAGCAGTGACTTTTCCAATCCCGTGAAATTTCTCAATGGGTAGGGCGGCGACAAAATCTGCGGCGTGTTCGGGTAGAATCACCGTTAGTCCGTTGGGCTTGTTCATGCCCGATGCCATTTTTGCTAAGAACTTATTTACCGAAACTCCGGCACTTGCCGTTAGGTTAGTCTCTGCGAGAATTGTTGCTTTGATTCGTTTGGCAATGGTCGTAGCGTAAGGCAGCCCTAGCTTATTTTGGGTGACATCAAGGTATGCCTCATCAAGGGCTACAGGTTCTACAAGATCGGTGTAGCGTTTGAAGATAGCGTGAATTTGGGTACTAATGCTGCGGTAGACCTCAAAGCGGGGTGGGGCGAAGACCAGAGCGGGACATTTTTGCAGGGCAAGGTAAGAGGGCATGGCAGAATGGATACCGAACTTCCTAGCCTCGTAGCTGGCAGCAACTACTACCCCGCGCTGTTGGGGCAATCCACCGACTACAAGGGGTTTATCTCGATAACGAGGGTTGTCTCTTTGCTCGACCGAGGCATAAAAAGCATCGAGATCGACGTGAACAATCTTTCTATCTCCATTCATGCTCATGCCTAAAAATTACTCGCTCGGAGCAACCTTGTCAATTAATCATTTCGAGGAGTTTCCGAAGCCTAATGTGGCTACTAAGTAGATATTAGGTTGCCAATCCTCTGTGTTATTTTGCTGAAGACTAATTAACGCCACCGCTCAAATTGATCTTCCGAACAGCCGTTAATGTAAGCATTTGATACCCAACCCTTGAGGGGTTTATAGGTTTCATTAGGAGTATAGCCGTAAACTCTAGCAGAAATCGCTACCCAATTTCCTTTTCGATATGTTGCTCTGACACCATCACCGCGATTAAGTTTGGTTATAACTTTATAATGATTGCCGGGACCACTACGGACATTAACATTATTACCAGTAATGAACGAACATACGGTCTTATCCTGCAAGGTTCTACCATAGCCGGGAGTAGTCGGTTGCGCCCAAGCACTACTAGCTAAGAAGACGCTTGATGCTGAAGTTAGGGCGATAGAAATAGCAGCTTTACGTAGGTTAAAAATTTTCAGCATATAAATTGTTGTTCTAGCGGATTTGAAAAAAGTGAATAGTATTAATATCTACGCGCTTTTGGTGTAGCTTTCCCGATTTGCTCCTAAAAGTTGCAATAGAAACAAATTACTTTTTCTCAATAGTATTCCTACTCATAGTTTTCTTGGGTTTCTGAGCCAGCCATTTCGCACACCTGTAATTACCTCCTAACTTGGATAAAAATATGGCATGACTTTATGGGAAAATAACTCGTGAGAATTACATCTTAGACGAGTTATCATGCCTCTGTCGCTCCTTGACGATTGCCACCCAGAGAACTTGAAGCTTGCTTCCCCGTTGCCTTTAACTCAGCATCCGGCAGCAGTATATATCTCTGGGTTGGGATTCGGCAGCCAGCGAACTATCCGTTATTCCCTCAATCGGATTGCGGCTCTGCTCACTAATGGCGAGTGTGATGCCCACACCATAGACTGGTCAAAGTTGCGTTACCACCATACCGCAGCAATTAGAGTTATTCTCCTCCAATCCTTCGCGGCTGTAACGGCTAATAAAATGCTTTCGGCTTTGCGTCGAGTCCTATTAGAAGCTTATCGACTAAATTTGATGACTGCCTTTGATTACAATAAAGCCGTAGATTTTCCTAATATTTCTGCCGCTTCAGAGCCAAGGGGTCGTTCGCTTGCCCCGTCGGAAATTGCCGCGTTATTAGCTACTTGTTGTTCGTCTAGTCCCATTGATATTCGAGATGCAACAATCGTTGTCATGTTACTAGGGACGGGTTTGCGGCGGTCTGAGTTGGTCGATCTGGAGCTAAAAGACTTAAACCTGAACACTGGGGAAATTTTTGTTCGCAAAGGTAAACGTGGGAAAAGTCGCAGAGTTTATCTCCCAACCGAGGCTCGATCCTATGCTTGGAAGTGGCTTGAGGTGCGAGGAGATGAACCGGGACCATTGTTATGTCGAATTCGTCGCGGAGGTCACTTGCATTTGGGACGGTTGCACCCTGACGCAATTTGGCGGATGTTGCAGCATCGGGCAAAGCTAACTCAATTAGAGTCTTTTAGTCCTCATGATTTGAGAAGGACATTTTGCTCTGACCTGCTAGACGCTGGGATTGATATTGTCACAGTCCAGAAATTAGCTGGTCACTCTAGTCCAGCAACCACTGCTAAGTACGACCGCCGGGGTGAAGACGTAAAGCGATTGGCGGTGGAGCGGTTATCGATTCCTCGGCAATATCCGAATGTTTAATCTCAGAAATCTCTTATCGAATCCTAGCAAAAGCACTCTTAGATGTTTTCGGCAAAGTTTTCAAACGCCAGTGGGAGGGGGTCAGCCAGTAGTCCTTGGGAATTTCTTGCAAGCGAGGGAATAATAAATAAGCACCCAAAAGATAATCAATCGCATTTTCATCTGCACTAATGCCAGAAAAAGCTTTGATTTGCTCGAAAGCGAGTAAAAAAGTCTCCTCACGTTTGCGGTTAATTGCCTGATACTCAAGTTGTGCTTCAGCAGGCATCGCCGAGGAGGTGGCGTAATAATTCCACAGCAAGCAGCATTCAGGCAAAGACAGATTGGCTCCTTGCAGCAATAAAGCAGCGCGATAATATAGCCCAGAACGGCGGAGCATATAAGGGTGGACAGGAATTGGTAAACCAGCTACAACACCTGCTTTTTGAACGATGTGGTGCAAAGAGCGATCGCTTAGTCGTTGTTGTCTTTCGCTTTCTAGTATCCAATCAGTTTTGCTAAGTTGTACTAATTCCTGCAAAATCTCAATTTCCGTAGGACACAAAGGTTGTTGGTTAACTACAATCTTCGGCGGTCGGCGGAGGGACTTAGAACGGTTGCGAACGATTAGCAGAGTATGAGCAGTGAAATTGAGGTCGCACCAGCGCAGCCAGCAGATTTCCGATGGTTGCAGCGCTTGAGCGAACAACAGCATGACTAAAGCTTGGTTGCGAATCGGGGCGCGGGTTTGGCGCATTGCAGCAATCAGGGCATCGACTTCATGGAGGTAGAGGAATTCGCGTTCGCGGCGGTTCTGAAAGAGAAGCTTGCGTGGAGGTAGAGAGTGAGGCACAGAAAAACCGAATACGTAATTATCTAAATTATAAGTTTCGAGCTGATGAGATTGCTCCCATTGCTTGATTAGTCATAGACCTTGCATTAGCCACTCTGCCTCTCTTCATTTTCAAATGTTTATTGAGCTATTTTTATTGAGCCAAAGTTATTTGCCCGAATCTTTTTCACGTATAATTCGATAGTCTGAATTAGTGCTGAAAGATTTAATTATTAAGTTTTTGTAACATAGTTATAGATTTTACATAAAATTGGAAGATAAAACCTGAGAACTAAGTAGAGCTTTGCGTCAAAGCTTTAACACTCTTAAGGTTAGTAAATGAACCAAACACAAAGAGACAAACTAAACGAGCAGCTTAAGCAACTAGCACTCGTTGCCCAACAACACCCACCACAGACCCAAGAACAGCGGCTAGCTTTGGGGCAATTGGTTCAGGCAATTTTGCATTCGGGTAGGCTTTGTCGTCCGCAGCTAGGTAAGTTTACAAACCGCTACGAAGAAATTTATGAAGAGGCTAGACAAGAACTCTTACTCTATATTTGCCGAAATATCGAGAAATACGACCTAGAACGTGGAGAAGTAATGGCTTGGTGTAATGTGCTGCTAGAGCGGCGATTTTTTAGAGAAGCTATTCCAAAGGTATTGGGCAAGCCAGAGATTCAAAAAATGACCTTAGCAGATTTGGATAATCTACCTTCGCCGGGCGAAGAAGCCCCAATAATTACAGAAATTATTGATGAGTACATAACATTAGACCCAGAAAACTTGTTTAAAAATACGTACATCAAGGACCATCCCGAAGCTAATTTTCAAGCTGTAGCAAAGCAACGCCTTGAAGGAAAGTCTTGGAAAAACATTTCGGAAAATTTTCAGCTAAAAATCCCAACAATTAGTCAGTTTTACTACCGTTGTCTAAAAAGATTTGCTCCTACTTTGAAGAAAGCCGTAGGAATTATTTAATTTAATTAAAAACAAAAATTATGAAAGAATTATTAAAGTCTTCAACCTTCACTGTTCCTTTAGGAACAGAATTTCATCGCCTAGCTCAACAATTTAGTAAACAACTTCGTGATCGCCCAAAAGCAAAGCAGATTTATCTCAATACTCTAGCTGTATCTGCTGCAAAGTTTTACCTAAATTGCATGGGCATAGAAACCGATTGGTCAGCTAGTTTTAGTTGGAACCCAGTATGGCAAAACCTCATGGATACAGCCGATTTAGAAATCCCAAATTTAGGTAGATTAGAGTGTCGTCCTGTATTACCAGATACACAACTTGTCCGTATTCCTCCAGAAGTTTGGTCAGAGCGAGTTGGTTATGTAGCGGTGCAGCTTGATTCTTCACTGCAAGAGGCTACGCTACTAGGATTTACTCAAACAGTCTCAATGGAGGAGCTACCACTTACCGAGTTACGATCGCTCGATGAGCTACTAACACATTTGAATGCAATCGCGCAATCCCAGCGCACTCAACAGACGAGCCTAAGTCAATGGTTTGAAAATATGTTTGATGTTGGCTGGCAGTCGCTTGAAGCTCTTTTTTCCACAGACGTAGAGCATTTATCTTTTGGGCTGAGGAGTAACTTTCAGTTAAGTGATCGCACTGTCAAAGGGGCAAAGATGATCGACCTAGGTTTGCAACTGGGTAATCGATTTGTAGTGCTGCTGCTCGCGATCGCCCCAGAAGTCGATGAGAAAGTTGGTATTTTAGTCCAGTTACACCCTGGTAGTGGAGAAAATTGCTTACTACCTCAAACTAAACTGATTTTGCTCTCGGATTCTGGAGTAGTTCTGCAAGAAGTACAAGCTCGCAGCCAAGATAACTACATTCAGCTTAAACGGTTTAGAGGCAACCGTGAGGAAGGTTTTCGTATTCAAATAACTGTAAATAATGTTAGCGTTACAGAAACTTTCCAAATCTAATCGCGGAGCGGGCAGCATGAATAAATCGGTTGTTCTGAGCTTAGGTAATGGCGATTTGCATAACGGCTTTCCCACCGTTACGGTTCAGCTTTGGTCAGCTTGTAGCAATCCTGCTCCTACAAAGTTCACAGGTAGTTTGCCCGCCGCACCAAAAATTGCCCAACTCTATCAATTGTGGCGGTTACTATACTTAGCTCTTTGTCAACGGTTAGATCGGCA
>QQTW01004667.1_pt1 | contig 10302 bp, 7 predicted proteins | sample 1904831 | NCBI WGS metagenome assembly QQTW01 (sample SAMN09435610, study PRJNA476489) | Subsurface metagenome, whole genome shotgun sequencing project.
GCCGCAATTGCACGAGGCCTCGCATCCAGAGGAGCACAGCTAGTGCTGCTAACCCAGCATCCGCTCTCCGACCCCTTCCTCGTCGACTACATCATGGACCTCCGCACGCAGACTAACAACGAGCTCATCACCGCCGAGCACGTCGACCTCAACTCCCTGCACAGCATCCGGCTCTTCGCCACGAAGTGGGTGGACAACGCGCCACCGCGGCGTCTCGACATGGTCATTCTCTGCGCCAACACCCTCACGCCCCGCGGGGGCAAAGTGTCGGTCACAGACGACGGCCTCGAGTCGAACTGGGGCCTCAACTACCTCGCCAACTTCCACCTGCTCAGCATCCTGAGCCCCGCGCTGCGCGCCCAGCCGCCGGACCGCGACGTCCGCGTCATTTTCGGGACATGTAGCTCATATATGGGCGGCGCCCTCCCCGACTTCAGCAAGGACGACAAGCCCGCCCCCAAAGCCAAGGGGAAGTCGGCTTCACAGCCACCGCCGAAGTCCACCGCCCTCGCCTTCACGCCCGCGTCCGCGTACGCGACCTCGAAACTCGCGCTCATGACCTTCGCGTCCGCCTTCCAGAAACACCTCAACGCGTATGCGCGGCCGGACAAGCAGCCCATGAATGCGCGCGTGCTGGTCGTGGACCCCGGGTGGACGCGGACGCCGGGCATGCGGCGGTATCTCAGCTTCGGCAGTCTCTGGGGTCTCGCGATCTACCTCTTTACGTGGCCGCTTTGGTGGCTGGTGCTCAAGAGTCCGGAAGAGGGTGCGCAGAGTTTCTTGTTTGCGGCTATGGAGGCGCGGTTTGGGAGGGGAGTGGGAGGGTGGTTAATCAAGGAGTGCAGGGAGGTGAGGTTCGCGAGGGGTGAGATTGAGGATGAGAATGTGCAGAAGGGGTTGTGGGAGGCTAGCGAGAAGACGGTGGAGGCGTTGGAGAAGCAGGGCGCCGCGAAGCGGGCGAGGGAGAAGAAAGAGAAGGGCGGGGAAAGTACGACTGAATCGGGGAGCGCAGGCGGCAGTGGAAGGATTGTCGAGCTTCCTGGGGACGCGCCTACGGCTGAGGCCGATACAGGATCGAGAAAGGCGGGCTCTCGGAGGACTAAGAAAGGGAGCTAGTCGCGTACAGATTATGGTCCTGGTTTGAGCGTGGTCGAGTAGGTATTCGGAATGCTCAGCGTGCACGCCACATCAGCGATGCGTGTTCATGCCCGTGTCCGGACACAGATGTCCGCAAGCAACAGCTCCACAGCGTGCCGTGGCACGAAGCGAGACCCGGTAGGAGAAGACGCGAAGCCACTTATTTAGGACCAGCACGGAGCTGAGCTCCAGTGACCACACTGTACCGGATATGCTTGAGTGACTAGTCGAACGGCTAGTTCTAACTTTGTCCACCCTACCAAGCTTATTCCACCGCGATGGTATACAGAGACGTGCTAGCGTAAGAGAATGAAACAACTTCCATGCAATGCGTGAACAAGCGCAAAAGTGAGCAGAGTGGCTGTTAGTGTTATAGCTCCTCCGCAAAGTTCAACAGCAGCCTACCCAGCCAAGAGCTACGATGCGGCACGATGACCTCCAAAATGCGCTTGAGGGACAGATGAGTGCACAAGCAAGGCGCTTCGTAAAACGTCGCTGCTACACTTCTCCGACAGTGACTTTGATATAGGCGAAACAAGCAGAGAAAGCAACAACCTGCCAACGCTAAATGCCACAAACACAAAAACAGAACAGGTGACCGAGGCTATCGCAACGCCTGCCAAGACTTGATGGACATATCGCACAGCCTCTGGATGACCTGCGTAGTTCCCTTGCCCTGGGCCTCATCCTCGATGAACCGCTTCGCGATGAACAGCTTTGTCCTCTCATCAGCGTCATCATTGTTGTACGGTTGATGCAGATTGTTAGGGAACTCCGGCACTCGAGGACCAACATGACGAGCGATCGCCATCGAGTAGATGACGTCGCGGTTCTCGAGTTGGCCGAGCAGGTTGCGGCACTCGCCAAGCGAGTACTGGATGACTCTGGCGCCATCGGGGTCTTGTGGGCGCCGGGAGACCACCGTGCCCAGGTATCTCCAGAACTTCACTTCCAGATCTTTCCAGTAGTCAGGACGCGGGGGTAACGCGATCTGCTCAGCGGGGTTCGTCTCCACGGTTCGGTTGGTGACGAGATACTCGAAGACTTCCAGTCGCTTGAGAACCTCTTGTGTGTGCTGATCGACTCCGCCAGGAGTTGTGCCATTTGCGCCGTTGCTTGTGGCTGCGGAAGGGGCCCGACACAAGCAAAATAGGTTCCATACAAGTCTTGCCTCGAGGCTTGGTAGACGCCGCAGTCCCTCATAGTCGTTCTGAACGGTACGAAATTGTTCCAACAGGTGCGCAAACATCTCGAGAACTCGCGTGTCTGCCATCAACCGAGAGAACCCTTTCGTCGAATACCAGTTCGTCTCGAGCCATCGGTCCAAGCCTGGTGCATAGTCCCTGCTGTACAAGACCTTGATCTCCTCAATGACTGAAGCAGGTACTGGTCCGTAGTTCGGTGGGACTGGGCTAGGGGCGTGGCCGCCGATCTCAAATAGGCTATCAATCGGAATGGGCTGGCCGGCAGCATGCGCAGCCTCGTTCTTGATGGGCGCACTCATATCTTGTTGACTAGTGTATGACAATGGCGGGATCGATATCCCGGCAGGTTCTGCTGCAGCAAGCGCTGGATCGATAGCGGAGCCGATCTCGTATGCCGGGTCTGCTGCAGGCGGGGGAGGATAGACGGAAGCACTAAGAGCAGGCGCGTACCCTGCGCTTGCAGCTGGCGCGTATCCTTGCGGGACGTTCGAATATGTAGGCTGGGGAGGTGCAGAGATTGCCGGTGTCGGTGTTGTAGATGGTGCAGTGCTGGGCGCAGGCTGTATCTGGGGAGGGCCGGGTTGTTGCTTGAAGATCGGATCGTAGCCCAAGCACTCGCGCTTGCTCTTTTGACAGTTGCGACACGTCGGGTGAGCTTCGTCACACTGAACGGAGAGGGTTGAAGTTAGCTTTGTGGCTCGTGTCAAGTGTTGTTGTGGTGGTGAAGTCGCTTCCTTCCCACTCTCGCTAAGTAATAAGCGACCGAGGGAAGAAGCGATTTCGCATCTCTGTCCCTGCATCCACCAAACATCGAACCTCGAACACAATAAAACCCCAACACAATCTCACAATGCGCTTACCTTTATGCGCCGCTTCCGACACGTCAAGCACCCAGTCTTCGTCCGACGCTTAATCTCCTTCTTGTGCCGGCCGCCTGACATTATCCTCTGGTCCGCGCCTTGCGGCGGTAGCTGGTACCTTATCATCGTGTTGTGTGGGTGCGATGTAATGTTCATCGGCTGGCCTGGAGGTGGCATCGACTGAGCATAGTACGCGCTCATAGGGGGCCCAGGCGGCGGCAAGGGCGAACCCATCGGCTGCGGCGGCGGCTGCTGCTGCGCTTGCGGTTGCGGCTGTCCGTCGGTCTGACGTATAGGAGGGAGATTTAGCGACTGCAGTGGCATGTTTGAGGCAGTTGGCGATGCGCGATACGGCTCCGAGTTTGGCGGCCCTTGCGGTGGAGGGTAGGCGTAGGTGGGCTGCATGGAGGGCGACGGATAAGAATGAGGCGATTGATACTGGGGGTGCTGCTGGCGCGCTGGTGCAGTGTTCGACTCGGCCATGGTGGCTCGATCTCCTCTGCCACGCAGGTTCTAAGGGCTTCGATAGATGCGCTTGCGAAGCGTCGCCGGGCCTACGTCGGCTCCAAGACTGCCGCGGAAGTCAGCCTCGGCCAGATCTACGTTAGGTTGCTCCATGTTATCGTGCAAGACAGCTGGTTTTGCAAGTCGACATGATAAATGAGCGCGGCAGAGTTGGGGAGGGTCGCGTGAAACATACTTTGGATAGCCGAGTCCGGGGAGAGCTTCACGCCAGCAGCGGACCGCGTAGGCGAGGTCGACTCAAAAAGAGAGCGCACGCAAGTCGGGGTTAAGGAAGCGTGACCAGACACACGTCAGGCGCGGGAACGGCTGATCCAGGAGCTTCTAGCCTCCGTCAGGGGTCACAGAGGAGGCGGGCACGGTCAAGAGTGCTGTGTGGGTGCTTGTGGTAATGCTCTCTATATAGCAAGTAAGGTCAGCGTGCTATCACTAGGTAAAACTCGTGCGGATGTAGATGGTGAAGCAACGCTGCTGGATGCGTCCCCGCGACTTGCAAAGACAGAAGGAATTGCAAGAGGGCGCACGGAAAACTGGCGCATGGTGCATATCGAATGCGTGAAATACATGGCGCAAAGACTCCATGCCAGGCCGACCTTGCAGGAAAGCAGTAGCCCTGGTCAAGCCTGTGGCTGTGACACGGTGACGGCCGCCCTGCCGGCCGCTTGCGACTGATGCCATCTGAAGCACCCGGTTGCTGCCGAACTGCGTCGCAGCAGCGGACTGCTGATGGTTATATCCTAAGATTAAGCTGCTCAATCGGCTGCCCGCAGCCAAGCGCAGAGAGCCCGCGTTTTCGGCCGAGTAGGAGCATGAAGGACTGCGCAAGAGCTGAAACTGACATACATTTAGGGTTAGAGTAGTCCTCTCTCGCTTGATGTCGCTTGAGGTCGCTTGGGGAAGCGAGCGAGCCGAGGAATAGCGGAAAGCGCTCTCTGGCGTCTCTCCAGGGTCGAACGTCGTCTCGAGATTCAACCTGCTATGCAACACGCCGCAAATGCTGCAGGCGGATGGCGTTGCTGGTGAGGAGGAGAGGGAGTTGATGGTAAGTTCGAGGCCTCGAGCGGCTGAAGAATTTCGATTCGAAGTTACGAGCTATACCGCCTTTGGCAAAGGCTGTCTACCCAGCCCTTCACCACGCCCTCAACCTCCTTTCCCAGTCCAGATGAGAACACGAAGACGCATCCTCTATACAAGCTTCTGTTGGCCCTACTGAGTGAAATCCAACGCGCCTCGCCCTTTTGGTCACGGCAAAAGATGCTTGCACATTGCTTTCCTTGGCATGTCATCAGGTAGAAAACTCCGCTCTCATGGTATCAGCAGAAGGAGGCATCTGCGAGATGCAGGATCGCGAAGTTACGAGAGCACACATATGATTGGGCATGCGCCGTCCCGTGGGCTGTTCCTGCCCTGCCGCCCGGTAAACCATTAGTTACGCATCAAGTCGATCCAGACAGGAAGGCTCAGCACCATGTGTACCGTTCCACGTAATTTGCGAGCGGGTAAATGCAGCGAAAGCGCCGACCCGGTAAACTGACAGCGGAACAGCGATGCTGGACGACCCGAGACCGCCTTCAATCTAAAACTAGCTCTTAATTAACGTTCTTTTCTCGTAACTATCTCTTTTCCGTGTGCATCTTCAAGATACCGGCGTTGAATTCCAAATCTATTGAGGTGTTCTACTTCTTGCCAGATCTATGCTATCGCCCAATATCATCTAGAACAAACCATTGACTGAAGCTGGGTTCGGCAAGCTCACATATCCGCCTGCTCAGGCACCACGTTGTTCAGCTCTCCCTTCTCTAATACAGCCCGGACATTTCCAATATTCCATTCCTCCATCGCCGTTTGCGTCTACCTCGATGTCAGCTTTTCGTCGCATACCAGTGAACTGTGACTGAACACATATATAGCGAAACTTACCTCGACTGTCCATGTACCCATGTGCGGCACGAGCATCACGTGAGGGTTTGCAACCAGACCCGGATGCACCTTCGGCTCCTCTTCGTAAACATCGAGGCCGCAAGACCACACGAGCCCGCTATCAAGTGCCTTGACAAGCGCATCTTCGTCGATGACGGCCCCCCGCGCCGTATTAACGATCACAACCCCCTTCTTCATCTTCTCAAACTCCTTCGTCGAGATGATATGCCGTGTATGTTTCTACTCGGGTCAGCCTCCTTCCACCAAACAGCAGGATCCACTCACATTCAGCGGCAAATTCAAGCTAATAACATCGCTCATCCCCAGCAGCTCATGAAACCCAAGATACTCCGCGCCCCCCGCCAACTCCTCGCTCAACCTACTCCGGTTGTGGTAAACAACCCTCATCCCGAACGCCTCAGCCTTCTTCTTCAGATTCCTCCCAATTCCACCCATCCCCAGAATCCCCAGCACCTTCCCCTCAGGATCATGCCCGAGCGGCGGCGGCGGGTGGCCTCGCCACTTTCCTTCCCTGAGTGCAAGCATCGACGTGTTGAAGCCGCGTAGGGCGCCGAGGATCAGGAACATGTTGACGTCTGCGGTTGCGTCGTCGACGGCTGTCGGGACGTTAGAGACGCGGATGCCGCGGGCGGTGCAGGCGGAGACGTCGACTTGGTCGTAGCCGGCGCCGTTGTGGCAGACGAATTTGAGACTTTCTGGCAGTGCTTGGACGAGCTCTTCGTCGAACAGGCCGGTTATGGAGACGGAGGGGAAGGTGCGGAAGGTCACGAGGACCCGGTCAAATTTCCCATTACGGCATTCGTTCAGGAATTCGGGACGGCTGCGGGATTCTGGAGTGATGATTTCGGCGAGGGATGATAGGGCGTTCCATGTTTCGTGAGCGCTATTGGATATCAGAATGTGACAGTGGAGGAATGAAACGAGAAACCATAGCATTTGACGTGTCTTGAAACGAGAAAACAGCCGCTACCTGACTTCCTTGGATGATGGAAGATATACTGAGAAGTGGACCCGAAGCAAGGGTAAGATCACGAAGTTACGAACAGAACCGGGAGAATGCATCGCTACTTACTGCTCAATTTCACCCAGCAGAAGGACCTTGGGTTTACCCATTGTGAAGGTGAGACAAGGGGAGCAAAGCAACGCCAATGAGACCAGAACCGAAAAATCCTTCAGAAACCCCTAATCTCTAGGAACGGGTAAAGATATCTGAGGCACCTACTCTAGCTTTTTGGTTGGAGGACTTGGGCGAAATTCTCCGGCGGAGAGGAGACCCCGCGAATTGCCCCGTCTGAAGATTGCCCCACCACGCCAAGAACCGAGGACGGTCGGGAGAATTCGAAGCGAGCAAGTTATCAAGTATTTCACGTTACATAAGAGCACACCGGCTTTCGCCAATGGATCAACACGCAGACTGCGTTACATGGGCTTGCCTCATCTCACAGTACCGCTCACAGCCAAGGGGAACGTGGCGTCGAATCCGCTGAGGTTTGCGAAAGTCCGGCGGTTGCTGGGACTTGGCTGAAGAATCACTTTCACGAAAGGGTTCGAGATGGGAAAGCATCGACCACTCAAGTATCACAAGTCAGTTTTTGGGAGGCACCGAAGTAATCACAACATCAGGGGTCAGATACCAGCTTCTAGGTGTACTATACTCATCATCTTGGGGCTGACTTGGCGCGAGGGCAGCCGTAGCAAATATAATCAGAATCTAGCATGATTGCCGTCGAACTCGTACGACTGTATCAGCCTGCTCGGGAAGGGATTTTCCGACAGCTTCTACCATCTCACATTTCTGCCTCCGGACACCTTCAAGAACGTGGCATGCGGACTCCGTAGTAACGATCCTTGATCCCCATCGACGCCAAAACGCTCAGATCCCCAAACATCTGCTCTTTCCCATCGAGAGACAGCCGAACCCGTTGGACTCTCTCATATAAAATCTTGCTTTCAATCTTTGTATGTTCAGACCTTGAGAGGAGACTATCCATCGTCCATCTCATCTCCCGCATCACTGCCTCCGGATGAAGCATCCGATCATCCCTGACATCATCCACACCCTGACGACTATTAGACGGACGGAAGCCCCCTGCCGGTTCTGTCGGACTGAGAACGGTGATGTCTAGCGTTCCTATCGTAATGTCGGAGTGCGGAGGCAACCTATACCGACCAAGCCACTCCGGCCCATGCAGCAAGAAGCGTTCGATCAAGGCCAGCAAAGCCCAGACGGTAAAACCTGGACCGCCATCCCCGGCTTGCCATCCAGATCGTCTCTCGTCAGAATCACCGAAGATGCGAATCTTCGCCTCCACCGTATCAATGTGTGGAGTGACGCCCGGAGAGAACGGAAGGAGGAGCCATGTTGGGTACAGCCGAACTTCGTTCTCGATCATAACATCGAGGACGTAGCGGGATCCATGGATGGCGTTGAGGTGGGACAGCATGGCGAGAGTCTCACCGCGAACTTGGTGGTTCAGGCGGAGGAGGCAACGGCTAGCGGTAAGAGGAGGCTCGCGCGGAAAATGGTTGCCGTGATCCATATCGGAATACAAAGTCTCGCATTTAGGAGTCTGTCGGTATTGACCGCGGTAGGAGACAGGCGACAAGGGTGCGGTGTTTGGTGAGTCGAGCACGAGTTTGTAGATTTGATCGCGGATCTCGCGCGGAAGGTCGAGAAGGGAAGTCATCGGGCAAGGTGCTGAAGAGGTCGAAGAGGGCAGCTTTGATTAGATATAGCTTCGACGGCCTACTTATATATCACGGTCGAAGCTGCAGCCTAGGTGGTTGCCTCAGACGTAAACTTTGGAGAACGGGATAGAGGTGCTTGACTGGCATCAGAGTCGTACTTGCTACTCTAAAATGCCACCTTGTCAAGTGTAAACTGACTCTGCGATCCAGCGCAAGGCAGGAGAGTACGTCGAGGTAAGGTGATCGCTCTACAGAAAGGTGGAAGGGAGTTCTGAGATCACGTGTTGACTCTTCGGGCGGCTCAAATTCTGTATGCTCGACAAGGCCTCCTAACAGACACAAGCGGCCACAAAGACAGTAACCTACAAACCCTGGATAAGAACGATGAACGCTCTTAAGCATGACTGTTGAGGGAAACACATGATCATGTACCTCGTGAACGCCTTGAACATCTCGACGGCTTCCACAGCGCAGTAATAGAAAACAATCTTCAAATCTGATCAACCAACTCACAGCCTCGCCTCTTCCCCACCCAACCCTTTACTTACAAAAGTACCAAAGTACCCATTCAGCGCCTCAACCGTGCCCGGCCCTTCCGCCAATTTGACGACACACCCAACGTACCCATCCGGCCGCACAACCACGATACCACCCTTCTCTTCATCCAGCCCCATCTTCGCATGCGCCGCAGCCTTCGCATCCGGGTGCCGCAGATCCGCAACGTCGTCGGCATAGACATGGTCTCTGTATCTCGCGAGCGTCTCGGGGAGCTGCTCCATGATGTTCGCGACGTCGGCGCGGCAGGCAGCCGCGAAGGTGATCGCCAAAGTAAAGAAGCGGCTGTGCGGGTTGTGGCGTTCGTGGAAGGATACGGCTCCTTTGTCGCCGAGGGCGAAGACGGAGTAGAACGAGCGCGGGGCGGCGAGGTGGGTTGAAAAGTCCTCTAGGGCCTTCTTCGTAATGCTGAAGTTCCCGCCGAAGATATAGAGGCGGAAGGAACCGTTGGTTGGGATCTCTTGCTCGAGGTGCACGATGTTGGCGTCGACGACGCGGGTCACGGTCGCAGGGGTGAGGATGCGGCCGGGGCGTTGGGTGGTCTCTTTCTTGGTGTGTGAGAGGAAGAGGGGGTGCTGGGCTGGGTGGGACGGGGACCAGTTGTAGATATTTTCGTTGTAGGCAACGCCGTAGCCGGAGGTGAACTCGCAGGACTCCTTGAAGACTTTGATGAACTCGTTTTCTTCGATCGGCTGGTTCGCGCTGCTCGCGCTGCCGACTTCGCCGGCCGAGGGCAAACGCTGTGAGAAGAGCTTGGCGTATTTGGCGTCGAAGTTTAGCAGGTTCTCTGCAATAAGCTTGCGTTCGGATTCGTAGGTCTTAAGGATGCTGCGGTCCGCGAAGCCTGCTTCGACGTGGTGGATCTTCCACGCGAGATTCTGGGCGTCGAGGAAGGCGGTGTTCATGCCTTGCCCGGCTTTGGGGGAATGTGTGTGGCAGCAGTCGCCGCCCATGAAGACGCGCTCGTCGAGGGTGTAGCGCTCTGCAATGCCCTGGCCGATCGGGTAGACGGAGAACCACTCCACTCGGTCCCATTCAATGTAGTAGGGTTTCAGGATCCTCTTGGCCGTCTCTTGTACCTCTGCTTCGGTCGCCGTTTTCCGCGGGTTCCAGTCTTTGTCCGTGGAGGAAGCGATCTGAATGTACAGGCGGACCATGTTTGCTTCGCGCGGAATGACCATGATGGAGCCTGCATCGGAATGAATAGTGCATTTCATCTGGTGCGTGATGTCAGCGATGAGATGAGCAAAGTATGGCAGCAAACTCTTACCTTAATATCTGGGAAGTCCGTCCGTACAACGCCGTCCATAACGCCCCAGACGTGCGCGATGGGGTCCTTGTGATGTATCTTGACGCCCAGCTGCTCACGGATGAAGCTTCTTGCACCCTCTCCT
>QQTW01004668.1_pt1 | contig 10302 bp, 4 predicted proteins | sample 1904831 | NCBI WGS metagenome assembly QQTW01 (sample SAMN09435610, study PRJNA476489) | Subsurface metagenome, whole genome shotgun sequencing project.
TCGATGTTTCGCACCGCGAGGATGACCTTTTGGGCGCCGAGACGGGTGATGTGACGGGCGGCGGAGAGACCGAGACCGGTGTTGGAACCGGTGACGATGATGGTTTGGTTGTGGAAGGGGGTTTGGGGTACGGGAGGGGTGATGAAGAGTTGAGAGTAGAAGAAGCCTAGGATGTATGATAGTGACATTGCTATCTTTCTTTTTCCTTTCTTTTTCTTTGCTTGGTGGTGAGATGATATGATACTGAGACAGTCTTGAAGGTTAAGCGTCTGATCCAGATCTTTACTATATAATTCTACATTTCGAATGCGCGGCTTCTCTACCATTATATACTTCTCATCTCCCTTCCTTCCCCCTGGGAAATTCAAGTTCCTTGTATATTCTCCATAGTCATCGACCTTTTCATCCGATACTTTTCGTCCGTCCATGGCACGGACGATGCAAGTTCCGATGTCTTGGCGACGGGTAGACAACCACCCATATTTTCCGAGAACCGTACATAGAAGCCGAGCCGTTCCTCGTTCCTGTTCCTGAAAAAACAACTAGCTAAAAGCCCCCTAGCCAACTGTGGAAAGCAGGGGTGTGGGGGCGGAAGTCAGGCAAGTCAGGTTCTGGACGTTTTGATTTTTGAGATATATTTTGGCGGGGGCTAGTGATGGACTACTTTCTTTGTTTATCGTTATCATTTACGCATTGAGATGTCTTGGTGGGATGGAATTCAGTTTTCTTGGAGATTGCTCGGCGGTCAGGCCTTAATTAATCACTTCAAGAAATATATGTGGAGAGAGAGAGAATGTCCGCATCTCTTTAAGAATACGCTTTCTTCTCCTTCTAGCAAGTCTTCCTTATACTCAATAGGAACACATTTGGAACTAAGTAGGTAGTGATACCTATTCTTCTCCTCCTCCTCCTCATCCTATCCCCTCCACCCAAAGCCCATTTACAGCAAACCCAAAAATCAACCTCGGCGTATTCCGGTGGCCAGAATTTAGAAGGTAAGTTCCCCCCTCCCTTCCATCTACATGCCTGTTATATGATACAGAGAGCAGACTAGTATATATAATTTCGTTATTCTTTTTAATGGTAGATCTCTGCTCCGCCTGCGCCTTATGCTTGTTGCGATACTTTTCAGCGGAGTGGAGTCTGTCCGGGGAAGGTAGAGGCCGCTGTGCTATACCAGTTGCGTGCAATCGAAGAGGGCTTTAGCAGAATTTGTTGACAGGGTCCTTGGGGCATTGGCAAAGCTGCTGGTGGGAGAATTCTCGTAGTGGCTGTACGAAGCCCAAATATATTCATATGAAGTTGGGTATGCACCCCGATGCTATGAATGTAATGCTTCTTTTATTCTTACCTTGGTCGTTCTGTTCTTTCATCTGGTGAGTGTACAAGGGTAGTTGGGACAAGAATTTGATCTGAGAAACCGAGGGAAATATTTCCCAGACAGTGGCACTGCAGAAATGTCGCCATGTCGAGTATCTACCATTGACACGAGAGTCATATTCACAACACTTTGGCGATAATATCTACAAAGCCCACTCATTCTGGTCATCCGCCTCGCTCACGAACGGCTCTTCGATCAGCTTGATTGCGTAATCACCGCATAGTATACTATATCAGGTTCTCTCCGTCAGTATAGAGATTCACTCGTCTTATCACCGTGGGCGGGCCAACATACCACTGCTGTGCGACCAAAGCATCCAACTCTCTTGCCTCTCGCTCCCTCCTCCCGCCTCTGGCAATACTAGCCTGTAACTCCCTGATCCTCGCCCTCACCGTCAATCCACTTCCTTCCAAGACCCTACGCCCTAGGCAATCGCTATGAAAGCCATGTTGACAACTTGGGAAGACGAAAAACTGCCGACTTAGCAGTGGCAATTCGCAGACTCGACACCGTTCCCCTGGTTCCACTATAGCATACCGGTTGTTCAGTTGCTTGATGTCCTTTTTGATCGACTCTGCCGTCGCTGCCGAAGCGTCCATTTCACCATCTAGTGCACTGATAGACCGAGAGTAAGATTCCAGAGCCGCACATATCTCTTCTTTGAAGTCGTCGATGACGACGAAGTCCGGGAAGAGAGGGATGAGGTCTTCAATACGGAGGAGGTCGCAACGTTTCATGAAATCAAGTGCTGTCTTGATACTGCCAACGCCTTGCTGATTAATGACTTTCTTCGCTACGGCTAGCCACAGTTTTTTTCGGAAAGCGGGATCGGTGTCGGAAGGTCTATCGGCGACGGAGGAAGCGAGGTCGATATCGTTGTGCTTGAGGGCTAAGTCAACGGCCGAGCTGTATTCACCCATGGACGAGTAGATGTGAACGGCTGATTGAACACGTGAGTGCTGAATGCAGAGGCGGAAGGCGAAGTCCGTGTCGTAAAGGGGTTTGGCGTTGAGGGATTGAGCAGAAAGGTAGGACAGGAGGGCTGCTTCGGACGGCGACGGATGAGAGGCGTATATTGAGATGAGGGTGTTGTGGATGGCGGGATCGGTAGATTGAAGTTGGTTGATGCAGTAGTTGAGGTAGCGGACTGCTTGGTTCTTAGCCAGGGGAATGGCAGCGTCCTTGTTGTAATTCAATAGAGCGGGAATCAATTTGCGAGGATTTAGGTCAGGATGGCGCATCAGTATGTCCACCAGGTCAGTTGCGATATGGCTCATCAAGACGCTACTATATCTGTAGAAGATTTCCGGCTCGTTCTGCTTCTTGAGGACGTCAAGCGCTTCCTGCCAACGTTCCCGCTGGATCCAGTAAGACAAAACAAAGTTGGAGTCCTCGATGGCAGTGGCGTATGCTAGTAATTCTTGTTCCCGTCCGTGGCTGCTAATAATGTCATAGGTCGTCTTACGATCCAGGTCAGCTTTGCTTTTGTTTACAAAGTCTTGAAACTCTTTCCTTATGCCGCCAAGTTCATCTTTCGTCTCTGCCGTATTGGTACCCTCAATCAGTTGAGCCTTGGTCGTAATGGTATCATCGAGCGAGTTGAGCTTAGACATGAAAATCTCCACGAGCCAGCTGGCGATCATAATTCTTTGCATTACTTGGGTTTTCTTGAAGGTCGAGATCTTAGTAAGCAAGTACTTGCGCAGTGCGTCTTGTTCGCCATGGTCGATGAAGGTTAGGGCGACTTGTTCGAACGATCGGCTACTCTTGCCATATACGCTTGCTGCTTCGAGGTACCGCTTCTTGTTGATCAAGAAGTCTCCAGAGGCCGTTGCGACTGCATCCTTTTGGGATGGAGTTCTGGCATACTGCGAAGCTTGATTGAACTTCTGAGCTTCAAGCATGATTTTCCAGACGTCCCGGTCTTCGTCATTGACGACAACTTCGAAAATTTCTTGGGTGGTCAACAGCCAGAAAGTGTTCTTCTTCTGATCCGATAGGAGGCAGAGCATAGTATCGCCACGCTCTAGAACCACCTGATCGTAGACAATTTTCTCATCCAGTCTCTGAAGCGCAACGATTCTACCGTCTACGAAACACAGTACGTGCCATTGGGTGAGTAGCAAGCCAGCGATAGGGTCTACTGTCGGTTTCCGTCGACTATTCGCGCTCTCCGACGGCGGAATCTTGTTTCTAGGCAGCATCCTTGAGTTATTGAAAACACCAGAGCCTAAGTTTGATGACACAGCGCTGGTCTGTAGCTTTCCATGAAGGACGCCTTGGGCCGAGAGCCAGGCATATGAACGTTCACTCTCATCGCCATCGACAGGAAACCCCCCAGAAGGATCAGGAGATACAGTCAGCGTTGATGGGACGGGCCTTGAGTCGCGCGTCACCTCATAAACGGTCGGTGTCTCGGTCTCGAACAGCTTGGTAAAGATGGAGCCTGAACCCTCTTGCCCAGGTCGTCCAACACGCCCTGTGAAATGGAACAACCTCGTCTCAGTAGCGATAATAACCCTCCGAACATCAGGCCGGTTCGGGAGTGTATCAACCCACAATCCGGTGACTGGTCCATCGGGCACCTTGTAGATAGCCTTGAGATACTTCTCCTCACGGCGATAGAACTCGTTGGATAGCTCAATGTAAACCTCATAGACATTGCCATCGGATGCACCAATCAGGATCTCCCTGGTCGAAGCTGTCGGCAGGGAAGGATTCCAAGCTATAGCTTCGATACGCACGCCCTTCAGCCGCGACAGGGATTTGGGTTGCCTCGATTGGGTATGCAGGTAGTAGTTCTCACCCAGGGTTGTGGTAATAAGAAGGTGAGAGGCTGACGGGTCGAGGAACATGGACCGGATGAGGCCAATCTCTTGCGGCCTCTTGGGCAAGTCGATATCTACGAGGCGACTGTGAGCGTCAAAAAGGTCCGACTTGATAGGAAGAACCAAGCTCACCATCGATATCGCCTGGACTATCGAGGTCTATGCGCAAGATGCGGCCTGTCGACAAAGCAAGGATGAGGACATTGTTGGCGACTTGAGCCGCGACAAAGTCCGAGGAAATGGAGAATTGCAATTGTACTCTTTCAACCTTGAATATTGGTAAAGATGAGACAGAGAGATCTTGCAGGCTTGCTGTTGGGACATCATCTGTGATTGTGTCTAGAGCCATAAAGAGGAGCTTTCCCTGACGTTATCACGTTGTAATGTTGATATAAATTCAAAGTATTACTCCGTCATTCAGCTGCCTCTGTATTACCAGAACTCCAAGTCACCTCAATCTAGTCATCGTGATCCGGCCGATCGATCTACCATCAACAGGTCAGTCGCGGTAATGAAGCAGCAGCATAAGCTGATTTCGACTCTTCGAGACCACTACTGACCATAGACGCCCAAGTCACAATTGAGGCTCTTCACCAAAATACAAGCGATACGTAAGGTCATGTAGCTTCAAGCTCAAGCCGGGTGGAAGCAACTGATTCTAACCATGGGTAGACTAGCATCAGAATGTCGTGCATGCGACTTTTGCGAGCGCGTTTCAGCTTGCGGTGGATTCCTGGAAATGCAACCAATGACGATGTGCAAGAACTTCGCCGCCTTCAGCCTCCGAGTTGCGTGGTCGACTTGAGGCAGATAGCCACCACAGGGGAAAGGGAGGGGAAAAGGGGAGAAGCTGAGTTAGAGACAACGGGAAGAGACGAATCCCGTAAGTGCCAGTATCAAGTGCCTCCATCCAAGCTGAGGGAGGGCAAGGTGCCTAGGAGGGGTCTCTCTCTGGAATACCGACGAAAACAGCCAAGAGTGTCAAGCTCTCATTCGCTGAGCTATCGGGAAGATCTTTTTGTTCCCATGCATCCTATACGACACAAGGCGACGAGGCTACGTAAGGTGGTAACTTGAGACACACCACACCACAACCATCACACCCAACTCCCTTCTCATTGTCCACTCAATTTCTCCCTTTCTCCCTCTACACAACACCATCCACGATCTACGATTCGCGATTCACCATCCTTATCCCACTGTCACCTGGCCATCCGATCAAACACTTGACCCACTCTGGAATTATACATCACTTCATCCTTCACTGCTCCACCTGCCCTTCATTATTTGCAAGCATTGTTGAAAGCGAAGGACAGCTATCTATCTATCAAACCGTCAGCGCTTCAAGCCGAGCTTGCTTCATCTGAAACCATCGCTTCCTTGCCCAGAACCCCAACTCTGGGTAATCTGTCCACCATTATTCCCTCATCCTGGTCGCTGCTCATCACCCTCGTTTGATCCGTTGAGCTGTGCCCAACCTTGACCATTGCTGACCGTTACATCGACTACAACCTGCTCCTCACACGGTCTCAGCCTTCTTACCGTCAACTCATACCGTATTCATCAGCTGCAGCATTCACCGACCCGACCTGCTGATATTCCCCTGCAGTATCGTCTTGCTCGCAGCATTCACACTATTTAGTATTGAAGCTGTCCACACCACCATGTCTACAATACGATAATTGCTCCCGCTCCCGCTCACATTTTCAAGAACACCATGGCCATGCTTGCCGCTAAATCCCCGTATCCATCATCCATGGGTATGGGTTCAAGTCAGGCCTCCTCCAGCAGCCAGTACTCGAACACCCTATCAAGTCATCGCACTCCTGTCATCGGTAGCTCCCACAACGGTCCTTTTGCAAGTCCTACAGAGTCGGAGTTCTCGGATGGTGCATATGAACCGTCAGACACTGCCGTTAGGTCAGTTCTTTCTTGAATCTAGCCATATCCAGGCTTGTTACTTTCCTACACCTGGATCACGTTACCGACTAACACCTCTCGTTTCCTAGATCCTGGGACGAGAGGCGAGTGTGCGAGTGGTTACGGAGCATCAACTGCGCCCAATATGAACAGCTCTTCAAGCGTATGCAGTAACTCCTACGCATGGCCGTATCTTCGACTAACATCTACCTAGACAATAATGTTACCGGAGGTAACCTCATTGAATGTGATCAATTGGTCTTGAAAGAGATGGGTATCAAGAAGATCGGAGACCGAGTCCGCATATTCGTGGCTATCAAACAGCTGAGGACTAAGGCGCTCGGTCATAGCAAGAAGCGGATGCGGGATTCCATCGCTGCCCTCGAAGCCAACAGTCGCCCAGGCTATACCCCTTATACACCCTCGTCGGCCGGCTCTCCTAGGCACCGAGAGCGTCCTCATCCGACCCCTCCGGCTGACAAAAGGTATTCTCGCGTGCTGGACCCCTCTGCTCTTGCGAATTTTCAGGCAGAGATGGCCAATCACAGGCCAAGCTCGCCATTGGCTGAGTCTGTTCGTAGGTATGGCAATTTGAGTCCTACTGAAAGCATCCGCAACAATCAGACACACACTCCTAACTACTTCTCCAGCCAACCGCCATCCGCTAAGCATCCACCCGGCCGCGGCCCGGGCACGCCCAACCGACAATATCCAGTCATGCAAGACTCTACCGTCGGCAAGCTTCCGCTGGGTCCTGTCATTCGTGTTATCTACAACGGCGGACAGACCAAGGTCCTAGATATCAAGAACTGCAGAACGGCCGAAGAAATTATGCTCAACGTCCTTCGGAAATTAAATCTTCCGGAGAAGCAAACAAAAAATCATTGTTTCTACTTGCTCAGCGGCATCGAACCCAGCCTCGCCCACTGTCACAGACTTACGGATGATGAACTTGTCCGAGTATGCAATGATCTGTATCGAGGCGATAGGGGCCGTCTCATTCTTCGGAAGATCCACGCGGGTGAGCCGGACGATGAGGAATTACGGAAAGCTGCTTCGATTTCCACCGAAGAGCACATGGATTCGCAGCAATCGCAGGCGATTGCTGCTAATCTTGAACAAAGTAAGGGCAAAGTTCAACAACTTACCGGCGAAGATTGGGATGCTCACCCGTTGGCTTCAGCTTCGTACACATCTCCCCGCGAAAGAGGCAATAGCAATGCTGGGCAGCCTTGGAGTCCTCCTGAGCAGCCAGACTCGCGGTTGAGACCGAAGATGAAGAACTTTCTAGGCGCGCGACCACCTAGCGAGCTGATCAGTCAAGAGCTGACGACTTATTTCCCCCACCACCAGAAGGAAACTCTCGAGAGAACAGTGCGTATGTCGATGCGAAGATCCGCTCGACTTAGTCGAGCGGCCAGCCGTATCAGCGTTGCAAGTAACCTCAGCTTTACGTCGAGCCTCAAGGATGCACCGCCTCTGCCGAACATTGCAGATGCCTGGCTTACAGATGGACACAGCCGAGGTGGACCACGTCCGCTCTCCGTGTCTCGCTTTGCTATCCCCCAGGTGGCCTACCGAGACTCAATCGCTTCCAGCTCCCTCCAGCCACTGCAGGAAGAGTCGCCAAGCGAGCCGAATAGGAAATCCTATGTGTCTTTCGAAAGCGACTCCCAGGTTGGGCTTGATGAAGGTAGCACGACCTTGCAAAGCTATTTCGACGAGTCGGGCAGTAGTGGACCTGTCACTGAAGCAGGCGGATCGCTCACTGACCAGCTCACTCACGCGATTGCCGATGATGGCGAAGGGCCAGACGAGGAGCTTGACTCTTTCCTCAAAGGCGATTCTTGGGACAACGTCAAGTGGATGAAGGGTACCTTGATCGGTCAAGGCTCCTTTGGCAGCGTCTTCCTAGCTCTCCATTCGATTACGGGCGAGCTCATGGCAGTCAAACAGGTCGAAGTGCCCTCCAACAACGTCAGCACCATGGACAAGAAGAAGGAAAACATGATTAATGCACTGAAACGAGAGATTGACCTGCTTCGGGACCTACAACACCAGAACATTGTGCAGTATCTTGGTTCTAATTCTGATGACGAGCATTTCAACATCTTCCTGGAATACGTACCTGGTGGATCTGTTGCTGGCATGCTTAACTCATACGGTCAACTACATGAGCCTCTCATCCGCAACTTTGTACGCCAGATCCTGACTGGTCTGTCGTACCTACATGGGAAAGATATCATTCACCGAGACATCAAGGGCGCCAATGTCCTCGTCGACGGCAAGGGTAACATCAAGATCTCTGATTTTGGTATCTCCAAGCGCGTAGAAGCTTCGGCTTTGCTGGCACCGTCTAAAAACGGGGGACACCTTCACCGACCTTCGCTCCAGGGTTCAGTCTTCTGGATGGCACCAGAGGTCGTCAAACAGACTTCCTATACTCGCAAAGCGGATATCTGGTCCCTCGGTTGCTTGATCGTCGAGATGTTTACAGGGACCCATCCGTTCCCCAATTGCTCGCAGTTGCAAGCGATCTTCCAAATTGGCGGGTCCTCTGCGAAGCCAACTACACCGGACGATATCAGTGATGAAGGCAAGGCTTTCTTGAATAAAACTTTCGAAATTGATCACGAGAAGCGCCCAAGCGCGGACGAGTTATTGCTTCATCCGTTCTTGAAGCAAATCGCATAGATGGGAATGCCCTGCAGTCTTGGTCAGATAGGCTAATAGATTTGATGCTGGCCAGCGCGAAGGGCATGGGATTTTGGATATAATAGGACCGTTTATGACCAGGTTGCGGTATGATCAAATGGATAATCTTCTAGGATGTACCAATAGTTATCGGATTCGAACGCTGGGATAGTGCTCCATGGACTGGAATGGAATGCACGTTCGATAGGTCAACAAAGGAATGGAAAAGCTTGTACAAGTCAGACGTTGGGTGTTTTGGTATAGCCACAGTACCATAGCTTGTCCCCTCAAAGCTGTTACGTCGATATTGTTTACAATTAAACCTTTTACGAGGTCTAGTAAAGCTAAACTCCAAACTCCTTGACTAGTCCTAGCCATCGCTAACGAAATGCAATATACACAACACCACGTTATCCATATCTTCCATGCAGTATCCTCCAGGGGATTGGATTCACCTCGGCGCAGCAACAGGCTCCCAAGCTGCTGTTTTCGGCTTGGTCCTACATCGTAGCATCGTTAGCCCATATCCCATATCCATTTGTCCACCTCATGATCCCATCCCATCCTCTTAACCCGACACGCTCATCCACTTTCTCCCCTCCCTCCCCTTGCCTTTTCTTTTACCCTTTCCCTTTGCCCAACCCCACTTCCATACCAAAAGAAACATCAACAGCAATAGGACCAAAGGCACTCACGTCGAATAAGTCTTAAACGCCGCCCTACTCGCCGTCAAATTCGGCCTATGCTCCGGTAATTCCCACGATCGCTGCCCGGGCCTCAACACCGCGTCTTCGGTGGGCGGTTTATCGACCAGATACGACATCCAGGCGTGCCAGCCTGGTTCGATTTGACATCTATATCATTCCGTTTATCGATTAGTAATGATTGCTCGCTTTTGCTTTCCTTGTCGGGGTGTAACGTAGCCCGGAGAGAGGTTTAGGGGAGGAGCGGGGAATAAATGGCGGGTTGTCTTGATGGCATGATAAAGGCGTCGGCATTGTTATCTACTGGAGTATGGATAAACTGGATGATACCATGAGCTTAACGATGGGCGCAGGAGTTATGTGGGGTGCTACATGGCTGTTGCTATGGTCCTAGGGTCACATAGACGTTACCATGTAATAGATACGATGACATTGATTTTCAATGCTTCGAATGCGACTCAACCGGTTCTCCTGCTTACACGGGCCTCTGCAATAGAACCCACGACTGGCATCTTTTGCACCGCGCTAACCTCAATTCAGCTCCTCCCCAACCGTGACCTTCGTCACTTTCTCTCGCAATCGCACATAAAACCACCAACTACCTACCCCGGTCCGAGGCGATGAAGGTGCCGGCTTTGGTGTCGCCGATATATTGCATTTGGTGGAGGTATTCTTTGATGCCGATGCGGCGAAGGTTGCGGAGGGTGCGGAGGATGGTGGACATGGCTGTGGGGTAGAAGGTGTTGCAGGCTGGACGGGGTAGGTAGTTGGTGGT
>QQTW01004669.1_pt1 | contig 10300 bp, 11 predicted proteins | sample 1904831 | NCBI WGS metagenome assembly QQTW01 (sample SAMN09435610, study PRJNA476489) | Subsurface metagenome, whole genome shotgun sequencing project.
GTTGATCGTGGGATCTCGACGGAGCCGCCTGCCTTCATTCTGAACAACACCATCACCCTCCTCCGTTCTCACACCGAGCAGCTTGGGCTGACGGCCTGTCTTGGCTTATGCCGCCCCTTCAGTTCGACTGATCCGCGGGACAAGATCATAGCTCTGCTTGGTTTGATCCCACCGCGCGAACAAGCGATCAAGGAGCTGCAGCCGAATTACGGTCAGCCTGCTGCTCAATACTTTCGAGAAGTCGCCGGCGCGTTGATCATGCATGACAGATCGTACAACATGTTGCTTCAGGTTGAATCCCGCGCTGCAGCTTCTAAACCCGAGCTGCCTTCGTGGGTCCCTGACTACACCACGAACTATCTTAACAACTATCAGCAGGTGGATTATCAGGCGGTACCTTCGAACCAGTTCAGCGGAAAATGGACAAGTGGCTCTAGTACACTTCGTGTCCATGCAAAGCTACTAGATGAGATCGACTTGGTCTCTCCAGTTGCATTCGCGTCTGTGCTTCGCTCAACGTTCAACGACACGGTCTGGTCATGGCTCCAACTGGCTGCAGAAGCTGCAGGTAAAGAAGTGTGGCAATGGCTCACTGACGCAACTAACCCCGAGGCCCCCACATCAACAAACAGGTCGAGCAGAGGATACTCCCATTTCTGGTCCTGAAGGAGACGTAGTGAGAAGTTGAGTACCCACCACGGAAAGACGATGTCGCCACAGAGGACAGCGATGTCTTGCGGAGCTGCTGCCAGCTCTTGCACTACCCACATGCGTTCGAAATACGTTCGGTTGGTGAGCGAAACGAGTGCGCGCCACGGAGAGCCATCCGTTCCTGGGAGTCCGATCTTTACGAGGTCTTTGTCGCAGAAATCGGTGTCCAGATCTCCCGGGACGATGATACCTTCGGACTTGATTCGATCAAGCTCATGCAATAGCTCCACCGCAGACTGGACATCGTCAGCATCGGGTCCTAGCCAGACATATAGTTGCTGCGCGCTTGCGTAGATGGTCCGCATCATCGTGACTTGATGGCTCTTTTCGACCGGATCATCTTGGTTGATACAGAGTGCATCAATCCACCACAGACCGGGCAACCGGACGATAAGTTCGGACAGACAGGCTGTCAGATTTGGGGTCAGGCGGTAGCCTTGGGGATTCTCCAAGCATGATGCTGTCGAGGGTGGACCCCATGTGTAGGACAGTGCCTTGTATGCTGGAGCTTCATCCAAACGCACCTCAATGAACTCTAGTCGCAGTGCTCCTTGCTCTATAGTGGACGAGGAGATCTGAAGAAGGCGTATGTGTCGACCACTGGGCAGCGGGCCTCGTGCCTTTTCGACGAGGAGACCGCCTGGGGCAACACTTTGATCCATCAGATGCCTGCCAGGGTACTGTTGGGGAAGCTCGTCGACACCCCGGTTTTGGTGGACTTCTGCCTCGCTACTTGTTAACTGAGGGGCCGACATCTCCAGTAGTCCCCACTACTGTCCTCTGCGCAGGCTGCCGGTCTTTCCTTTGCCATCAGGGTGGTGTCCTCGTCGCTGGCAGAGGCCATGCTGCAAGATGGTTGGGGGGTTTGGGATGAAGGCTTTCATCAACTCCAGTTGCCCACGCGCGCAGCCTCAGAACAGTCATCCTAGCATGAGTTTCAATCAAGACCCGAACAGTCTCATTACCTGTAGAGTACGTATTACTGAATGGATTGACTTTGACTGCAGTACCACCGAGCGGAACAGGCGCCCTCTCTGAAGTAGTCCGAGGTATTCAAACTCATTCATACTTCGGGTTGAATGAATACTCTTTGCATCCGTGGCGCGCTTGCGAAAGTCATTACAGAGTACCTATACAACACTACGACATAGCAGCTCAATTCCGCCCATTGGCCCCTTGTGAGCTCTGCTTTCAGCTGCGGATGCTCCCAGGAAAGGAATGTGATTCTAGTTCAAGACCCTCCCGGCCGTACTCGCCGTACTCCGATCTTTTGTCTGGACCTTCTTCAATCCCTTGCCCATTTTGATCTGACCCAACAATCCGCTGCGGTCTCCAGCCGCAGCTGGTGCCGGAGGTGGGAGCGCAGTGGCCGGCGGCGCTCCCCCATCGAAAGAACCTGGCATAGGTGGAGGAGCAGGAGCACTCGTACCTGGCATAGGCGGTGGCGGTGGAGGCGGAGCAGGAGGAGCGCCCCCGAAATTGGGCATTGGTGGTGGAGGAGGGGGAGGTGCACTCGGCGCTCCATCGGCGCCTGATGAGGTCGGCATGGGCGGTGTAGGCGGTGCAGGCGGGAGAGCGGATGGTGTCGACGGGCTTCCCAACACAGGAGATTTGGTTTGCTTATCATCCATCGCGGACAGCGGTCTTGGCGGCGCCATTGTGCCGAAAAGCATCGATGCGAGTTGTTTCGCGCTACCTCCAGTGGGTTTGTCTCCGCCTGCCTCGTCATCGGAAGAGCTGTCTTCGGTCGAGTCGACCACCGACCATTCGTCTTCTTCTGGCCGATGACGAGAGGGACGAGGGCCGCCGTTTGGATTCGACACGAGAGGTTGCGGAGCTTCTTTGCCTTGGCCTTGCGCTTGCTGCTGAGCCAAACGATGAAAGGGGTTAGTGGACGACACTTCCGTTGGCGAGGCGATAGAAGAAGATGGTTGGGCGGATGGTGTGGCAGCGGGTTCGTTGGTGGCTTGACTGAGTTGCTTGAAGAAGGGGTTTTTCGATTCGCTACTGATGGACGACGATGGACCTCGATTGGCTGATGCTAGTGGTGGGCTGGTCGTGGCACTTTCTGATGGAGTGAAGGTCGGTGGCGCAGATGCCTCCGGTGCTGGAGGACTCTTTTCCCTGGAGAGAACTTGGCTGCTGGTCGGTGTGGTTTCCTGAGGAGTGATTTCTTGCGGGCCTTCTTCATCCGAAGAGGACTCATCGCCGAGCCCCTCAAGCTGTAGCTGAAGCTGTCGCTCTCGTTCCTTCGCCGCCTCAATCTCGGCACGGTGAGCGGCAAGCTTGGCTTCTTTCTCCTTGGCCTCTTTCTCTGCCGCTTGTTTCCGGCGCTTCTCTTCCTGCCTTTTGACTTTTCCTTGTTTGACTTGCTCCTCAAGGGCCTTTAGACGCGCTTGAGTCGCTTCTCTCTCCTTCGCCAGCTCGTCTTCCTGTGACTGTGCCTCACTCCTACACACTGTCAGCGGCTAGCCCCCAAGGTTTGAGCACAGCAACATACTCCATAGCCTGCGTTTGTGCTTCTTGGGCCTGCTGTTGGTCGCGAATTGCTTGTTCCTTGCCTTCCTGCTCAGCTTGCGCCCTCATGGAATCTTCATCGGCTTTCCTCTTGGCTTCAGCTCTCTGCGCTCCACTGTCCGCCCTTCCTTTCCGGACAGGCGGCGGAGGGGGTTTCTTCGCCGTCGACCTAGGATCCGCTGGTGGCGTTGGCTGCTCCTCGGCCAGCCTTTGTTGCCGTTCCTCTTCTCGCTTGGCATCTTCGGCCTCAGCTTGACGAACGCGATCGTGACGCTCCCGTACTTCCCGCTCTTGTCTCTGCTGAGCGGTCTCGCCGGACTTCGTTGGCGGTTTCAGGCCCAAAGCTGCAAGACGTTCGGCCATCCGCTGCTCAGCTTGCTGCTTTATGAAAGCAGCTCTATCTTCCGCCGTCTTGTACGAAGAATACGTTGATCCAGCACCAGAAGCCGAAGCAGCAGCAGCAGCAGCAGGAGCTGGATCACGTCGAGTGGGGGTAATGTCGCGCGAAGTATCTCGTATCGGAGATGCTCGACGATCGTCTCTACCTCGCCCAGATCTAGAGAATGTCAGCAAACCCTACCAACACTCTAAGATCGTAACCACACTTACTCTTCCCGCCTTATGCGTGTGCTACGGCTATTTCTCTGCAAATCAAAGATGAAGTCTCGCACCTCATCTTCCACTCCCAGGCCCTCCTCCCATCTCCTCTTCTCGTGTTCAGTCGTTGGAGTTTCGCTGCCTTGCATCAAGGTATCCTCCAGGGTCCGCGAGAAATCCCTTGAACTATCCTCCACATCTCTAATCATGCGCTCGTTGTTTTCTTTCTCTTGCCGTATCTTAGAATTCTCCTCCTCCAGGCGCCTTGCAGCGCCTTCGCTATCATTCTCTCCGGCAGCAACCTTCTTACCCGTCAATGCTGCCGAACGTTGCTGCATCAAAGCTTTGGCCCTAGCTTTTGTCCTGTCTGACTCTGTCACCGTGCCACCTGGTCCGGTTCCCACCATAGCCGATGGACTACCCGGATGCGCCTTAGCATCTTTCAATCTGAAAAGTTCCAACTTCGCATCAGCGATTGCTCGCTCTGTTTTGCGGGTATTGGACGCAAGCTCCGGTAATCGGTCTGTAATCCTTTGCAGCTGGCGTTTCAAGTTTCGGCGTTCTGCTTCGGAATCAACATTTCGCAGAGAAGCATTTGGATGGCTGTCTATGTCTTCCTGGACTCTTCGAATCCGTCGGTACAGCTCTTCAGCGTCACGCCGATCTCTTCGATCAAGGGCGTCATCTTCATCTACGGCGTTTTCATCCTTGAAGTCAAGAGCATCTAGAAGTACCTGCTTCTCTCGGATGCGTTTCTGCAACTGCTCTACAGATAAATCGTCGTTCGATGTCTCAGAGACAGGCGAAGTGGATTGTGCTGGGGAAGGTGTCCGCCCGCCTCCTCCAATCCTCCGCCGCGCACTGGACCTATAGCCGACTTCCTCGTCATTATGCCGGAACATGGTAGCATCTTTCCGTCCCGATGTATTGCCGTTGGAGTCCGTCCGGAAAGAGTGGTTCTTGAGGTAGCTGACTCCCGTCTTCTGTGGTTGAAGGAAGGATCCCGTGTTCTTCCGCGTTTCGGCGTCTTGCGATAGTAACGACTTGACCGTACCAATCGAATCTGCGAAATTTCTCGTAGACGGAGGCACCAGTTCTGGTGGCAGTTGACTGGGAACTGGATAGCCATTCAATTTTCGGTAAATCAAATGCATTGCTACTGCGAACTCATCCATATCAAGTCGCCCTTTGTTTCCAGGATCTGCAAGTGTCCATATCTTTTCAAGGTCTGGCCTGGCTAACCCACTTTGACTCATAACTTCGATGGCGACGTCGCCCCCAATGAAACCTTTGTTCAATCCGTCCCATGCTTTGAAAAGTCCATCGTAGATCTTCTTCTCATCTTTCGTGACAGCCCAGGGTACGGTGGCGCTACCTGACAAGCCTGCGGTTGTGAAGCCTCCTTCCCGGCCTGGCTGAGGCATCATTCGTTGTTGCAAAGCTTCAATGTTCGGCAGCCCTGAGGCAGGAGCATTGACGAGACCCCACTGGCCTGGACGGCCGGTAGGCTGGGTATTCAATGGTAGCGGCGGCTGCATGCCGGTCTGTGATGGAGAGAGATTCGACCCGAACCCGGTAGGCATAGGTGGCATAGGTGGCCGAGGACCTGGAAAACCAGCGGCCTGTGGGTTTTGCTGGAAGCTATTTTGCTGTTGCTGAGGGAAACCCGTCTGTTGCAGGGCGATGCCGGTAGGTTGATTCTGGTAGCCAGTCGGTTGAGGGGGGATATACTGCGATGCAAAGCCAGTCGGTTGGGAAGTCAACTGCGATAGGAGCTGGCTATTTGAAGCTTGTGGTTGCGGTTGCTGAATACTAGGTGCGGTATTGTTGCTTTGCATGGGAATATTGAAGTTGGGCGCATTCGTCCGTTGAGATGCTTGCGGCCGATCGTCTGGTACACCAAAGGAGATAATGTCAACCATGCTGGAAACCTCGTTCGCTATCTTTTCGGGTAGTGAGGGAGGCAAGTCCTTCCCCACCAGCCTGAGGTTGCAGAGGTACATTGCGAGAGCGAATTCTGGGAAAAGTAGCTGCCCCGACTTCGTGGTGTCGGACAGGACCCTGAAATTATCAGCCGACAATTCAAGACAGTGGCTGATGCGTAGTACCATATTTGAGCCAAGTCATTACCTGGGAGCTTCGAGCGAATGAGCAAATCTTTGACTTTCTCGCCTGAGTCCCCATTAGCATCAGTCTTACTTAACGCCTCCCACAACATACCATCCAAAGCTTGTCCATTGCCCACCGCTGATTTGAACAGCTGCTCGAACTTTGCCTGATCCGTTGCCGTCAAGAATGAGAGCCGGATCTTTGGGATCTTCGTCGAACTGGCGGACTTATTGTGGTTAGGTTGCTGTCCTTGCGCAGGGGCTACCGGTGCGAAGGAAGCAGCGATTTGGGTCGAAGTCTGACCTGTCTTCTGGGGAAGTTGAGGCTGCGGCGGCTGGCCTGTCTGTTGGGGCGCCTGTTGCTGAGCCTGAGGATAGCCTGTGTATTGGGGTTGTTGTTGCTGGACCTTAAAGCCTTGCTGTTGTCCCTGAATCGGATAGCCAGTGACTTGAGGTTGCAGTGAGACTCCACCAAATCCTGTAGGCTGCTGCTGCTGGAAGCCGCCCGACTGCTGCTGAGGGTTGGGAAAAGCAGATTGCCCATACTGCTGAGGTCCTGGACGACCGCTGTTGCCAGCGCCGAGGAATGAATTTGAATTTGAATACATTTCAACTCACACGCTTCGAGAGACAATAATCTTTGGCCGTTCGAGCGAGCTTACGACGAGCGGTACGTAAGGTAATGGGGAGCTCTGAGTGAGCAGTGGCTTGAGTGGCTGAGAACAAGCACGGACCACCCGAGCAAATTGGTGTGTGGCGCCAACATCGTCAGATTATTTTTCGCAGCAGCTGAATGTACCCTGAGTAATTGTAAGACTATGTCTTGCGTTTAATATAGACCCAGCTGTAATGACCGAGGTTTCTTCTTTTACGGCCATCCGCCTCCGCTGACTATATCGACCCAACAGTTTTCCAAATCAGTCGCTACTGCCAAATCTCTTTCTTTTCCCCCGCGAACTCCTTGAAAGTCTTTGGCGACTGTCCCGTTACTTTCTCCACCGTGTCATTCAGATGCTCTTCCTCACCGTTCTTGATATTCGTGTCCTTCTCGGCCAGTACCTTTGCATATCCCTCGGGTACACCGAACTTGGCATACCGTTCGGCGAGCTCACTCTCCGTGAGATGGGCATGCGTGATTGGTTTCCCAAGGACGTCAGTGAGGGTAGACGCAAGCTTGTGAGCTGTCAGCCATAGTCCGTGATCTGGGAAGAGTGATATCGTGATGGGGAGGGGAAGAAAGACTCACATCCCCATATGTTAACAATTCCCTACCATAGAGGACATGGTCGCAGTTATGGCTTTTTTCGTCTACCAATGCCCTATACGTCACGGCTGCTATATCATCGCAACTGATGAAGGGAATCATGCCGGAGCCCGTGGCGGAGTAGATGATGCCCTCATCCCGGATGGTAGGTCGGTGGTGCGATTCCGAGAAGTTCTCTATCATTCTCCTATGTCAGCATTTCCTTTGCGATCAAAAATGTAAGGTCAGGGGTGATCACATACCCATAAACCACGTTGGTCGAATTACACACCTACAGCAAGTCTCGTCATCAGCTTCGCCCTTCCCGCGAATCACGCAGCCGGAATTAAACTCACCACTCAAGCCCTTCCAGCTCCTTCAAATACCGATGCACTTCCCCCGTCATCTGCCCTCCCTCCTTAATCACACTCGCGCTCAGCAACACGAACCGCTCACAACCCTGCTCCCTCGCCATCTCTACAAACGGCTTCAGCATCTTGATCGGCTCAAGAATACCCGGCACAACCAGCCACACGGCCTTGATATCCGGGGAGAGGTTCCATGGGTTCTGCCACGTAGAAGAGTCGTTCCAGTCGAACTTGCAGGGAAGCCCGTCGCGAATGGGGGAAATGCCGGAGCGGGAGGCGACGATGTACGGGTGATTGGCGGATGAGAGAAGGCGCGCGATGCGGAGGGAGGTTTTGCCCGTGCCCCCGGTTAGGAGGATGGTCATCCTGAAGTTGCTGCGGGAAGCTGAGAGAATGGGAATGTCAAGCTTGAAGTTTGAAGGAGGGAGTCGTCAATGCCGGCTGCTTCCTTACACGAAATCCAAGGGATCTATGTGCTAAGGTAAACTGGGGAAATTTACCATCGACATTGTGAGGTTTACTGGGGAAGGGGCAGTGAATCCAAGGACCTCAGTGCTTTTTGACAGCTTCGAGGTTTCGCCGTAAGTTGTTCGGTCCGTTGAGCCTCAAAGGGTCTCAGAGAGTATCTGCAATCCATAGGCTGTTGATAAAGCAGCGCGGGCCGAAAAGTCCGCCCTTGCCCTGGGATATCTGTAAGCAAGACGGGGATTACGGCGATACGGCCGAGCAAGGGAAACCGAAGGATCATGATTATTCCTTCGCCTGCCACACAGCCCTCCCATAATGTACGACAGCATTTAGCTATGACAGAGACAGAGCTGGAAAGGCTCAGCATAGGATTCATAGCTCGATTCCCAAAACAAAACCATGCATAGTAAGTGAGAATCCTAGTCCACAAGCCCTCCCACATCTATCTCTCTCCTACCCCTTCCGGCGCCCATACCCTGTGCGCCGTTAACCCTTCCTTCCACTTCCCTCAGCTCTCTCTCTTTTTCCCGCTGCATCTTCTCCCTCTCCCCTCGGATGACGTCTAAGACACCCTCCAAACTCGCTCTCCAGGTGTCCAGTCGGCCCTGCACCTCGGTCCATTGCTTCTCGCCAAAGACACGATACGTACTCCTATGTACCAGGAATGTCTGATTCAGCTGTGACAGCTTGCCTTCCACAAGACCTGCTCGTATGGTATCAATGACCCAGATCTCCGTATCCTCTGATGGGATCTGCAAAGCGCGAGAAATGTGCTGGTACGGCAGAGATCGCGACTGCGTAGACGCCGCCAGCGAAGCGAGGGTGAGGAGACGCATTTTCCGCGTCAAGATGTTGTCGGAGAGGGACTGCTCGGAGATGAAGTCGTCATGCTCGTCCTTGAAATCGTTGTAGTCGTCCAAAACTTGGGCGTTGAAGATATCTAGAAGTTCGAAGAGGACAGGGTCGGATTTCCTCAGCGCCTGAATGGAGTCTAAGCTCGTGAGGTCCTGGAAATCGAAGTGAGTGGGGTAGGAAAGGGCCGATTTGAGGGCGCGGATGGAAAGCTGGCGCGCTTCTTGCGACGAGACTTCGTCGGAGGGAATGGTGCGGAGGGCGCGGAGAAGGTAAAGGTAGGATTGCTCTTCCTCGCCTGAGGCCTCTTCGGCGACTTCGGCGATGGAGAGGTAGAGTTTGCGTTGGTCTTCCTCGTCGGTTTCCCATTGGGTAATCCACGTGTCGAGATTCTTGAGCTGGGGGCGCAAGAGCTCGAACGAGCCGCTGGAGCGAACGACACGGAGGATGGCAAGGAAGACGTGGTAGCGGACATCGTTGTCTTGAGGTAGGATGTTGAAGATTGTAGTGAGGACAGAGAGAGCGAGCCCAGGACCATTGGTCGGTGATGATGTGACTGGGTTTGAAAGGTTTTGGCATGTCCTGGGGAGGAACATATTAGGGTTGGAGGATTGGCGGATGAGGTGGACCAGGAGATTGTAGGCTGCAATGAATTCTGCACCCACCACGCGTTAAACGTTGGGACAAAGACTCCGATATGAGAACTGAGACGCTACCTTTCTCCGGGGCAGCGTTGAGCACGGCGCTGCCAGTAACCAATTTCTTGAGCACTTCATCTTTCTGCTCAAGTAATGATGAGATCTCTGCGTGTATCGCAGTGTTGGTGTCGCCTTGCTTTCTCTTGATTTCATCGAGATAATGTGCAAACTCTTCAGCAAGCTCCTCGAACGATCCCTCGATCAGAAGAGTATTTGACGGACCCGGCATGTTGTTCGGTGCTGCTTCCTCGAATCTGCCGAGCGGAACTTTCTGATATTTAACCTGGTGTGGGCGAAATCTTGGCGCGCTAGAGCCCTTAGCGCCTCTGTGGCCCCTGCCAAACAGAGAAGATAAGGTACTTGGTTTGGGATGGGACTCTGTCAGGTCTCTACCCGCGTGTATGGAGAAGCTAACTATTGCTCAACTCTCGCCTGTTAAGATTTTCGTAAGTGCTTGGGACACCCTGCTAGTAAAGCCAGATGTTCGACCGACTGGTAACCTTTAGGTTGGCGGTGGATACGTCATGCACGAAAATGTTCGAGGTACAATGTACCTCTGATGGTAAACAAGATGAACGAAAGCACCAGAATGTTTTGAATTGTGCCACTATGCATGAAGTCAGAACCTTGACCTCTTCCCTTTACAGAAGACTCCAAGCATGCCCTTGTCTGACCTTGAAACGCGCCCGCGCTCCTGAGACAGGGGAACCGAGAACAAAACCTCAAGACAACGATGTC
>QQTW01004670.1_pt1 | contig 10298 bp, 9 predicted proteins | sample 1904831 | NCBI WGS metagenome assembly QQTW01 (sample SAMN09435610, study PRJNA476489) | Subsurface metagenome, whole genome shotgun sequencing project.
GAGAATCGAGATACGAGAAATCGAGAACGAGCCAATCACCAAAGGCTGTTCGAGACCGGTTCCGGTACATGCGGCCTCGTCTGTGCAACGGCAACCGCTGAGGCCACTTGCTGCTGCTGTACACAACTCTGCTGTAGGATCCAAGATAGCGTCTCAGAAGGACGCCAAGCCTGCGAAGAGCTTTTCCGTTTATTCCGACAAATCGAGAAACTCGGGGATACCATCTCATACCACCAGGGAACCAAACAAGCGCTCTTCGCCACTTAAACGTCCTTCAGACGCTGGTCCATCCGCCATCAACCGACCGGCGAAACGCCGCAGCCCTGATCGTCTTCAAGGAACATCAGCCGCGATGTCTAAAGCGGCCATTGAGGACATGATTGAGAAGAAGGTGACTGACATTCTAGCTGCCCGGGCCTTGGACCATTCGTCAGCAGCGCCAGTGCCAGAGATTAGTGAAGAAGTGCAGAGGAGGCTGGAGCTATTGGAGCAGAAGATTGACGTTCAAGATGATAGCCGGGAACAAGGGCTGACTTTCCTCCTCATGGCGAAACAACATGCCGTTCGTGGCGAGGACAAGAGCGCGTTGCGGATGTTCCTCCTGGCGAAGGAGTACTTCCCGGACAATGCCAAGCTGGAGCTGAAAATCGAAAAACTGCAAAGGAAGTTGAAGGAGAAACAAACGGCGCGCGAAATCAGTACGGAAGTAAGGTCTCATGGTGGGAGCAGAGAAGACTCAGGCCGACCAGTCAAGGAAACGATTCCATCGAAAGCCGAACAAGGACGAAGTGGGAGACTGGTGGACGACGAATACAGAGATGAGAAGGTTGTCAGCGAAGGAGAGTGCGACTCGGACGACAGCTTTCGATACCGTGCAAAGACCAAGAAGGCGATCAAGAAGCCAGCGACAAGGAGCATCAATCACGAAGTACATGCCGACGACCCAGAGACGCCACGGACAAAGCGTTTACTCGACATTGTCAATTCTCAAGATGTCAAGCAAATCCGGCTACTACGTGGAGTAGGGGCCAAGAAGGCTGAAGCGATCATCGAGGCGCTTTGTGGTGGTGAGGACTCGGACGGCAGTGGTGCGGTCGTCGTGCACAGCTTGGCCCAGTTGGGTCTTCTGCGCGGAGTGGGAGCGAAGACGGTGGAGAACATGCGAGCGGGCCTATGAAGGGTGGACGAGGAGATGAAGATGTGTATCAGCTTTGATGGGATGATTTAGCCGGAAAACGTAGCATAGCGAGGCGCTTCAGGGGCTCTGCAAGGCCATTGGTAGGGATCGGGATTGCTTGTCCTCCTGGAGATCTTGATGGCGGCCGGCGACAGGAGCCGAAGAAGAGATCTTGGCGCAATTCGATGGTTGTTTGGTTCCACCGCCTCTAGATTCAGCGGTATGTTTGTGCAGATGAATCCTTCTACCTGATATAGAAGTAGAAAGATCTGAGGATCGAAATCCATGGGCAGCCAACCGGGACAATGCGCGAAATGACTGCTGGATTTGTAAGCAGCTCCAATGTCATGGAAGACTAGCGATGTCAACGGTGCCGGTAAGGAACGCCACCGACGCGGGAGCGAAGCTTGTCTTGACAAAGTCTGGTTGATCCAAGCTTCTTGAGGATGGAACCGGGATGCGAAAGTGCAATATAAGCGGTCAAGTACTTCCATCTCTCGGGCATCATCTGAACACTACTGAACGGGAACCGGCCTGCTGCGAGCTTACCTTACTTTTAAAATGCATTCCGATAAAGCCGGCTTGCGGTCTGCCGCATTGATGCGATGGTGGCACCAGTGGGGCCCTGCACATCAGCATCGGACACGCTCGGTATTAAGACGACGCGAGCCTGCGACCTTCTCGGACTTGGCTCATTCACATCGTACGTCTGGTTAGTAACCACGTGCAAAGCTTACAGTCATCCTTGGGTCCGTCCTGTCTTCGTCCTTCATCCTTGTCGTATGTTCTGCTTCACCATAAAAGCTGGCGGTGTAATCAACCCGCAATCCACCGTTTTTCTTCCTATCCACTTCGGCTCGTGAAGATATATCGGCATAAAGATGGCGTTGTCGACAGCCTCCACAACCTCCACGGTCCGTGGAACGCCAGAATCCCCCACTAGGAAGTTATCAGACGCCCATCGTGGAAACGGAGAGCCTCCAGAGACTGAAGCGAGCGCCCTGCCCGACACATCAGACGAATCACCGCCTGAGACACGAGACGAGGAAAAAGGCGAGCCGGATGCAAGACCAGTTTTCTCCGGCTTCGACCCTGCCTCGTTCCCGGATGGCGGCCTGAAGGCTTGGTTGGCTGTCTCGGGCGCGTTTTGTTGCTTGTTCTGTAGTTTTGGGTGGATCAATTGTGAGACGACTCTTTACAAGACTGCTTGCTTCCACGCAGAAGCTAATTAAACCCCTACACAGGTGTCGGAGTCTTTGAGGCCTACTATGAGAAAAACCAATTGAGGGCATATTCGCCCAGTACCATTTCATGGATTCCATCACTCACAGTCTTCTTCATGTTCGCTGGGGTAAAGTGAAACTCGATACATGGATATGAAGCACGTATTAATCATTGACTTTCAGGGGCCTTTCTGGGGCAAGCTCTACGACAATCACGGTCCTCGCTATCTGCTCCTGGTGGGCTCGTTTCTACACGTCTTTGGTCTGATGATGGCCTCGTTGTCGTAAGTCAGAGCCCTCCACGCGTTTCAAGTTCGCCGACTAATTGGACTCCCCCAGCTCTGAGTACTATCAGTTTGTCCTAGCTCAGGGAATCTGCTCTCCCATCGGGGCCTCTTTGATCTTCTATCCAGCCTTGAGCAGTACCGGCACATGGTTCTTCAGGCGGCGCGCCCTCGCTTTCGGCATCATGGCTTCTGGTTCGTCATTGGGTGGAGTCATTCTCCCAATCATGGTGAACAAAATCATTGAGCGCTCCGGCTTCCCCTGGGCGATGCGTGGAGTGTCTTTCCTGCTGCTGGGACTACTGGTCTATGCCAATTTTACGGTTCGCTCTCGGTTACCTCCTTCACCGAAACCATGGAGCTTCATGGAGTTCGTGTACCCGTTTCGAGAGCTACCCTATGTCTTGGTTGTATCCGCATCATTCCTATTCTTCTTTGGCATGTTCTTGCCATTCACCTTCATTATCCTCTCCGCTGAGCACGATGGGATGTCGAGTGAGCTAGCCAACTATCTGGTACCAATACTTAACGCCGGTAAGTCTCACAAATCTCAGGCCTTGCAGAGTACCCAGTTCCTTTCGCGTATTCTGACTGTTATTAGTATCCATCTTTGGCAGGACTCTTCCCGGTTGGATCGCTGACCGCGTTGGGTGAGTAAATCTGCCGAGCTATTTCATCCCATGGTTGTTGTAGCAAGAACGCCATGACCTGTTCCACACGCCCCTTTTGGGTTCGACGTGAAAATGCTGACAGCTATCGATTAGTCGATTCAACACTATGATAGTCACCTCCTCCCTTAGCACCATTCTCGTGCTTGCCCTGTGGCTCCCTGCACGCGGCAACGTGCCGTACATCCTTTTCGCGGCATTCTACGGCTTCTCCAGCGGCGCCTTCGTGTCTCTCGCTCCAGCCTTGGTGGCTCAGATATCCGACATCCGGCAGATCGGTGTTAGAACTGGCTCCATGTTTGCCGTCATCAGTGTGGCTGCCTTGGTCGGAAATCCCATCGGTGGTGCGCTGGTGACGAACCAGGATGGAGCGTATTCACATTTACAAATCTTCTGCGGAATGATGATGCTGGGAGGAAGCGTTATATTCGCGGCTTCGAGATGGAGCTTGGCTGGATTCAAGGTCAATGTCAAGGTCTAGTTTCGGGTTTCATTGCATCATTTGGCGGTCTGGCAAGCTCGCTGGAAAGCGGTCGGGCATGTAGGATAGATAGATACCTCGGGCATTGGCGGGTGGCATAAAACGGTTGTCGCGCTTCTGTAACCACTATTCTGTTTCAACTCATATCTCCCCACTGACTGCGTAGAACCAGCAACGCGCTTCTTCAAATCTTCAAGCAGATTCGTAGTTTCTTACCTTGACAGACATTGCGTCGCTCACAACGATCCAGCCTTCTCTATACCGGAGAGGGAGGTCTTCTTGGCTTGGGTATATAGGCCTCACACACACGCTTGCCAACCGGAGTCATGGTTATCTGGGTCACCCAGGACGTCGATGCGGCCAGCGACTTCCACGTTTTGAGTATTGCATTCACGTTACACGGTCCGCAATCTGGTGCTACTGTTCGACCAGAAACAGACCGCCTCACTTGTGGACTTCAACACTATCGATGACGTGCTGGTGCCGTCGAACGGGTTTTCGGGCCAGGATGTGTGTACCCAACGCGGATAAGTGGGCTTACTACGCTTCGCTGACGTTTTCTCCCCCTCGCCATCGCTGAAGTGACCGATCCCGGGTGCCACTGCTAGCCGTGCAAGCTGGATGCTCTCGGTCTCGTAAAGAGAAAGGGTCAGGAATGATGAGCTCAGACCAGGGTGGTGGCCTGTATAGCCTCAATGTCTTCACGGCGATTCATGAAGCGGTCTGGGCATTCCTTTGCCGACCATACCATGTTAGTGCCACGGAACCATTCAAGACCACGAATCAGTATCCCTGAGACGCAATGGTGACCACTGTAGAATGGGAGTAGACCGGCATATGGTTTGTTTTGAGAAGACGTACGCCGTGCTTAGCTGAGATGAGGAAGACCAAAGGGAGAACGACGAGGAAGAAGGGGACGAGGAGGTGATGGGAGATCGATTGTGCGGCAAGTGCGGCGAAACCCACATTTTGGAAAAGCCGATATGAAAGAGCTTGCTGAATAGAAAGTCGAAAGAAAGCACTTCCTGGAGAGAGGAGTGGCAGCTGCAGGTTAGTCAGATAAAACTACGGCTGCATCAGGGGCCGGCATGATTAAAATTACTTGATATCACCAGAATCTCATGATGGAGGTTTGACGTGCATAGGCAATCCGCCTCACCGCCCTTTCGTCACATACCGTACAGCGAACCCCTCACGATCGGTACGTCGATTGCGCAGTGCTCTACTCGAAATGAAGAGGACGATCATAACGAGCCAGGGAAAATGCAAGGCACAGGTCCAGGTTCTTTCAAGATGCCCGATGTCGTAAATTGTAGGGGTGATCCGTCTTCTAGACCCGCATAAAATCGGACTGGGTAATATCAACCTACCGAGCGACTCGATAACTAGTATCAATTGCTCCTTCTATTGTCAAACATGTCTGGGATCTCTCGACGCCGAGCAATGCTTCGCATCAAGCATGAAGCTTCTGATTTTCCCGGCCCCGATATCTCGACGCCATCAACGCCACGCATGCAGAATTGTACACCTTTTATTTCGCCACGGCGGCACTGTAGATCCTGTCAGCACGTCTGAACCACAAACTGGAAATGGAAGACTCGAGGAGCTGAACTTACCTAAGAACTGATGTGCGGAAAAAGCTCCCTTTCGTACGCTCAATGACCTGCATTTGCATTAGCAAAGATACTAATATAGTTTGACAAACATCGTTATTGAACGCACCTGCTGGTAGACCGAGTTCGCCGGATGATTCATCAGCACCGTCCCTTCCTTGTAGTCCAGTTTTCCATCCATCCTCGTATCTCTGATGAGGTTGACGATCCACTTCTCGCCTTCATCTTGGTTGAGGCCTAATCTCGCGGACAGATCCCTGTGCAGTGTCAGCAACTCTGTCCGACGGCATAGGCAAGCTCCATGATCTCCTCAAAACGTACTTGATGTCTATTCTCTGATGAATCTTGCAGTAGCTCTCCGAGATCAGATGCCTAGCAGCTTCTACAAACAAACCTGCAGACGCCGACAGGAAGAAGTCCCCCTTCAGCACCTCTTCTGCCTCGCTCAACTTCTTCTGCGCCTCTTCAAAGTCGAAGTCGACATACAGGGCCTTGACGAATTCCGTTACGGGATCGTTGTACTCGTATCCTTCTTGTCGCACCACTCTCACCAGATCCTTAAGTTGTTTCTGGTATGCGCCGGTATTCCTTGTGCGGCTCCGGTTGGTGATGACAGCAGCGGCAAGATATCTCAGTATCCACGGGCAGTTGGTCTGAATGGTGTTTATGAACGATGGAGAGAACAGCATTTCGGTGATAGTATCACGGGCGGCTTCGTAGTTGAAGAAGGGAAATAGGGTCCAGTGAATGAGCCAGGTGCGGTGTTCCAGTTGAGCCAACGGGTTATTGAAGAGCTTGGTGTCGATTGATTCTTTCACTTTGTTGACTTCCTCCATAGCGACTTCCCAGTTCTGAGTCAGAATATCCGCGGCCAGTTTACCCCAGGAGGCAGACGAGGCTTTGTCGTTATCTGTGGACAAGATTCGGAACTGATCCAGTAGATGGGCTGCGTCGGCGTAGCTCGCGCAGCTGTACTGAAAGCGCCCAAAATCGTATAGCATGTCGACCATTTGAATAGTGACTCCATGTTGCTGTTCGAGGAACTTCAAGTTGGCAACCTTGTCGCTGCGGAGATTCGATACCACGCTCTCGTCATTCAGCAACTCATCGATCTTGCTTGTCTCTTCCGTGAATAGCGATAATCGCTCCAGAACCTCCTCCCTCTTCTTCACAAACTCCTCCGGCACTTCATCGCTGTCGTTTATCTCTTGCCATAAGCTTGCCACATAGTCGGTCATGTTGCTGTCCTTGAGTAATTCATATTTTGCTTTGGTAACTTCGGCGTTCTCTTCGCCCTCTAGACCCGAGAGGAATTCTAGGAGGGGATATGTCATATGTCGGTCAAGATTTGGGATGAGTTTTGGCAGAAGGTCGTATTGCTGGGCAACGCTCGTGGGCGCATGAGTTTCTCCGCCATTTGTAAGGATCTCCGCGGTTGGAGGCCTGTTGTCCGTCATAGCTGTGTCGCTGGTCTGGTAAAGAGTGGGATTGGTAGAATGACGCTCTCCCAACAAAAACTGATATTGAGCGTGGGACTTAGGGTTTTGGCGCGTCCATCAATCTAAGCGCAGATCTTCGCCGGAATGCGGAACAAGACCGCCGTCTGAGTGTCTTGGTGTCGTACTTGCAGATCTAGAGTGAGAAAGTGGTCGACTACTGATGCTGTTGTGTCAACTGACTGCGCAGAACCTTGTAGGAACACTTCATTGCCCCATTTCAATACCTCGAGCACCAAAGCCAATCGGGACGACGACAACATGCCTGCGCCAATATTGTCTTTTCTTCGTCCCCTTCCGTTACCTCGCCGCGGTTCCCTACTTATCCTCACAAGAGCAGTTTCCTCTAAATCTGCGAGCTACACCGGTGATCAACGTCTATTGAATCCACTCCAAATTAAAGATCCCGTAGAGCACGTCAACAAACGACTCTTTCCTCCTTCCAGACCCACTTCGAAAAGGAAGCCCGCCAAATCCTCTCGACCGATCAAACCTGACCCACCCCCCATACCAGACATCAACGAGCCGCTAGCCTACCATATATATCGCACTCCATCCAAGCAATTACCGGTCTACCATCTCGCCAAGCGCGGCGGCAACCTCCAGCAAACGAAGCTCCGGAAGATCGACGGCGACCTCATGAAGCTGAAGCTCGACTTACAGCAAGCATTAGGTCTTCGGCAGGAGGAGATATCCATAAACCAGTTGACCAGGCACATAATCATCAAGGTCTGTTTCATCGGCGCGGCTCAAACCGACTCGTAGACGTCAGCTGACCCTTATGTTCCGAGCCACAGGGACGGAGAAGGGACGAAGTAAATCAGTTCCTCGAGGCACGCAGTTTTTGAGCGCTTGCATGCTCATTATATATACAGCCGTACTGCTAGCTTCGGCGAATGTCATCCTCATACACTCACTGCCTGCGAATGCTCTTATTTGTACATGCCTTTCATCCAAATGCACATCCAAATTCATGCACAAGCCCCCTGTCAATCCACACCATTTGCTCTGTCCATGTTGATGATTCGTTTCTTTTGCACACGTGGTTTCCACCATCTGTCAAACGTCGCAAGAATCTAGTAAGCTAGCCTACTGGTCTTCGATGGGTAACTCGTCACACGAGAACGCCGCACTTGAGATTGCAATCGATGTCGTATTTCTCTTGTGATGCTCGGCTGGACTACTGGTGTCTTCAGGGGTCCAACTTAGCGTATGCACAAATAGAGCGGAGCCAGCCGGCGTCGACATGATGGAACATTAGATTACGGATCACGCTTTGCTTCCCAGGCAGTACGCCGGATGGGAGTCCTGCCGCATCAATCTCGGCATCCTTGGCTCGTTCGGCGAGCTTCCGCAGCACGGCTATGCCTCGATTGGCAACCATAGCAAAGACCATGTCTGCTTCGTGAGGTTGTTGACCTGGTGGCGGTGGCGGGCTTGCGCCGAAGAAAAGAACCGTCTCGATCAGATTCGCGGCAAAACCGTCTCGAGATGCGAGCCATGCGCGCGCCAGGGAGTTCTCAGATGCCGGTATCAAACCCCCGATTATCTCGGCGGCCAGTAAGCCTTGTATCACATAAGGTCCTCGAGCTTTCATGGTGCTTGCGAATTGGCTTTCCCTGCGCAGTTTGACAGGTTCGAACTCAGGCACCACGGATGTTGCGAGTCCAAATGCTCGGGTGAGGAGCTCGAAAGGTGGCGTAGACGAACCGTCAGCGTTGAAGATCGACCTAAAAAGGCCGCGGTTGGGTTCATCCTTAGCAAGAAGCTTCGCAAAGCTATCAACGGCATTGGGCAGGTAGCAATGCAAGGAAGGTTCGTAAGCCGAGAACATGGTTTCGTCGTTACCAGCGTTCGTTGGCGGCGGGGTTGGCGCAAATGAGAGTAGGAAATGTAATACAGAAAGTGCCTCTTCCTTGCCCGGCAGGTCGATATGCTGCGACACATTGCTCAGGTAGATTACAATATCTTTTGTAAAATCCACGGTGTTCCTGTAGGTTCGGAGCAGCATATTCCGGGTGCCCAGATAGCGCATGACATTGGCCATCACGGTGACTACTGTCGCGGATGCCAATTGCTGACAATTCAACTCGTAAGACGACAGATTCCGTAATATGGTGGTGATGCATATCAGCTTGTCAACCGCACGCTCAAGGTCATAATCGAGGGAGCCGTACTCAGGCGGCAGCTGGAAGGCTTCATTCTCCGCCTTAGCACCTCGGATATTGTCTTCATACGAGTTGATCAACAGAGCATCGGACACCTCGGGGGCGTTGTCAGCGAGCAAATCCACTTGCTCTTCGGCGCACTCAATGAGCGCATCAACAAGGTCACCGCACTGGACTAGATCCAGATCGATCCGAACAGAGACGGCGCATAAAGTGTCAAGTGCCAGCCGTACCTCACCCTTGATGCCGGATTTTAGTGACAAGGTCAATGCCCGGATATCAATGACTCCTAGCTCCTCCAGTTGTGGCATGCTTGGCCTCACAGTGGCTAACCTATCACCCAAGAATTGGACGCTTTCCACATGAATACCACCCCACCGCTCAAGGGATTGTTCGCCGGCGATGAATATACGACGGGGATTGTACTCCTCAGGTAGGTCTGCCTGTTGAACCTTCCGAGGATAGCCAATCTCACCCTGGTCTCTCTCTTTCTTCTTGGGTGCAGCATCCCCAGCAGCCAAATATGCGACCGAACAGCCATGAGCACTTCGTGCGAACCATTGCGCAATGGATGCAGGCAAGGGGTCTGCCTTTCAATCCACACCCTACTGCTGCTGGACGGCCGGTGAACCTGATGCAGTTGTTTTCTGTGGTCATGAAACTCGGCGGCTCGAAGCCGGTCTCGACAAGAAATCAGTGGCCGAATGTTGCCCAGCACTTATCAGTTCCACCCGCTCAACTCATGATGGCCGCGGACGAATTACATGTGTACTGGCAAGCTAACGTGGTGCACTACGAAAGCTATTATGTGCAATCTCAACAGCAACGACAGAAAACCATGCATGACCAAGCACGAATGCAGCGCCCGCCTCTCAATGGAGAAGTACCTACAGCTCACGATGCCTACTCGCCAATGGAGCAGATAGGAGTTCACAGACAGGAGAGTCAGCCACATGCCGGCCTCGTCCAACCACCGAACCAAAACGGATACCTGACTCCGACGAAGCGAGTTGACCATCATCAAAGTGATCCTCGATTAACTCCACAAAATGGTTACCCGACGCCCCATCATGGTCCCCTGGATGCAAGACAATCAACGTTACAGACAAGACAAGTACCACAAATATCCGATCAGTCTTTCCTATCACCACCACAGGCGGGAAAGATACCATTGGCCTTTACCAGTAC
>QQTW01004671.1_pt1 | contig 10297 bp, 7 predicted proteins | sample 1904831 | NCBI WGS metagenome assembly QQTW01 (sample SAMN09435610, study PRJNA476489) | Subsurface metagenome, whole genome shotgun sequencing project.
TACCGTCAATAGCTTTGAAGCTGATATTCCAGGTAGAGATCCAAACGGTGATGGAATTTGGACTGATTATGCCGCAAAGTACAGCTTGAGTGTAAAAGGAAAACCCGTGCCTGAGCCTACTAATTTACTTGGCTTAGGTGTAGCAGTTGGATTCGGTGTCTTGCTAGCTAAAAGCAGAACTAAAAAATCACAGTTCTAAAGGAACCGAAGCATGGCTGCATCAAGCAAAATCAACGGCACTAACGCTGCTGAAATTTTAATAGGAGATGGCAAAAACAATACTATCAAAGGTTATGGAGGTAATGACACTCTTAAAGGCGGTAGGGGCAACGATCGCCTCTATGGCAATAGAGGCAATGATACAGTCGATTATGCCCAGGCAAATCATGGGATCGTTGCTAATTTAGACCTCGGTACTGTTGTCTCACCTTTGTACGGGAGATCAACCAAACTAAAAGTCATGCCGATAGGCGACTCAATTACATCGGGCAAACATAGAGTCGATCCAACCCTAGGAGCCTATCGCAATCAGTTGTGGACAGACTTCTCGGCTGATAATTTGAGCTTAGATTTTGTAGGTTCCCAGTTCAATGGATTTAACAGTTTAGGCGATCGCAACCATGAAGGACATTCCGGTTGGCGCATCAATCGAATTAACGATCTATTCGCAGGTGGAGATCTAGACACCTACCAACCCGATGTTGTGTTGTTAGAGATCGGCACGAACGATACGCGGACGAGTTCTTTAGACAAAATGGAGGCAGATCTAGGCAACTTAGTTGATACCCTTACCGAGCATTTTCCTGATGCGCAAATATTAGTTAGCTCAATTACCCCAATAGATGCATCGGTGCATGGAAATACACGGGCAGACAAGGCTAAGGACTTCAACCGTCTTATCCCTGACATAGTCCAAAACCGAGGTAAAAAAGTAGATTTTGTAGATGTAGGAGGTAGCCTGAGCGTTGACGATTTGGTATCCGATGGCATTCACCCCAATGCTAAAGCCTACGACAATCTGGGCGATGCTTGGTACAACACCTTAGTCGAGCGCGATACGCTCACAGGGATTGAGAACGTCATCGGTACAGCCTACAAAGATACGTTAATAGGCGATGCTGGGGCTAATTTCCTGACGGGCGGTGATAGCAAAGATATCCTGACAGGCGGTGCTGGCAGAGATACTTTTGTGTACAAAGCAGCAGACGAGGGGATGGATCGCATTACCGACTTTAGTGTAGACGATCGCTTCAAGTTTTCGGCTAGAGGCTTTGGTGGTGGCTTAGTTGTCGGCACTGGGCTGAGTACGACAGAAGCGGCAACAGGTGTGTTCATCAGTAGCGAAAAGCCCACTCCCATCGGTACTAGCGCTAACTTCTTATACTCCACTGATACAGGCATACTCAGCTTTGACGAGGATGGGACAGGAGCGCTCTTAGCCCTCAACATTGCCAAACTAACTAACGCGCCGTCGCTTAGTAGCAATCAAATTTTTATCTCTTAACAACAATTTTTGGAGCTTAATTCATGATTATTATTGATCGCGCACTTGCACAACGGGCAGCAGCAGGCAACCCCATCAAAGTTGGCATGATTGGTGCTGGCTTTATGGGACGAGGAATTGCTAATCAAATTATTAATTCTGTACCAGGAATGGAACTTGTCGCCATCTTCAACCGCAACGTAGACGGGGCAAAACGGGGATATACAGAAGCGGGAATTGAGGATGTGCGAGTTGTTAACACAGTAATAGAGCTAGAAGATGCGATCGCCCTTGGGCAATATGCAGTCACAGACGATGCCATGCTGTTATGCCAGGCAGATGGCATCGATGCTCTAATTGAAGTTACTGGGACAGTTGAATTTGGCGCACAAGTGGTCATGGAAGCGATCGCCTATCGCAAACATGTAATTATGATGAACGCCGAACTTGACGGCACAATTGGTCCCATCCTCAAAGTATATGCCGATCGCGCTGGGGTAATATTGAGCGCCTGCGATGGCGACCAACCAGGCGTGCAGATGAATCTCTACCGCTTCGTCAAAAGTATCGGGCTAACTCCTTTATTGTGCGGCAATATCAAAGGGCTACAAGATCCTTATCGTAATCCAACAACTCAACAAGCTTTTGCCCAACGTTGGGGACAAAAAGCCCATATGGTAACAAGCTTTGCTGATGGCAGCAAGATTTCCTTCGAGCAAGCGATCGTTGCCAATGCTACAGGCATGAAAGTAGCCAAGCGCGGCATGTTGGGCTACACCTACAAAGGTCATGTCGATGAAATGACCAATATGTACGATGTCGAGCAGTTAAAGGCATTGGGCGGCATTGTCGATTATGTTGTCGGTTCCTCGCCAGGTCCAGGTGTATTTGTATATGCCACCCACGACGACCCCAAGCAGTGCCACTATCTCAACCTTTATAAACTAGGTGAAGGTCCACTTTACAGCTTCTACACCCCATATCATCTCTGTCACTTTGAAGTTCCGCTATCGGTAGCTAGAGTCGTCCTCTTCCAAGATGCGGTATTGACTCCTATATCTAAGCCGCAAGTAGATGTAGTAACCACAGCAAAAATTAATCTCCAAGCTGGGGAAACTCTTGATGGTATCGGCTACTACATGACCTACGGGCAGTGTGAAAACTCCGATATAGCCCAAGCGCAGAACCTCTTACCAATGGGTTTAGCTGAAGGTTGCAGGTTGAAGCGAGATATTCCTCAAGATCGAGTCCTCACCTACGACGACGTAGAACTACCCCCAGGCAGAACTTGCGACATGTTGCGCTTCGAGCAAAACACATACTTTAACTTAGCAAAAATCCCTGTAGCGGTTTGAAGAAGGGTAAAGGGTAAAGGGTTCGAGCGATCCTTTTCCCTACCTATGAACAAAAGTAGACCCCTTGCATGAATAATTAAGTGCTTTGCTCACCCTCACCAGTAAAACGCCGCATGGGTCTTTATCTGCGTCCATCTGCGTTCGCTTATTAATTTGTGCAAAAAGTCCAGTATCTTTGGCGATCTAACAACATTCAACTCACACTAATTATGTTTATTGACGCGCGGACACTGCCGGAAGACACTTTAGTTCAATGTGACATCTGCATTATTGGCGCAGGGGCAGCAGGAATTACCCTAGCGCGAGAGTTTATTGACCAACCATTACAAGTCTGCTTGCTCGAAAGTGGCGGATTAGACTTTGATGAAGTTACTCAAGCTCTCTATCAAGGTAAGAATGTCGGAACCCCCTATTATGCTTTAAACGAGTCACGGGCGCGTTATTTGGGCGGCTCAACCAACTTTTGGGGAGGATGGAGCCGCCCCCTTGACGAGATCGATTTTGCCGATCGCCCTTGGATGCCATATAGTGGTTGGGCATTTACCAAAGCCCAGTTAGATCCTTATTACGATCGCGCTCAAAATGCCTGCGGGCTAGGACCGTATCAGTACGATTTCGCCGACTGGGAAGAGGCGCTAAAACGCCGTCAGATTCTCCCCTTACCAACGCCAGAAGACTCGCTAGTTACTCAAGTTTGGCAAACTATCCCGCCTGCATACTTACGCTTTGGCGAGGCTTATAGAACGCAAATCGAGCAGGCAAGAAATATTACTACATATCTTCATGCAAACGTCCTAGAAATTGAAACAAACGATACTGCTCAAGCTGTAACCAAACTGCGCGTTGCGAGTTCTGAGGGTAAAGAGTTTGCGGTTGCAGCCAAAGTGTTTATTCTCGCTGTTGGCGGTATTGAGAACCCGCGCATGCTATTAAATTCCCATAAAGTGCAAAACACTGGGTTAGGCAATCAACACGATTTGGTGGGGAGGTTTTTTATGGAACATCCAATTTTAAACTCTGGCAAAGTGCTATTTCCCCCATCAACTAATGTGTACTCGCGCAAAGATATCCCTGTAGATGGGACATTAATATCAACAGGTTTAGGTTTATCTAGCGCAGTCCAAGAGCGCGAACAACTACTTAACTTTACGATCAGGTTTAATCCGTTTTTGCATGAAGGACTAGAAGCGCTCAAACGTCTTAGCATGAGATTGCAACAAACAAAAACCCCTGATGCTTTGCAAACGATCTTAAAAGACCATCGCAAGATTCCCCAAACAAGTGTAATGGAGGATGTAAGCAAAGTAATTGTCAATCTCGATCGCGTTGTTGCTAAAGCTTATACCAAGTTATTAGCAAAAAAATCAGTTAAGAAAGACGCTAACTTATGCACTACTCGCTTAATCTCAGAGCAAGCCCCTAATCCAGACAGCCGAATTACCCTCAGCCCCGAACGCGACAGATTAGGGCTAAATCAGGTGAAATTAGACTGGCGATTGAGCGAAATTGATAAATATACAATAGAGAAGTCGCAACAAATTATTGCTTCAGAACTCAATAGTTCTGGGCAAACCCAACATGAACTTACTGACAATAAAATTGCTTGGCAATCTCTAAGAGGTTCCTACCATCACATGGGAACTACGCGCATGAGTACAAATCCAAGGCTTGGTGTTGTTGACGAGCATTGCCAAGTACACGGTATCAGCAACTTATACATAGCTGGTAGCTCAGTCTTTCCCACAAGCGGGCTTTCCAATCCTACTCTGACTATTATTGCTCTAAGCATCCGACTTGGCGATCGCCTGAAAACTCGCTTTGGTGTCGGTGCAGCCAAAAACTTTGCCACACTGCCCTAATATTTGACACTGGTTTTGCCTAACTAAAGATCGATACACCGCCTTTGACAAAAGCATCTTAAGCGTAATGGTTGAGGTCATACAAGAGGATCGCTGATGAAAGTTCTGCAATTATGGAAAAGTGACTCTGCTCAGTATGGTGGCGGCGGAGCGGTATCAATGTATCGCCTGCACTCTGGATTAAGAACATCTGGCATAGATTCAAATATTTTGTGCGATCGCAAAACAATTGATTCTCCTTACGTCCACGTTCTCAAACCTACACCTCGATTGACGATCGCCGATAAAGTTATCAAACAATTCACATCCAGGCTGGGATTAAATGATATTCATCGGCTCAGTTCTTTCAAAATTAAGCAAAATCAAGCATATATAGATGCTGATATTTTGCATTTTCATGGCATTCATGGCGGATTTATCAATTATCTAGCATTGCCTAGCTTGACTGCCAATAAACCTACTGTTTTTAGTTTGTGCGATATGTGGGCAATGACTGGACATTGTGGGTTTAGCTACGATTGCGATCGCTGGAAGACTGGTTGCGGCAAGTGTCCTTATCCCGACACCAATCCAGCAATTAAACGTGATGCTACTAGCTTGGAATGGAAGCTCAAAGATTGGATCTATGACCGCTCCAACCTCAATATTATTAGCAAAAGCACTTGGCTAACGGCGTTAGCTCAACAAAGCCTGCTCAATCGTTTCCCCATCCATCAAATTGCGAACGGCATCGACACGACAATTTATCAACCGTTAGATCGAGAACAATGTCGCTTAGAACTTGAGCTACCGCTAGATAAAAAAGTGCTGATGTTTGCCGCCGTGGAACTAAATGATTTTCGTAAAGGTGGCGATTTGCTGCTTAAAGCGTTGCAAAACATACCAGCATCGCTTAAAGCTGAAACTGTAATTTTGACATTTGGTAAAGCTGGTGAAGAAATAGCCAAAGATGTTGAGATGCCAACTTTCAATCTCGGTTATATTAGCGACGAGCAAAGTAAAGCGATCGCTTATTCTGCTGCCGATCTATTCTTATTCCCTACACGCGCTGAAACTTTTGGCAATGTTGCTTTAGAAAGCATCGCCTGCGGTACGCCAGTAGTATCGTTCAAAGTTGGTGGCGTAAGCGATCATGTCAGACACGATATTACGGGCTATTTGGCTGTACCAGAAGACTACCAAGACTTTAGCAATGGCATCGTGCAACTGCTCGAAGATAGCAACGCTTGCACTTCTATGCGCCAGCAGTGTCGGCAAGTTGCTGTTCAAGAGTATTCCTTAGAACTATGCGTGCAAAAGCACGTTGAACTGTATTCGCGCTTATTACAAAACTAACTATGATTTCTTCTTCGTCTCAACAGCTATGGACTCGGTTTGAGAAAACTTGGCACTCAGGAGGCTTAACGAATATTGCGGCTAATACCTGGGCAATGTTTTGGATGCGATTTGCTGGATTAGGTTATGGCGGTCGTTTTGCTACTTGGGTTGCTACTTGGTTTGCTCCTCCCTACAAAGCCCGCCGCCATTTGGCTCGTTATCACGCCAACGGTTATATCGCACCGAATGCAACTATTTATCATCCTAATTTGCAGCGTGGCGCTCATGTATTTATTAGCGATCGCACAACGATTTTTCAAGCTAAAGATGGCGGTACTGTGCAACTAGGCGATCGCGTCCACTTGCACAACGATATCTGCATTGAAACAGGCGTTGGCGGCAGCCTCAAAATCGGTGCTGATACGCACATTCAGCCGCGATGTCAGTTTTCTGCTTATAAAGCAGCGATCGCAATTGGCGCTAACGTGCAAATTGCCCCCAATTGTGCTTTCTATTCCTACGCTCACGCTGTTGCTGCGGGCGAACTAATCCAAAAGCAACCACTGCAAACCAAAGGCGGGATCGTTATTGATGATGATGCTTGGCTAGGTTGCGGGGCGATTGTCCTAGATGGAGTACGAATTGGTAAGGGGGCTGTAGTTGGTGCGGGGGCTGTAGTTACGCACGATATACCCGATGGGGCGATCGCGGCGGGAGTACCTGCCCGTACTATTTCTCTGCGTAGCAATTAGACTTTGGCGTTCATTAGTCCACAACAATCATTAAAAATTCCATGCGCTTCAAACTTCCTCCACTAATGCACAATCTGCTGAAGGCGACAAAGTTTTGGCAAGATAACTATCTGATTCTACGAGAGTTTAAATACTTTCGTCGGGTTGCAGTTATGGCTTTGACGTTTACGATCCTAGCCGCAGTTTTTGAAGGCTTTGGGGTTGGTTTTATCTTATCTTTCATCCAAAGCATTACTAGTCCAGATGCAGCACCGATTCAAACAGGGGTGGCATGGTTTGATAATACAATCTTGGGGGTAAATGCTTCTGCCAATGGACGGCTATATCGTATATCTGCGCTAATTCTGCTTACTACCCTATTACGTTTAGGCTGTACTTACTTGGGCAAGCTTTACAGCCAGATTGCCCAGTTTACTATGGCTTATCGGCTACGCCTACAGTTGTTTGAGCAGTTGCAGCGACTAACTCTCAGCTACTTTACTACTACGCATTCTGGAGAATTAGTCAACAGTCTGACTCAAGAAATCAATCAAATTGTTCAGGCTTGCGATGTAGTTTCGCTGTTTTTAATTAGGGGTTCGACGCTAATTGCTTATTTGGTATCAATGTTTTTGCTGTCTTGGCAACTAACGGTTGTTTCAATCATGTTATTTGGCTTGCTATCGATAGGAGTTACAGCACTGATTAGGCGAGTTAGGGAAGCAAGTTTTGCTACGTCCAAAGCTTCTGGTTGGTATGTCTCGGTAGCGCTTGAATACATCAGCGGAATTCGCACAGTACAAGCATTTGCAGCGCAAGACTACGAGCGCAAACGGTTTTACGATGCCAATACTAAGCTGTACCAAGCTTTTACAAAATCTAGAGCAGCCCAAGCATTAGTAGAGCCGCTTTCTGAAGGGATGGCTACGGCGATGCTAGTGGGGATACTGATTGTTGCTTTCACTATCTTGATTCCCACAGGGCAGATGCAAACAGCTTCTTTGCTAACATTTTTGTTTGTGTTATTACGGCTAATGCCAATTCGCCGTCAGCTTGACGGCGCTAGAGTCAAACTGAGTAGTTTTCAAGGACCTTTGAATAATATTAAGGAGATGCTGCGCACTGACAATAAGACTTATATCCAAGATGGTAAAGTCCAGTTTGCCAAATTGCAAACAGCGATTGAATTTGTCTCTGTAGATTTTGGCTACGATGCCCATCATCCAGTTTTGCAAGACATTACACTAACTATCCCGCGCGGACAGATGACAGCGCTAGTGGGATCTTCTGGTGCTGGTAAATCAACTTTGGCGGACTTAATTCCCAGGTTTTACGAGCCAACTCAAGGTCAAATTCTAATTGATGGAGTTGATTTACGCGAGTTTGAAATCAATACGCTGCGCCGCAAGCTAGCTGTGGTGAGTCAAGATACGTTCATTTTCAATACTTCTGTGCGCAACAACATTGCTTATGCGGTAGAAAATGCTAATGAAGCTGATATTTGGGAAGTAGCAAGGCTAGCTAATGCGCTGGAGTTTATTCAAGAATTGCCTGATGGCTTTGATACCCAGTTAGGAGAAAGGGGAGTACGGTTATCAGGAGGACAACGACAACGATTAGCGATCGCTCGTGCTTTGCTGCGCGACCCTGATATCTTAATCTTAGATGAAGCGACCAGCGCGCTTGATTCTGTTACTGAGCGGTTGATTCAAGCTGCTTTAGAACAGTTGTCTGTCGGCAGAACTGTAATTGCGATCGCTCACCGCTTATCAACAATTGTCCGCGCCGATAAAGTAGTTGTGCTAGAGCAAGGGTGCATTGTCGAGCAAGGTGGATATCACGAGTTGTTAGAAAGGCGCGGTAAGCTTTGGAGATATCACCAAATGCAGCATGAATTAGGTAAAGTTAGCTAAGTTTTTCACCTAAATGCGATCGTTTCAACCCTAAGAGATTTAACCTAAGAAACTTGTTTCTAGCTATCGAACTCTGAGCAAAAATATTAGCTGCATCTGAGGTCTTTATTTTCAATAAACCCTTTGCAAAAGTTCTAAATACTACATTACTTTATGTATTCTTTTAGTCTGCGCTTGTGCGAATGAATTCCATTCACCTTATACTTTTGCAAGCAGTCTAATAATTGCCTGCTTACTTCTATTTAGTTAAGGATTTATTGCAATGCCAATCAATAATAGGAAAAGCAAAATCTTACTTTATGGCAATATTAACGAAAAGGATTATCGAGCTAAAACACTTATTAAAACTTTAGAATTACTTAACTATTGCACTTCTCTCCTATCTCCTGATTTTTATAGAACTAAAGAAATAGAACATGCCTTTTCAATTGAAAAAATAATAGTTGTATTTTGCTGGTTGGAGCTTTTTGTTAAAGCTGCCTTTGCCGATGTAATTTACTTACCACCAATGAACGCTAGATTTATAAAAAGCGCTATTTGGGCAGCCAAAATATTTAACAAAAAACTCATAGTAGAAATGTATTTCTCTCTGTACGATACTCTAGTTAGAGATAGACAAATAATCAAAGCAGGGAGCAGACAAGCTGAAGCAGTAAGAAAAAAAGATATATTAGCTCTGACAAAAGCAGATTATATCATCCATACTTCTAACTATGAAATTAGTTACTGGGAAAAGTTATTAGATATTAAAGTCGATAGAGAGAAACTTCTTATAGCTCCAGTTTGTAATGTTGCTACTTTAACTCATCAAAGAAAATTTAAGCAAGACGATGTATTGAGAGTTTGTTGGTGGGGGACATTTATTCCATTACATGGATTAGACAACATCCTACAAGCAATGAAAATATTGCAAAGACAGCATTTAAAGTTCACCTGCGTTTTATTTGGTGTTGAAAACGATTTACTTGTTGAATACACAAATAAAATCAAATTAGCTGAACTGGAACATCATGTTTTTTTAAGAAAAGATTTGAGTTTTTCTGATAATTCATTGCCGCAGTATTTAGTAGAAAAATGCGATTTAGCGTTGGGGATATTCGGTAATACAGAAAAAGCACGTAATGCTGTTCCTAATAAATTAATTGAAGCTTTAGCTATGAAAATACCTACTTTGACTATGAATTCTCCAGCTTTGCACGAGTTTTTTAATCCAGAAATAGACTTTTGGGTTTGTCAAACTTCACCTGAATCCATAGCCCAATCAATCACCAAAATTTATGAAGGTACAGCTAGTTATGTTAACTGGGAACAAACCCAAGAAAAGACATTAACCATCTTTAGTGTCACGCACTACCAAGACATTATAAGTAAAGTTTTACATAAAACTGAAAGTATCTAGCTATTTCGCTATATTTCTTCGCCCTTTAGCTTTTTTGGAACTAATTACTAGTTGAATTTAATTAGTTTTCCCATCTAATCAAAGTGATTAGATGACTAATTTTGCGAAAAATTTAGTAAATAAAACTTGAAATTTTCGTATTCTTCTTTTCCCGTCACCTTGAATCCACCTCTTCGGGGCTTTAAATATGTCCTGTCCTAATCTCCTCCAAAACTCGCTGGTTGAAATCAGCGCGCCCAC
>QQTW01004672.1_pt1 | contig 10296 bp, 9 predicted proteins | sample 1904831 | NCBI WGS metagenome assembly QQTW01 (sample SAMN09435610, study PRJNA476489) | Subsurface metagenome, whole genome shotgun sequencing project.
ATTCGTTTGGGCTTGGGCGTAAGCGGTATTGCAGGCTTTTTTGACGACCGCGTTAATGAAGTTTTGGGCATTCCCGTTGATGAAGCAGCAATTTATATTACTACTCTTGGTCGTCCGCGTTCAAACTAATCTTTGCTGGTGGGATCTTGAGGCGGTGCTACCGAGTCAGCCAAGTCTTCTAAGTGCATTCTTTGCTCCATTTGGCGTAAAAAGTAGCCCGTCATCATTGCTGAAGCTAGTAACCCAGCTAGATTGTCTTTATCGGTGGTAATTTTGACGTTAAAATGTTCCGAAGGCATCATTCCCACTAATCCCTGGACGTTGTGAGAAATTATTTGTTTAATTTCTGGGCTTGCAGACCTAGCCACATGAGACAAAATCTCTGGAGTCTGACTTTGGAGATATTTTAAGAGGGGGTTTACTCGGTCTTCTTGGGCGTTGTCGCCGAGAAAGTCAGAATTAAAAACCATGTGTAGTTTTAGATAATCGATCTCTAATGTGACCTACGATTGCTAAAAACGGCAACCTACCAAAAGAAAGTTGTTTAGATTTTATACAGTTATTTTAGACTTTTTGGGCTATAAAAAAGCAACAACTTCTCATCTCAATTAATTTTGGGCTTTTATTTTCTCAACTTCAAAATGTATAAATTTTAACTTTATCAAGGTATTTCAGCATAAATTGTGTTTAATTAGGATTTGTCGCGGCAAATTCCATTTCTAATTGCTGGGGTAGGCTTTCGAGCAATTCTTGGGGCAATTTATCCATCTGGAAATACTGATTAAATTTTGGCGTTAGCGATAGCAGATAAGAGCGAGAATCGCTTTGTCGGCGTTTGCGGATAAAACCTAGTTCTACCAACTCTTGGACGTGCTGATAAGCTCCAGAGCCTCGTAAATCGACCAACTGAGTTTGAGTAATTGGGGAATAAAGAGCGATCGCTGCCAAAGTCCGCAAAGCTCCTACTCCCAATTCTAAAGGAATCAAAACTTGTACCAATGATTGAAAGTCCGAGCGCAATTGCAAACTGTAACTAGAATCAGTTTCGACAATATCTAGAGCAGTATCGCGGTGGGCGTAATCGTCCATCAGTTCAATTAGGGCGTGTTCAACGCTTTGGCGATCGACTTTTGCATATTCGGCAATTTCGGCGACTTTTAAGGGTTGACCTTTCAAGTAAAGGATGGCTTCGATTTTGGTAGCTAGGCGCATTTTTTCAAGTAGAAAGTTTTGAGTAACAAATATTTATTACTCAAAACTTTATCCCATTATTTGCTAGAAGCAACCTGTGGCTCTACCAAGTTTTCTAATCCTGCCACAACTTTAGCTGATTTAATTACATCTCCAGCTTTGAGTTGTTCCAAAACTTCCTTTCCTTCCGTCAAGTAGCCAAACACCGAATAGCGACCATCTAACAAATTTCTTCCGGCGGGGGTAAGTTCTGGTTCAAACAGAAAAAAGAAAAATTGCGAGGAAGCGCCATTAGGATCGCCTTCAGGACGCGCCATAGCGACCGTTCCGTAGGCAGAAAAAGGCAGCACTACCCCGTCGCGGTAACGTCCCGCATCTTCTAAAGTAATGCCGTAAGTCGGAGTTTTATCATTTTCGGCCAGCACTTCTAGAGGAATAGCGCGATATTTACCAGTAGCAGGATCGATAAATCCTTCTTCAATACCTGGGGGATCGCCAATTTGCAATACATAAGAGTCTTCTGAGCGCGTAAACTCTAAGCCATTATAAAAACCTCTTTGCACCAAATCGACAAAGTTTCCAGCCGTAACTGGGGCGCTATAGCCATCTAAAACTACTGTTAGATCGCCTTTATTTGTAGTTATTTCTACAGTGGCGCGACCTTTAAGCTGAGGCAAATTACTATACTCGGCGGGTACTTCAAAGGGAAAACCTACCGTCATTAGTTCTTCTAACTGTCCGACTAAAGTTAGTAATTTAGCTCTGTCTTCCCAGATTTGATTTTTTTCTTTAGCTTCTACCGCAGGCTGGAGAGTTTCTATACCTGCTTGGATTTGGTCGATTAAAGCCATTGCTTGAGGCTTGCGTTCATCGGGAACTGTTGCTAACAATTTGACCGATCGCTCTTTAACAATTTTGGTTGCCTTTTTTAGATCGCTTGAAATCGCACCCCAGCGACGATTTGCCCGCAGTTGGGCGGCAATATCTTCTAAAGAAGCTTGCAGTTCTCGTACCGTTGGGTTGTCAATGGGCAATGAGTAGCGTAACAATGCTTTGCCGTCGGTAATCGCATTACCCGCAGGGAGGGCGGCGTTGCTAGGAGGAACTAGAGCGATCGCACTGGTTCCTAGAAATAAAACAACGAGCAGAGTTACAATCAAGCTGGCTCTACGCCAGCGTTTCCACAATTTTGTCATGGGATAGCTTAAAGAATGCGCCATCAATTCACCTTAGAGGATTTTGGGCTTTAGTTCAATAAAAACCTAGTCTTTTTAGTTACTTTGCACTATTAACTTCGGTTTAAGCCATTCAGGGTCCAAAAAGCAAGCAGGGTAAGTTTTGGCACAAGTGGCAAAATTCTTGTAAGCCTTAGACAGCAATTAGTTGAAGATATTTTATCCCTAATGTTGTAGCCACTAACTGCTGTTATAGGTTAAAGATTGAAATAACTTACTGTAGATAAATATTATCTGTTTAAAAAATTCTTCCTCTTGACATTAGGAGGAAAATTCTTTAATCCTTGGACTTATTAGCCTCGTTGCTACTTGCTCAAAAAGTTCCCATGCCAACTCTCGTTATTGTTGAATCTCCTACTAAAGCTCGTACTATTCGTAATTATTTGCCCGCAGGCTACCGCGTGGAAGCTTCAATGGGACACGTGCGCGATTTACCCCAGTCGGCTAGCGATATTCCGGCGGCGGTAAAATCAGAAAAATGGGCGAATTTGGGTGTCAATGTAGAGGCAGATTTTGAACCTTTATATATCGTCCCCAAAGATAAGAAAAAAATTGTTACTCAGCTAAAAGATGCTCTCAAATCCGCCGATGAGTTAATCTTAGCAACTGATGAAGACCGGGAAGGAGAGAGCATAAGTTGGCACTTGTTGCAACTATTGAAGCCAAAAGTGCCGATTAAACGGATGGTATTTCATGAAATTACTGCTGAAGCCATTAAAAAAGCCCTCAAAAATTGCCGCAATATTGACGAGCAAGTAGTCCGCGCTCAAGAAACTAGACGGATTTTAGATCGTTTAGTGGGTTATACTTTGTCTCCGCTACTCTGGAAAAAAATTGCTTGGGGACTGTCCGCCGGACGAGTTCAATCAGTAGCAGTATTACTTTTAGTTAGCCGGGAACGTCAGCGCCGCGCTTTTCGCCAAGGTAGTTATTGGGACTTGAAGGCAACTTTAGAACAGGAAAAAACTCCCTTTAGTGCAGTATTAACAACCCTAGCCGGAACAAAAGTAGCCACAGGTAGCGATTTTGATGAAGCAACTGGGCAAATTATTGCTGGACGAAAAGTGACGCTACTTAGTCAAGCAGAGGCGCGAAATCTGCAAAAACGACTAACTGGTAAGCCTTGGCAAGTAACAGGGCTAGAGGAGCGCCCTGTTACCCGCAAACCTGCTCCGCCCTTTACTACTTCTACCCTACAACAAGAATCCAACCGCAAACTGAGAATGTCGGCCCGCAATACAATGCGGACGGCACAAAGCTTGTACGAACAAGGATATATTACCTATATGCGTACAGATTCGGTGCATTTATCCACAGAAGCGACTTCTGCGGCCCGCAACTGTGTAGAAAAGCTTTATGGCAAACAGTATCTTAGCCCTTCTCCTCGGCAATATACAACCAAAAGTAAAGGCGCTCAAGAAGCCCACGAAGCCATCCGTCCGGCGGGTAATACTTTTCGCACTCCCCAAGAAACGGGTTTAAGCGGTCCGGAATTTGCTTTGTACGATTTGATTTGGAAGCGGACAGTAGCTAGTCAAATGGCGGACGCAAGACAAACGCAAATATTGGTGCAAACTCAAGTAGAGGATGCGGGATTTCGTTCTAGTGGGAAACGAATTGATTTTCCTGGGTATCTGCGCGCTTATGTAGAAGGTTCCGACGATCCAAATGCGGCGTTAGAAGACCAAGAAGTAATCTTACCACCCTTGAAAGTAGGCGACTTCCCAGATTGCAAGCTCTTGGAGGCGGTAGGTCATGAAACCCAACCCCCCGCTCGTTATACCGAAGCTTCTTTAGTCAAAACTCTTGAAAGTGAAGGCATTGGGCGACCGAGTACCTATGCAAGTATTATTGGCACGATTATTGACCGAGGCTACGCGCAGTTAATAAATAATGCTTTAATTCCAACTTTTACGGCTTTTGCCGTTACTGCCTTACTAGAGGAACACTTTCCCGATTTTGTCAATACTAAATTTACTTCAAAAATGGAGCAGACTTTAGACGATATTGCTACAGGGGAAGTTAAATGGCTACCTTATCTGCGCCAATTTTATTCGGGAGACAAAGGGCTAGAAACTTTAGTTAAAGAAAGAGAAAGCCAAATCGATCCAATTAAAGCAAGAACGGTACAACTAGACGATTTGGAGGTCAAAGTCCGCATTGGCAAGTTTGGCCCTTACGTAGAATCAAATAATGGCAATGGAACGGTCACAGCTTCAATTCCGCCAAACTTGACTCCCGCCGATATAGATTCCGAACAAGTCGAAGCACTGTTACAAGGGCCAAATAAAGTAGGCGAACATCCCGATACCGGAGAAACAATCTATCTCAAAATTGGTAGCAACGGCTATTACTTGCAGCTAGGGGAACCCTCGGAGCAAAATAAAAAGCCTAAAACCGCTTCCTTACCTCCGGGTGTTAGTCCTGATAACGTGACTTTGGAAATGGCTGTTAATCAGTTATCTTTACCCCGAACTTTGGGGGTTCATCCAGCTACCAATGGCAAAATCCAAGCAGGACTTGGCAAGTTTGGGCCGTTTATCGTCCACAATCAAAGCAAGGATGAAAAAGACTACCGCAGCCTTAAAGGAGCGGATGATGTATTTACAATTACTTTAGAACGAGCTTTAGAAATTTTGGCAGAACCGAAAAAAACCGGGCGCAGCAAGTCGAAGCAAGCGTTAAAAGAATTAGGTTCTCATCCAGCAGATAACGAACCTGTCAATATCTACGATGGCCCTTACGGAGCTTATATCAAGCACGGTAAAACTAATGTGGGGTTAGCGGAAGGTCAAACTGTAGAAACAATGACCTTAGCGACAGCCTTGGAGTTATTGGCTACTAAAAAGCCTGCTAGTAGCGCCAAACGCACCACCAAAGCAAAATCTACTACAAAGAAAACTACAACAGCCAAATCGAGGGCAAAATCAAGTTCAAAATTGTAGTACAGGCGATCGCCCTAAAGAAAAAATATTTCATGGTGCGATCGCAGCTATTTTTCTAAAATAAATAGACGCTAACTAAACAAAGCAACAATGACAAGTTACAACGCGCTGACAAGTCGGCAATGGTGGGCGCAACGATGGTTAGATTTGCTAGACTCCTACCGCTTCAAAAAGCGTCTAGAACGGGCAAGAACCTACGCTAGACAGGGAAATGTCCTCAGCATCAAGTTTGTTGGCGCTAAAGTAACCGCCCAAGTCCAAGGAACAGAAATTGAACCCTATCAAGTGTCTTTGTCTTTGGAGCCCTTTACTGAAGAACAGTGGGGGTATGTGATTGAAACTATGTCCCATCGAGCATTTTTTGCCGCCAAACTATTAGCTGGGGAAATGCCGCAAAATATCGAAGAAGTATTTACCGCTAATGGCGTATCGTTATTTCCCTTTAGTTTGAGCGATATTCGCAGCAAGTGTTCTTGTCCCGACAAGGCCAACCCCTGCAAGCATATAGGCGCAGTATATTATCAATTAGGCGATCGCTTTAGCGAAGATCCTTTTGTCCTGTTTCAATTGCGCGGTAGCTCTAAAGACCAAATTATCGCTTCTTTACGCCAGCTACGCAGTCCTAAAGATGTTGAGGAAACGATAGCGCTTCGAGGCAACAACAACAACCTTCCTGTTGCCTCGAAGCGCCCTGATATTACTCAATTTTGGCGTTACGATCGCCCTTTAGACCCCAGCTTAGTTGTAATTGCACCCCCTGTTAGCAGCGAATCGATTTTGGATATCTTAGGCCCAATTCCGCTATCAATTGATGGCACGGGAAACTCTAACTTTGATGCTACAGTTTCCGAAGCGGCGATCGCCTATTTAAGTAACGCCTACGCCCAAGTTAGCCAAAAAGCCGCAATTTCAGCCATGAATTTATAAGTCGCTTTCATCAAAAACAATAGATTCTGCGGATTTTTGCCATCTTTTCTGCAATAAAACAGATGCAAGGCCTCCACACACCCGGTTAAACTAGGAATTCTAGTCGTATAATTGCTTTTACTATGCCTGACTTTTTAAGACTTGAGGATGCTGTTGAATTTGCTGAAAACCCAGAACCCCGTTGTCCTTGCGTATTGTTGTTAGATACTTCCGGTTCGATGCAGGGGGAGGCAATTAACGCCTTAAATGAGGGATTAAAAATATTCAAAGAGGAGCTAAACCGCGATAACCTAGCTAAAAAGCGAGTTGAAGTCGCAATCCTTACCTTTAACAGCGATGTTAATGTCGTTCAAGATTTTATTACCGCCGACCAATTTGAGCCACCAACTCTAAAAGCTCAAGGTTTAACCGTGATGGGTTCGGCAATTCATAAAGGTCTAGATATGGTGTCTAGTCGCAAAGCCGAATATAGCGCCAATGGGGTAGCTTACTATCGGCCTTGGGTATTTTTGATTACCGATGGCGAACCCCAAGGCGAACCAGATAGCCTGATCGAGCAAGCCGCGCAACGCATCAAAGAAGACGAAGCCAATAAGCGCGTGGCTTTCTTTGCCGTAGGCGTAGAAGGAGCAAATATGACTCGCCTTTCTCAAATTGTTGCCCGTAGTCCTTTAAAGTTAGTAGGTTTAAACTTTCAAGAAATGTTTATTTGGCTTTCTGCCAGTATGCAGCGCGTATCGCAGTCAAGAATGGACGAACAAATACCTCTGCCGCCTCCTGGTTGGGGTATAGTTTGAGTTTATGGGGAAAGAAGTTTTCTAACTTCTTTCCCCATAAACCTTGTTTATTGAGCTTCCTTTTTGCCTTCTGGCTCTGTTGTGGGTAAGATTGGTTTTAAAGTTTTTTGAGCTAAAGAAAACTCCGCATTATCTACGTTGGGCATGATGGAAATAGGAGTGCTATTTGCCGTCATATTTAAGTTTTCCTCTGGTATAGAGTCTGAGCTTGCAGCTACCTGTACTTGCTGTTCTAATTGTTGGGTAGAGGACACTAAACCACTCAAGCCATCAACTATTTCGCGGACATTTTGCCGAAACTCAGGATCTCCCGTTAATTCATCCAAATCTGACGTGATTTTTTGGGCATTGGCAAAAGTTACCCGCGCGGAGTCTAAGGTTTGTTGGAGTACCAATATAGTATTGGGATCGTTCAACGCATTAGAAGCATTGCGTAAATTCGTAGAAGCCTCCGCAGCATTGGCTGATAGGGTTTCTAGGTTTTGGATTACTTGTCCTTGATTAAAGCGATTGAGCGTTGGTGATAGCCCGCTAAAGGTTACTTGCAACTGTTCGCTTGCCTGGTTGAGATTATCTAAAGTAGTAACTAAAGTAGAGCGATTTGTCGTCACTAAACGATCGACATTATTTACCAAGCGATTGACATTAGCCGTTGTCGAATTCAATCGCTCGGCGGTACTGCCAAACTGAGTAATAGTTCTGCTACTAGAAGCGCTAATTTCATTGGCGGCTTGCTGTACAGAAGTTGCGGCCGTAGAGAAAGTTCCTAATTGCTGGCGAGTAGACTTTGATAATACTTCAAGTTCGCGGGTAAGCTGCGTGACTCCCGCCGCCGCAACCGCCGCATTATTTACGGCATTATTTAAGTTGGCGTAAAGTTGGGGATTGCCGTAAATACTAGCAAAATTGGTGGAAGAACGAATTAAAGCATCTAGACTAACGCCTACTCTACCTTGAAGCTGGGAGCCGTCACAAACAATCAAATTGCGATCGCAATTTTCATCTAAAGGTTTAGCTACAATCAATTGCGGCGATAGCTGACTAATAGGTGTAATATCGATACTGACTTCGCTGATTAAACCCGATTGATTGGCTTCAACTACAGCATCGCGGGGAATTATAATATCGGCGGGACTAATCTCAATCTCGACTTCTACGCCGTTTGCTCCCGGTTTAATTGCCACAACACTACCGATATTTACCCCACGATAGCGAACGCTGGCTCCTTCTTGAATCCCGGCTACATTGGTAAAAGAGACGGTAGCTTTGTAGCTGCGTTGATTGAATTGCACTCCTTTGAGCCAAAGAATAAATCCCCCTAGTAGTCCTATTCCTAAGAGAATTAATAAACCCACAGAGCCTTCTCGAACAGTGCGCGATCGCATTAAACTATTCTCCTACCTATTAGCGGTTAGCTGGCAATGCACAATGGGGCAAAAGCTTCTACTTTAACCAATTATATGAATTGGCCCTTCGACACTGCCGCTAAAAAATTGTTTGATTAACGGATGATCTGTAGTTTGAGTATCGCTTACAGTTCCCTCCCATTGCACTTTACCTTGATATAGAAAAATTATGCGATCGGCGGTGCGGCGAATTGTACTTTCTTGGTGAGTAACGATCGCATAGGTACTACAAACGTCTTGGGCGCATTGCAATTGACGGATCAAGTCTTCAATTACCGTCGAGGCAATAGGATCTAGTCCGGCAGTAGGTTCATCGTACAGTAACACTTCTGAGACATCTTTAGGATTATTGGGGTTTGCCATCACGGCCCGCGCAAAACTTACTCGTTTACGCATTCCTCCCGATAACTCTGCGGGGTAGCGACTTCCAGCTTCTCCTAAGCCTACCATTTCTAGTTTTTGCTTTACCAGTTCTCTAATGTGCGACTTTTTGAGATTGGAATGTTGAAATAAAGAAAATCCTACGTTTTCCTCTACCGTTAGCGAGTCAAATAGAGCGGCTTGTTGAAATACCATCCCAATACCAATGGGATCGTTACCATCTTCTATTAAGCCCGATCTTAAATGTCCTTCTACATAGATTTCTCCAGCATCCGGCGCTAATAAGCCAGCTATAATCCGTAAAATCGTTGATTTACCCGTACCTGAAGGCCCAATAATTGCTAAGGCTTCTCCTCGGTAAATTTTTAGATCCACTGCGTCTAAAATTACGTTTTTGCCAAATGTTTTACTAATCCCTTTTAATTCAATTATTGGTTCAGTAGTGGTCGGTGGAGAGGTTTCCGTTGCATCTATGTATTGCATTTTACGTTTGAACTTGCTACTGACAATTTTGGCGCAAAGCAAAATAAGTTATCAACTTTTGTTGTGCTGAATATTTAACTAATAATTTTTGACTGGCAAGCTTTAAACCGCTATCAATCAGACAAAAAAAAAGCGGCACAAAGCCTTCTACCCGTTTGTTGCAACTTCGAGAGCCTTAATTATTAGTCTTGCTCCGTCTCTTGCAATGGAATGATTACGGCGTGTAGACACAAAGACTCTGGCTTAAACTTTCGTCCAAAACCCCAAACCATAATAAAAATTACCGTTAAATTCAAATTCATCAACTATTTCTAGGTTGAGTTTTTGGGTATGGGCAGCTAGGGAGCGAGGATTAGCTTTATTGATGAATGTTAATCCTATGGGACGGGCAGAAAAGCTGGAACGTACTATCTCAAACAATTGAGGCAACACCCCGCCACCACGTAAAATCCGGTCGATACACACTGGGCCATACTGGAAGCTATTATCGACGCTGATTTGAGTGCCTTGAAATTCAAGTTGCCCAAATCGTGAAACCATATAGGGAAAAATAGCCCATTGTAAGAAGAAATCCCACTTACCTGCAAAGGCATAGCCAACGATTAGCCCTTTTTTCTCAGCGACAAAAACACCTGTTTGACTCAGTAATACTTTAATTTGCTCTACGGTAAATGGAGTTGTCACGAACCCTTCTTTGCGTTCTGCTGCTGACAAGTTTGCAGCGAGGTTCAAAGACTGTAATTTAAGAATTCCATCAATATCTGACGCGATCGCAACTCTTGTAATCATAGCTAACTTAAAATCTTCACGTTATGCCTTGTAAATTACTTAAAAGCCATCACCCTAGCAATAGTGGTAAATTTACAAGACTATTTTAAGCGGGTAATCGGACTCGAACCGACGACATTCAGCATGGGAAGCTGACGTTCTA
>QQTW01004673.1_pt1 | contig 10293 bp, 11 predicted proteins | sample 1904831 | NCBI WGS metagenome assembly QQTW01 (sample SAMN09435610, study PRJNA476489) | Subsurface metagenome, whole genome shotgun sequencing project.
CCTTAGTAGTGTAGGAATTTCAGGCGTTCACGCCCCTGTACTGACTACCCTTGCTGCTGAGCCAGAATGGTCAATTCAAAGATTGTTTGATTGGGTGGAAGGTCGTCCCATAGCCCCACTTATAGGTAATGGGTGGGGTGGTGGCGTTGCTAGTGGCGTGCTATTACCAGCGAATCTTACTGTTGCTACTCATCTGCTAGGAACGCCAATTTTCCCCGATCTTGAGGGCGTAATTCTTGCTTTAGAGGACGTAACTGAGGCTCCCTACCGCATCGATCGCCAACTGACACAGTGGCGCTTGAGTGGAGCATTATCAAAAGTGCAAGGCATTGCTTTAGGGCGCTTTAGCCGCTGCGAACCGCCGCCAAATATTCCTAGTTTGACAATTGCCCAAGTGCTGCGCGATCGCTTGGGCGATCTGAATATTCCGATTATCTCCGATTTGCCCTTTGGTCACGATGGTGCTAATGCTGCTTTACCTGTAGGTGTCCTAGCTGATTTGGATGGCGACAAAGGTACTTTAATAATTCGTAATTAAAAAGGTAAGGGTAAAGGATGAAGGATGAAGGCTGAATTTTAGATCTTTATCCTTCATCCTTCAATGTACAGACGCGATATATCGCGTCTGTACATACTTCACACTTCATCCTTTCCTCGCCCCTGATTTACGTGCTTAAACAGCCCATCACAAGCATCGAGAAGTAGATCGATGACTTGATTGAATCCCTCTGCACCACCATAGTATGGGTCTGGGACTTCCTTAATGGTATGCTTAGTGCAAAAATCGCACATTAGGTACACTTTATCTCGGTATTGTCCAGCGCGATCGAGAGCCAAAATATCCTCGTAGTTCTCTCGATCCATCGCTAAAATCAAGTCGAATTTTTCCAGATCTGATTTTTTCAACTGACGCGCATGACCGTTTAGTTCAATTCCCAGCCGAGTTGCTGCTGTTGCTGCCATCCGACGGTCAGGGGGGCTACCAATGTGATAACCTGATGTGCCAGCAGAATCGCAAATTATCTGTTCGTCGACGGAATTATGCTCGATCAGATGATTCATGATATTTTCTGCCGCTGGCGATCGGCAAATGTTGCCTAGGCAGACAAAAAGTAGTTTGTAAGGCATAGCCACTAGTGAGTAGTGAGTAGTGAGTAGACTAGTGTAGTAAAAAGATTTCAACTCTCAATTCTTATCACTCTTCACTCGCCACTCGCCACTCCTTCGTCGCCACTATTTTACATTCCAGGGATTTCCAAACCACTGGTTAGTTCTTCCATGCGTTCCCGCATTGTGGCTGTAGATTTGTTGTAAGCGTCTTTCATCGCGGCTGTCACCAAGTCGGACAGTACATCAACTCCTTCTGACATAGCATCTGGAGAAATTTCTACCCGTCGGGGTTCTTGGTTTCCGCTGACAACCACTTTCACCAAACCGCCGCCTGATTCTCCCGAAATCTCCATTGCTTCAAGTTCTTCTTGGAGCTTTTTCGCGCCTTCTTGAACTTGCTGCGCCTTTTTGAAGGCATCTGCAAGTTCTTTCATTTTCCCAAGACCAAAGCCGAATCCCTTTCCTTGTGTCATATCTAGAAGAGTAGTTTTGAATGAGATTGAAGTTCCATTAAATTATAGATGCGGCAGGGAAACACCTTGTGAGTGTTAAACAAGTTGAAACTCTCCTAGCATCTTAACTTCTGGCTCTAACTTCTGCGCCCAGCGTTGTTCTACCTGTTGCTGAATGTAACGAATCAACTGCCAGATATCACTAGCTTTTGCTCCACCGCAGTTAAGAATAAAGTTGGCGTGGCGTTGTGCTACTTGCGCCGCACCAATTTGATAGCCTTTTAAACCAGTTTGCTCGATCAACCAACCTGCTGTGTAAGGTAGGGGATTACGGAAGACGCTACCACAGCTAGGTAAGTCGTAGGGTTGAGTTTGTCGTCTTTGCTCGAAGTGTTGCTTAGTTGCTGCCATCACCACTTCTGGATCTGCACCTGGTTGCAACTGAAAGGTTGCTTGTGTCACCAAAAGCTGGCTTCCTTGCAATTTGGAGGTGCGATAGCTGTAACCGAGTTGTTCGCTAGTGAGGGTTTCGATCTTGCCAGAGGATGAAAGTATTTGAGCGTTGACTAATATATCGGCTATACAGCTTTTATGCGCTCCAGCGTTCATGACGGTGGCACCACCGACGCTACCAGGAATTCCCACCGCCCACTCTAACCCCTGCCAACCCTTTTCAGCTGCTTGCCATGCGAAGCGAGGTAGCGGTTCTCCTGCTGCCACTGTAACTTGACCAGTTTCGTGGTGGAATTCGGTGTGACGCAGATGGCGAGTGCCGATTACTAAACCAGGTATACCGCGATCGCTCACTAATAAGTTAGAACCCGCACCCAATAGCGTCACTGCTAATCCCTCTGTTGCCGCCCACTCAAAGCTTGCTTGCAGTGCTTCCACGTTTTGGGGAGCAACATACCATTCGGCTGGGCCTCCCACCCGAAAGGAAGTTAATGTTGCCAGAGGAACCTGGGATTTTATCTGACAATTACTACCAGGTAAATAAATTAACTTGCTATCTAGCATATTTCAGCGCGGTTGAGTGGGTGAGCGGCGAGAAAAGTGTGAAGTATGAAGTGTGAAGTATGAAGTGTGAAGTATTTTTTCATTCATCATTCAGCATTCATCATTCATCATTCAGCATTCATCCTTTATTCTGGTCATGACTTCTGGAATGATCTGATTCAGGTTTCCTGCTCCCAAAAATAGGGCAGTGTCTCCGGGACGCAGTGTTTGTACCAAAAATTCACTAATTGAAGCTAATGTAGGCTGATAAGTCACTTGGGGATGGTGGGTGGCGATCGCTTCTACTAATTTTTCTCCATTAATTTGCCCTAAATTTGGTTCGCCTGCACTGTAAATATCACTGATAATCACTAAATCTGCACGATCGAACGATTGGGCAAACTCTGATAAAAACGTCAGGGTACGGCTGTAACGATGGGGTTGGAAAATAGCAACAATTCTATTTTGGGGTGAGGCTTGTAAACGGGCAGCGGCTAAAGTTACCTGAATTTCACTTGGATGATGGGCGTAGTCATCGATGAATTGGATGTTATTTACTTCACCTCGTAATTCATAGCGACGACGAGCGCCCTCAAAGGTGGCAAGGCTTCTGGCGATGACTGCGAAATCTAAATTTAATAAACGTCCAACTGCTACGGCTGCTAGAGCATTACTTAAGTTGTGTCGCCCTAGCACTGGCAACGTCAATCTCCCTAGCTGTTGTTTCCCTTCCCACACTGTCGCTATAGTGCCATCTGCACGGTATTCGACATCGCTAACGCTATAGTCAGCGCCTGAGTCTGGGTTGAGGCTATAGCTAACTCCGTGCTGGAGGTGTTCTTTTACAGTTGGACAATCAATGCAAGCTACGACAGTTTGACAACTTTGAGCAAATACTTTGAATGTGTCAACTACCTGCTCTAGGTTCTTGTAGTGATCTGGGTGATCGAGTTCAATGTTAGTAATTACGCCAATCTCGGCAGCTAGCTTGACGAGCGAACCGTCGGATTCATCTGCTTCAGCAACTAGATACTGACTTTTACCCAGTCGTGCGTTGCCTTCCCATGCTTTAACTTCTCCCCCAACTACTATTGTTGGATCTAGCCCCGCTTTGAGTAATAAATACCCAATCATACTGCTAGTTGTGGTCTTGCCGTGCGTTCCGGCAACGGCAATGCTGTAGCGTGACTGAATCAGCGCTGCTAGCAAATCTGAGCGGTGAAAAATTGGACAACCTAAATCCAGTGCGGCTTGATACTCTAAATTACCTGCATTAATTGCTGTTGAACAAATAACTTGAGGTAATGCCTGTTGTGTTTCGGCGATTAATTTGCTTGAAGATTTCCTTGACTCTTCTAATAGTACTTGAGTACTGTTCAAGCTTGCCATTGCTGCGGGTAATGCTTGGCAAGCGCGATCGCTAGGAGCTAAAAAAAATTCTAAATTAGTAGCATCTTGTTGGCTAAAAATATGCGCTCCGAGGGACTCTAATCTCTCAGTAATATTGGTGGAACGAAGATCAGAACCGGAAACTGGTAGTTCTTGCTTGGCTAGGATATAAGCCAGGGCTGACATTCCAATGCCACCAATACCAATGAAATGAAATGGTTTACCGCTAAAATCAACATAATTAGTCATTTTTCCTCCTCACACCCAACCCCTGAACATTCTGTAAGAAGATCGCTCGATATCATATCAAGAAAAGCATTTTTCGGCTGCTTGAATATGTTTAAGTTTTTTATATCTGATACTTTTAGATTTGTCTGTTTAAGTGATTTTTATTTACACAGTGGGCTAATAGGGTTTTATTTTTAGCTTTTAAGAATATTTAGAGGGAAAGGATAAAGGGTAAAGGGTAAGGGGTAGCAACAGACAAGTGCTTCTTTTCGGACGCTTGCCAGTCGCGGCTAACAGAGTCAGGACGCGATATACTGCATCTCTACCACTCACTACTTACTGTGGCAAACCAGGCAGCGATCGCATGGGAAAAATCGGGATATTTGGTGGTACATTCGATCCAGTTCATTGGGGGCATCTACTAATTGCTGAGAGTGCATTAAGCCAAATGGCTTTGGATCTGGTGATTTGGGTTCCAAATCTCCGCCCACACAATAAACAAGCAGTAGTGTTTGAGCATCGGTGGGAGATGGTGCGATTTGCGATCGCAAATCACCCAGGTTTTACCATTTTCCCCAACTTGGCAGAAAGCTCTACTTCCACTTATGCCATCCAAACCCTAATCGAGCTGCAAGCTGCTTACCCTAATAATTACTGGTACTGGATTCTAGGGCTGGATACCTTTCAAACTTTACCTCGTTGGTATCGGCGACACGAATTAGCTACTGCTTGCGAGTGGATAGTAGCCTTAAGAGGCAACGCCGAATTTCAATTTACTTGCACACAAGTAGTGCAACAGTTAGCCGCCCAATCAATTAATATTCAGTGGCAAACACTAGATATGCCTGTGGTAGGAGTTTCTGCCAGCCTTATTCGCCAATATTGCCGCAGCAGTCGCTCAATTCGTTACCTAGTTCCCGAATCGGTGAGAATCTATATTGCCACTCATAACCTTTATAAAGAGGGGCTAGAGTGAGTCGCTTCGCTCCAGCTTTAAGTTTTAAGTTATCAGTTTTAAGTTAAATAAGCGTTTTTTAACTCAAAACTTAAAACTTATAACTCAAAACTATTCAAGTCCCCAGCCCCAAGTAAGAGCGCCCCTCCTTTACCGCTGCTGATAAACTATATTTTTTTCTAGTCAATGTCTTTCTCGGTAGTTTAGAATATACCGCCCTATGCGATATGATCGATTGTCAATAGTAGGTATTTTATTCGTTATACACCAGAGGGCAAGAAGCTGTGATTAGAGTCGCAATTAACGGATTTGGCCGGATCGGACGTAACTTTGTGCGTTGCTGGCTAGGGCGAGAAAATAGCAATATCGATTTAGTCGCTATCAATGACACTTCTGACCCAAAAACTAACGCTCACCTGCTGAGGTATGACACGATGCTGGGGACGTTAAAAGGTGTCGATATTAGTGCCGATGAAAATTCAATTACTCTCAACGGCAAGACTGTTAAATGCACTTCCGATCGCAATCCAGAGAACTTGCCCTGGAAAGAATGGGAAATTGACCTGATTATCGAATCAACTGGCGTGTTCACTAGCAGAGAAGGTGCTACCAAACACTTAAATGCAGGTGCTAAGAAGGTGCTGATCACTGCTCCAGGGAAAAACGATGATGGTACATTCGTGGTTGGTGTGAATCACCAAGATTATGACCATGACAAGCACACGATTATCAGCAATGCTAGCTGTACCACCAACTGTCTAGCTCCCATTGCCAAGGTATTGCACGAAAAATTCGGCATTATCAAAGGTACAATGACCACAACCCACAGCTACACTGGCGACCAACGCTTGCTGGATGCTAGCCACCGGGATGTCAGACGGGCAAGAGCCGCAGCAATGAACATTGTTCCAACCTCTACGGGTGCGGCTAAGGCGGTAGCTTTGGTACTGCCAGATTTGAAGGGTAAGCTCAACGGTGTAGCGCTACGAGTTCCCACCCCCAACGTTTCTATGGTGGATTTAGTTGCCATAGTCGAAAAGGGTACTTTTGCTGAAGAAGTAAACCAAGTGCTGAAGGAAGCGGCTGAAAATTCCCTCAAAGGCATTTTGGAATATAGCGATCTGCCGCTAGTATCCTCTGATTATAAAGGTCACGACTGTTCCTCTATTGTGGATGCCAGTCTGACAATGGTCATGGGTAATGACATGGTTAAAGTCATGGCTTGGTATGACAACGAGTGGGGCTACAGCCAGCGAGTAGTAGACTTGGCTGAATTAGTTGGTCAAAAGTGGAAATAAGTGATGAATGCAGCAATGCTGAATGCTGAATGCTGAATTGTTCATTCATAATTCATCATTCATAATTCATCATTTCCTAAAAATGTTGGAATCCCCGGCTGAGGCTAAGCACTTGGTCGGGGTTTTCATTGGTGTGGCATAATACAACTTCAGTATCAGCTACAATCTCTCCCACAATAGCTGCTTTCTCACCTAGGCGTTTTACTAATACTTGAGCGGTTTGGGGAGGCATACACAGCACTAATTCAAAGTCTTCGCCGCCATATAATGCCCAATTGAGGGCTTGTTCTGGTGAAACTAAACTTTCAAGCACAGCTGGGATGGGAATTTGACTGCGCTCAATTTTTGCCCCAACGCCACTCATGTGACATAGCTGTAGTACCGCATCCGCTAATCCATCGCTGCTATCCATACCAGCTAGGTGGATTTGGGATTTTGGATTTTCGATTTTGGATTGAGACTTGAAAATTTCCCAGAGTATCGGCAATATATCGAGCCTAGGTTTTGGTCTTTGATGTGCTTGGAGTAGGGAATTGCGATCGCACGCGCTCAAATTTTGTCCTATTTCAGGATGGAGCAATAATTCTAACCCAGCACGGGACGCACCATGAATGCCCGTAACCACGATCGCATCACCTACTCGTGCAGTACTGCGACGAATTACCTGCGTAGGTTCGACTTGACCAAAGGCTGTAATCGCTATATTAATAACTGGCGATCGACAAACATCTCCCCCGACAATCGGTGTTTGATATTGTTGTAAGCATTCGCTCATTCCATGATATAGTCGCTCAACCCAGGAAACGGCAACATCCCCAGGTAGTCCCAGCGCTATGGTAATTCCCATTGGTGTTGCGCCCATTGCGGCTAGATCGGATAAATTTGCCGCAGCAGCGCGCCAGCCAGCATCTTCAGGGGAAGTGGTGAGATCGCTAAAATGAACCCCATCTACCAACATATCAGTCGTCACTACTAACGATTGCCCTGGCTGGGTTGGCAAAACAGCCGCATCATCGCCCACAATCTCCGGTGGACAAAAATGCTGCAAGCGCTCTAAAAGGCCTTTTTCTCCAATATCTCCAACTTTCACTGTGGTAGTAGGGTAAAAATTATGAATTATGAATTATGAATTGAAATAATTTTAGAATTTATCATTCATCTGACGCTGTTGCAGGATAAATTCAGCGATCGCCAAATCTGCTGGTGTCGTCAGCTTGAGATTGGTTTCTTCGCCTTCAACAATTCGTACTGGTAAACCGCATTTTTCAAATAATGCCGCATCGTCGGTAACTTCCCAGCCCTGACTGCGGCCTTGTTCGTGACACTGCTTTAACATCTGCACGTCAAATGCTTGGGGAGTTTGTGCTGCCCACAGGTGCTGCCGCTCTGGTGTAGATTGAATTAAAAGAGTTGCATCTACAACTTTGATCGTGTCTTTGACTGGCACAGCAGCAATTAAACCGGGGCAATTTTGAATCGCTTCAGCACAGCGATCGAGCAGATCTGGAGTAGCAAGACACCTAGCTCCATCGTGAATTAACACTTGCTTAGCCTCTGCTGGCAGCGCCTGCAAGCCATTGTAAACAGATTCCTGACGGGTGGCTCCGCCTTGAATCAATTGTATTGGTTTGGTGAGGGATAACCCCGACAAACTTTCCTTTAAGTCTATCCAGTCTGCTGGTTGAGAGATAATGCCAATCCAACTAATGTGGCGGGATGACTGGGCTGCAAGTATTGTCCAAGTAATTAAAGGCTGCGATCGCAAAGTCAGGAGCAATTTGTTGCGTTCGCTCCCCATTCGCTTTCCCATTCCCGCTGCTGGAATTAATAAATACACAGTGTTCCTCCCTAGATCTAAAGCAGGCGTGCAGGGTTGCGGGGGCGTTGGGGAAAATTTTTCACATGAATTGTCTGTGTGTCATTTTCTCCTCTGCTCATAGGCTCAAGAGCGTTGCGGACTCCTCTGTTTCCCTGCTCACTTCTATTCATGGCCTAAAAGTATAGACTTTTTAATGTTTCACCTAGGTATTAGTTCACCTAAAATAGTGAGCGAATTAGCGTAAAGAAATATTATGCGAGTAGTAGCCCTAGTGCCTGGCGGGATTGGCGACCAGATTTTATTCTTCCCGACTCTCGATGACCTGAAGCGATATTACCCCGATGCTCGGATAGATGTCGTGGTGGAACCCAGCGCCCAAGGTGCTTACAGAGTATGTAAATCAGTTGCTGATGTGATGCGTTTTGATTTCAAAGATCGCAATAGTTTGACAGACTGGGTTAACTTAATCGGTAACATTCGCGATCGCGAATACGATGTGGCAATTTCACTGGGACAAAGCTGGTTTGTAGATCTATTGCTATGGCTAACTGGAATTTCTCGCCGCATTGGCTACCAAGGTGGAGGAAAGACTTTTCTCACCAACCCCGTACCCCTTAAAAGCGCGCAGTATGCTGCTGCTATGTATCACGATCTGCTGCAAGGGTTGGGCATCAACTCACCCTGTCCAGAGCTAGCAATCAATGTACCAAAACCAGATATTGACTGGGCAGAAAAAGAACAGCAGCGGTTGGGGATTAAGGAAAGTGGTTATGTCCTGATTCACCCAGGTTCCAGCGAACCAGCGATCGCATCGGATGTTGATAAAATCTACCCTGCTGAGAATTGGCTGCAAATTATTCAAGATTTTCAGCGACGACAACCGGATTTGCCCATAGTGGTGTTGCAAGGAATAGAGAATGAACAGTTAGTGCGATCGCTCTTGGAGTCCAATCCTGAGATAATGGTGACATCTCCAGCAGATGTTGGTAAATTAGCGGCGATGATTGCTGGAGCCAATTTATTGCTATCTACCGATAGTGCGCCCATGTATCTGGCTGTAGCAGTGCAAACCTATACTATCGCCTTGTTTGGAAATACAGACCCGAAAAAATTGCTGCCGCAAAGCGATCGCTTAATTGCGATTAAATCTCCCACCACAAAAATGGCAGACATTTCTCCCCAAACTGTCTTGGAAAAGGTTTGGGGTGGCTAAACCAGCAGTCGAAGCGCGATCGCTTCGCAAGTAATGAATGTCGAAATAGGCTATATTCACCGGGTTAAAGACCTACACTTCCTCCCCGGTGTCGCCCAACTTGAATAGATTTGCTCAAAATTAAGGGTGCTTGGACTAAGGATAAAAGAAAGCCTAACTGAGAGTGAGGGAGATTTTTCTCCCTACACTAAGCCAAAGGAGCGATCGACTACCCAGCCGTTGACGTTGATATTCTTGACTCGCTGGTTAGGGGACTGGTAGCCAGAGGATGAGCTTTAGTTGCAGTTTGAGTATTTGTAGCTATGTTAGTTCCCAAAAATAATTTCAGGGCAAAAGTTATTGTTAAAGCTAGAAATAGTTTCTGAAACATAGATTTTCCTCCTCACTGTCACCACACACACACTTAAAATTTCTGAAGCTAGAGATAATAGAAATTTCCTCTGCTTCAGTGTGCCTAATATTTCTACAGATAGACGTGCCTACATTCCGGTCTTTTGATTGGCACAGTAGCAGAAACATTAATTACAAGAGAACGTGAGATGACAGTAGTTAACAATGACCGCCCCGACAACTTGATGCCAGCGCTATTGGAAGTTTGCAATAGTGGTAAGTGCAGTACGCTAGAGTTTTCTTGTGTGGTTGATACTCTCAAAGCTATGGCTCAACACGAAGTAGCTGCTTGGCTAGAAAGTCACGAGGAAAGTTACGGCGAGATTATTACGACAGAATTTTCTCAATGGCTGCAAGAACATTCTCCGTAAGGATTCAGGTCAAAAAATAGGAATAAGTGAAAGATTAGTAGTTTGATGTCCAATAGATGCACGTAAAGCATC
>QQTW01004674.1_pt1 | contig 10293 bp, 10 predicted proteins | sample 1904831 | NCBI WGS metagenome assembly QQTW01 (sample SAMN09435610, study PRJNA476489) | Subsurface metagenome, whole genome shotgun sequencing project.
ATCTCGCATTTCGTTTTCATCGTTTCTCCAGAAGAACCTGTATTTTTTCGGCACCCACTATACACTGCAAAACCATATCACGCTCCACACTGCGACCGACCCGGTAGTTCGCATCTTCGCGGGTAACTCGCAAATAATATAACTGGCGCACGATTTTTTTTCGCGCCGCTATACTAATATCTCCATTATTGGTTATCAAGTCCGGCAACTGGTCATGGGCGGGGTTGCCCCAACCGGGCGGGAAGTTTACCGCGTCGCCATGCTCGATGCAAACCGCCATGCAGATTTGGTAAGCAGCATAATACGCGCGGTTCGCGCACCCGTAATAGTCGCCGGACTGGAAGAGCAGTTGGGCCGAACGAAATGCGAGATAGCCACGATTGTTCGTCGGTATTTACAGGAAGTTTTAGCCGATTACCCGTTATCCGACTTAACCTTTGAGGTGCAGGAAGACAAGATAAGTTCTGGGCATTTGGGAAGCGACTGGTACCGAGTGCCGATACAGCCTTCGCGTGAGCCTAAACGTTTGGGCCTTGTGTATTCCATGCTGGCAGACATGGCGGGGGATATTATCGAGAAAGAAAAACTAAACGTTCTTCCCATGCTGGACGATGCGCCTGCAAACGATGAACAAGAAGCGCAAACCGAAAAGCCGCTTGCGACGGCAAGCGTGTAGATTGGCAACGGTTTGAGCGAGACATCCAACCCGGCAATAAACACTGCGCCGATGGTGGCGGTTTGTATCGTGAACTACCGGGGGCGCGACGATACGCTGGCCTGTTTGAATTCACTGTCGCGGCTGACGTACCCCCATGTTCGGGTGTATTTGGTCGACCAAGCGTCGGGGGATGGCACGGTGGAAGCGATCAACGAGCGATTTCCCCATGTGCAGGTGACGGAAAACACGGTCAATAACGGGTTTACCGGGGGCAACAATCAGGCGATACAGCAGGCGATTGCGGACGGAGCGTTATCCGTTCTGCTCCTCAACAACGATACGGTTGTGGAACCGGGAACGTTGGAACCTCTTATAGCCGAACTTGCAAAGCCCGGTGTCGGAGTGGTCGGGCCGCTGATGTTGTACCTGAACGAAAGCGGAGACGAAGAAACCGTCTGGTCGGCGGGCGGAAAAATGGGCGGGCAGGCGCAATCGGTAATGGTGGGGCAGGGCGAAGCGGGGCAGGATTGGGCGAAGCGCGAACCATTTGCGGTGGATTTTGTGGTAGGTTGCGGTCTGATGGCAAAAACAGAAACGTGGAAAAGTGTCGGGTTGCTGTCCGACGACTATTTCCTGTACTATGAAGATGCGGACTTTTGCGCCCGTGTCCGCAAAACAAATCTATTATGCCGAACAGTTCCAAACGCGCGATTGTGGCACAAGGTTTCGCGCTCCACGGGAACCGATTCGCCGCTCACGCTGTACTATATGCGGCGCAACGCCCTTGTGTATTTGTCGCATCACGGTTCACGCTTTGCTTTTGTTTGCGCCCTTTGCGACGATTTACGCCTGATTACCGTTTGGATACTGCAAGGAAAAGCGCACAAAGCCCGAACCGTTATGCAGGCTGTTTCCGATTTCTTGCGCGGACGTTTGGAACGCGCTCACCGTTCTTTCTAACTTCCTGTTGCTGGATTTTCGCTATGACCTATTCGTCTTCGCTTTCGCCCCGTGTTCACCCCGATATTGAGGCCATTCGCATCACCGAGGAGCAGATAGCCAAGCGAGTAGCCGCCTTAGGGGAGGAGATTGGGCGTGATTACGAAGGCAAGGACTTATGCTTAGTCGGAATCTTAAAAGGCTCTACGCTGTTTATGGCGGACTTGGTTCGCCAAATCACGATTCCGCTTTCATTTGATTTCGTGGCGATTGGGTCGTATGGGACGCAAAGCAAGCCGTCGGGCGTGGTGCGAATTCTCAAAGACTTAGACGAAGCGATTGAATCGCGGCACGTTCTGGTAGTGGAAGATGTTATCAATCCGCGAATGTCGCTTCGTTTGCAGTATCTGCTGGACAATCTGCGTTCGCGTCGGGCGGCTTCGGTGCGGGTGTGTACGCTTCTGGATAAACCGTCGCGGCGCAATATGCCCGGGGGCGTGGAACCGGACTATTCCGGGTTTGTGATGGACGAGGAGTATGTGGTCGGGTACGGTTTGGATTATCTGGGCCGCTACCGCAACTTGCCGTATATTGGGGTGCTGAAACCGATTATCTACGGGGGCGGCTAAAAACCCGTATAAAACCGTCCCGCGAAGCGTTGTTTTCGGTTTCAAACGGTGGCAAAACGTGGTAGAATACCGGTGAGACCGCCGTAGCGTTTTACCCTGTTGCGGTTGCGTCTTGGCTTCCCTCACCCGCTTTCCGTTCTTTAGTTACGTGCCGCTTCCTTAATGGGACGGCTCCCCTGAACTTACGCTGAAGGATGCGTTCAGGTTCTCTCGTGTTAGATTGGGTGCATTGTTGACGTACCGTTTGCGGCACTCGGTTTTCGTGTTGGTAGCCCACACATTTTTCTATCGTCTCGTTCTCCCTTTTCCTATATCTTTGTGTGGTGAAAGCGGCTCATGCCTGCTTTCTCCTGTTTTTCTCGTTACTTCATTACTTCATTTGTCAGCCCGCTAAGGAAATAAGCCTCGTATGGAATCCCCTGAAATCGCCGGATTGGAACCGGTGGAAACTACAACTACAGACCCCACGGAAGATGCTCCCCGCGCCCCTCGAAGGCGTTCTACGACAGCGACCCCGCGCGGCACGGCACGGGCGGCACGCGGAACCCGTGCTAAATCCGTCGCCGACCCCGCTTCCGTGGTGGAGGCCGAAGCGACGATGCAGGCCATTCTGGAAGGCGCACCCGCGCTGGGTATTTTGCCTGCCCAACCGCCGGTACTGCCAATGACCAGCGAAGCGGCTCCCGAAACGCTCGCAGGCGACGGTCGTCTCGTGGGCGACGGTCGCGTTACGCCCCGTCCCGAAGCGGCTCCGACTTCGACCGGGCCTGACCGTCCGCTTGTGGTGCCGTCTATACTGCCGGGTTTGCCCCCGATTGCGCCGTCCAACCGCACCAACCGCTACGACCGTGACCGAAGCGACCGGAATGACCGAAGCCGCGATGAGCGGGCCGAACGAGGCGACCGTGACCGAGGCGATAACCGTGATGCCCGCCCCGGCTATGAGATGCGCCCGTCACGCGGACAAAACCCGTATACGTCGCCGCGTGACAGGCGAGGCCGTCCGAACCGAGACTTTGATGAGCGACCCGAGCGCGAACGCGACACGTTTGACCCAGACAACGAAGAAACGGTAAGCAAGGGCGTGTTGGAAATCACGGGCGACGGCTTTGGCTTTTTGCGCTCCAACAACTTAACGGCGAACGGCGAGGATATTTACGTTTCGCAAACGCAAATCAAGAAGTTTGGCCTCAAAACCGGCGACTTGGTGATGGGACACACGCGCCCGCCCAAGGACGCGGAAAAGTACCAAAGCCTGCTTCGCGTGACCGCCATCAATAATGTTGACCCCGAAGTGGCCCGCAACCGCCCGCAGTTTGATGAATTGACCCCGATTTATCCGAATGACCGCTTGATGTTGGAAACCGACCAAAAAAACATCGCGGCCCGGTTCATTGACCTGATAGCCCCGATTGGCAAAGGCCAACGGGCATTGATTGTGGCCCCGCCCAAAGCCGGTAAAACCATTCTGCTCAAAATGATTGCCAACTCTATCGCGGTCAATCACCCGGATATCGCCCTGATGGTGCTTCTGATTGACGAGCGGCCTGAAGAAGTGACGGACTTTAGGCGTTCGGTAAAAGGGGAAGTGGTGGCTTCCACGTTTGACGAACAACCGGAAAACCATATGCGGGTCGCCGATATGGTGCTGGAAAAAGCCAAACGCTTGACCGAAATGGGCCGGGATGTCGTCGTCCTTTTAGACTCCATCACGCGCCTTGCCCGTGCCTCCAACTTGACCGTGAACCCTTCGGGGCGCACACTTCAAGGCGGTTTAGACCCCGCCGCGATTTACCGTCCGAAACGTTTCTTAGGAGCGGCCCGTAATATAGAGAACGGCGGTTCGCTGACGATTATCGCGTCCGCACTGGTGGAAACCGGTTCGCGCATGGACGATGTTATCTTTGAAGAGTTCAAAGGCACGGGCAACATGGAACTCAAACTTGACCGCAACTTATCGGAGCAACGCATCTATCCGGCGATTGACATCAAGGCTTCCGGGACGCGCCACGACGAACTGCTGTACCCAGAGGAAGAACTGCGGAAGATTTGGCAACTGCACCGGGTGTTGGCGGGCTTGCCGGGAACCAAGGAATCCACCGAACTTTTGATTGACCGGTTAGAGAAAACCAAGTCTAACAAAGACTTTTTGGCGATGGTGCATAAGCCCGCCAAAGACCACGACTAAAGGTAAACTAAAATCGTTGCCCGAAACTGCTGGCTTTCGGGCAACGCACTAAACCACTGCGAAAGAGAAGGGGAGCGATGGCGGACGATTTCCGCGACCTATTCAAATACCGACCGGGAGACGAACCTGCACGTGAAGGGGCGGATAGTGACGCGCCCGACGAATTGGCCGAAATTAACAACCGTAGGCCGCGCGGCCTCAACGAAAAAGAGGTGAAAGTTTTGGGGATTTGGGGAGCGCAAGACCCCAATAACCCGGACGGCCCGCCCAAGCAAACGTTCGTATTGCTACGCGATAACCGAGGCCGCCGCGCCCCAATTTTTATCGGCCCGTTTGAAACGTTGGCAATTCAGATGGCCTATGAAAACGCGCCGCCTGAACGCCCTTTGACCCACGACTTGCTGAAAATCAGCATTGAGCGGTTAGGTGGAACTGTAGAGCGCGTGACAATAGACGACCTGTGGCAAAGCACGTTCTACGCCAAAATCACGGTCGCGCAAAAGAACGCCGAAAGCATTGACATTGATGCCCGCCCGTCGGACGCGATTGCCTTGGCCCTTCGCACCCGTTCGCCGATTTATATGGCGGAACACGTCATTGAAGAAATCGGGCAAGAAGAAAGCGACGATTAAGCGACTCAACTTGGAACCGGTTTAAGTAAACAGGGTCACTGCGAAAAGCGGTGGCCCTGTATACTTGTCGGCTACTCCACACGGCTTACAGCCCCCGACTACTAAAAATGAGCCTGTTCTCTGATTTGCAAGTCACAGAACATGAAGATGGAATAGGAAAACTGACACGAATTTCCAACTTGCTACCGCACACCAAACAACGCCGGTTGGTTATGCCGTGTGCTATGATGTCCTCAACGGCTAACTCGGCATTATGTATTTCCTCGTCCACGGACACGTTCCTTTGTTTCAGAGCCGCAAGAACTGCCGCTCGAACATTGGCTTCCACTTCGTCCAGCGTGTATAGTTTGCCATCGCTTTCTACCTCTTCAATACTTTCGCGCAAAGCGGCGATTGTTTCCGTGTCAAGCGGTTCCTCTATTGACACCTCTTCTGTGCTTTTTGAACTTGGCTGTGCTGTCATATCGCCATTGCCCGCGTTGCACCACGATAGGCGGCTTTTTCCATTGCCGCATCCCACTCATCCAGTGTGTATAATTTACCACCGGCTTTCACTTCTGCAATACTTTCGCGCAAAGCGGTGATAGTTTCGTCGTCCAGTGGTTCTTTCAGCAAGGCTTGGTCGGTTTGCCATTGGTTTAAGGCTTCATCCAGCATTTGTGCGGCGGCTTCTTCGGCGGCTTTGACTTGTTCTTTGGGCAAATTGACAAGTCGTTCCGCAAGGTCAGGCGATATAGGCAAAGCATAAGTTGTCATACAATTCTCCTTCGGTAACATAACAGATGTTTTACCATTATACGCTTTCTGCTGGGCCTGCCGCCGACCACAAACTAACGTGGTTGGAAGGTTTGTAGGAGGCTTAAAGCGTCGGGCAGGGGTAGGGCGGATATGTCCACCAGAACCGGTTTGCGGTCGTAGCCTTGTAGTTTTTGACCCAGTGTTGCGGTTAGGCTGGCTTCGCCGTCTGTTCGGGGCAGAACCGGTATCGCAAATGTTACGCCGAAAGTGGACGGCGTTTCTGCGGGCTTGTTGGCCTTATCAGGCTTGACCGGATTTGCGGGAACGGTTTGCGTTACCGGGGTGTAAGGGCCGGGTGCGGTGAAACTGACCCACCGGTTGTCGGTGGGGCTGTCTATCAGGTGAACGCGCTCTTGCAACAAAGGCAGTTGCTTATGGGTTTGTTTCAGCCGTTTAATCAGTTGGTTGACAACTTGGTCGGCTTGCGCGACCCGAAACTTCGTCCAATCCATCGGGGCGGTTTTTGCGCCGTGCTTGGTGGCGGATTCGCCGTTGTAACTGGTGCCTTGCGGGTTCATGCCCCAGTCCGGGAAGTTGGTTAAGCGAACCCCGTCCATACTGGAGTGAAAACTAAACGGAAGCGGAATGCGCCCCATAGACAAAATACCGATGTCTATGGGGTCAACGCCGTTTGCTTGCAGAAACGCAAATCGCATGGCTTCGTTGTAGCCCATCGGTTCGGTCGTGAAGCGGAACGAGTTGTGCTACATTGCCTCCTCTTGGGTATAGCCGGGGGGCATTATATCGCGCAACACCAGACTGGCTAAACCGGGAACACGGGCCAGTGTGTCGGCGCGGGCGAAAGCGGCGTTTACGGTTTCGTTGGTGGGAGCGAGAAAGTCCGCGCGGCCCAACTCCGGGCTTGGTTTGGGCATCGTCATATTGCCCATGAACGCCGGTTCAGTTTCGCTTCCCCGTCGGGCGGTATACGCGCTCCATGTTTCGCCCAGCACATTACGGTCAGGTACAAGGGCGGTGTCATTTGGAAAAGCCCGCAAAACACGCACCACGGCCCGCACCTGCAAACCCATTTTTTGCGCCTCATCCACCGTTTGCGTGAGCAGTTTGGTTCCGGTCTCGTTCGGCAAAACTTCCACCCACAGTTCGCCAAAACCCGCCCGTTTCGCGCCGGAAACGAGCAGGCCGATTTGTTCTGCGTCCGTGATGGCAACGCCGAGTGCGTGCGTTTTAGGATTGGTTGGCGGGGTTTTAGGCAAAACGGGAACGGACGGTTTGGGGTCGGTGTAGCCGCTCCATGCTGTTTTGAAGCCCCATGCTTGGTCGGGACGGGGGGTGAGGGTTAGGTCGCTGGGATGGCTGGAGGAGCCGTTTCGTGTAAAAGGAACCGTCCCGACACCGGGAATGACAAACCATAGTTGTACCCCAACTTCTAATCGCACCGCTTTGGTGTCCATAACGGGGTGGGGAAAGTTTCGCATATTGGGGTCGTTTTCATCGCGCTCACGGCTTTTTTCAGCCCCTATGCGCTGGCGTTCCACCATCTCTTGCACCGCCGGGGGCAGAGCGGAAACCGGCGTGAACTCGTTGGTCAAGGCCCTGATTCGCTTTTGCAATAGGGCCTTGTCTTTGGGCGGGCCTTCCTTATAGGTGGAAACGCGGGCGTGACGCTGGGCTTCTATTTTGTCGGCGATGGTTCCGGTAAGCGTGTACGGGTCGCCTTCGGTAAACGTGATATGCGAACCGAAATCGGTAACGGCAAGTTTGGCGAGGGCTTCCTGCTTGATTTGGTCAGTGCGGGCGGCATTTTCGTTGGCCCAGATTGCAAGGCGGGCTTGCCTTGTTGCCAACCCTTCCACATCGTCGGTGAGGATGAACGCACGGTCGCCGACTTTGCGCCATGTACCCTGCACTCCCCAACACAGGGCGCGGCACAAATCCCCGGCTTGCGCCCCGTTTCCGCGAAAATAAACGGGCAAATTGCGGTACCGGGGGTCGCAATACAAGGCGGCTCCGGTGGCTTTGGCGGTAGCGGCTACCAAATCGCCCACGGTTTTCGCTTCACCGAAGGCCACTGGTACGGTCAACACCGACCAGTCAAACGGCAGCTGTCCCGGCTTTAGTTTGGAGGGAACCACTTCGCGCATCTTCACGCCGTAGAGAAGGCTGTCGCTCATGCTGTAGCCAAGTCCGCCCTCGTCTTGACCGCGCAATGCGCCCAAACGATACGGGGCCGCGCCCGGAAGAGTTGGTTCCGGCCCAACCCCGATTTGCATACGCCAGTCGGGTTGACCGACCGCTCCGAACGACCAGTCCAAACGGCGCGTCGCCCGCAAACGAATATTGCGAATATCCGATGGGGAAAGCCGTACCGGTTGGGGATAGGGTTGACCGGATGGGCGTTCGCCGGAATATTGCAAGGTCAAAGTATCGGGAAGCAACCCTAAAAACAGGTGGCGTTGTTTCTTGTCTAAATCACTTATACCTAAGCCATTCGCACTGCCCAACTTTTTCCACTGGGTATCGGTCAGGGTGGAGCCTAAAACCATAATGCGTTCGGACGGACTAAGAAACGCAAGGCCGTCCGGTTCAGGCAAGCGCGTGGCGAGAACTTCCATGAACGACTGCGCCCACACCGACAGGCTTCCGACCGGAACCACACGCCGTCCGAAGTATTCGCCGAGGTCGGACAGGCGGTACTGACCGTTGGGGTCAGGCTTCGGGAACGGAACGCGCCGTCCGAACGGGGCTTGCTGGGCAGGATTGACCACTAAAAGCGGCCCGCGTTCCATTGCGTCCCACACGATAAGCGGTAAAACCGCTAATTCATTCTGGCTCCGAAGTCTTTCTTGTAACAAAACAGCATCTTCTTGCGGCGACAAAGTAAAACTTCCTATATTCCGGCGCGTTGGCGTTTCTTGGGCCCAAGCAGTCCCGACCGGCGCAACGGCTGACAAAAGAAAAAGCGAGAAGGTAAGCCCAATAGGGGCGGGAAAAACGCGGGGTACAAATAACATAACTCATCTCCTATGACGTATAAACGCTTCCAGCAAACATCAAGATTATCTACATAGACGCTGAAATTTTCGCTCTCCTGAAGTGTTTCTCCTGCAATCGTGTACATTTTTGTTGACCGTGACAACCCGTCGGAGCGGTTTGCGCCGTGGCTTCAACGCCGGTATAATGAACGCCGACATAAAACGGTATTTGGGCGGGGCAATCGTGCCTGCGCCCGTTTCCCTGCTTGCTCTCGCACCTTTAAGTTGCTGGAACAAGCCGTCAGACCACAGGGAGGAACTCTCAAAAATGCAAAACGCTTATGAAGCGTTATTTATTGTGGATGCCGCGTTCCCACAAGACCAAGTGAGCGCGATTGTGGACAAGTACGTGGGGGTGTTGACCGGACAAAACGCCCAAGTGGACGATATTGACCGGTGGGAAGCCCGCCGCTTGGCCTACGAAGTCAAGGGCAAGCGCGAAGGCTTTTACGTGGCTATCAACTATCTGGCCGAACCTGCCGCGTGCAACGAACTTGACCGTATTTTCCGAATCAGTGACGACACTCTGCGACATCTGATTACCCGCGTGGACAAACGGGCCGACCGCTTCCCATCCAAAGTGCGGGCCGCCGACACCGAGCGGCGCGAACGCGCGATGGCTGCCGCCGCCGCGAACAACCCGAACGCCGGAAATCAACCCGTCACCGACTTGCCGCTTTCCGGTTCCGAGGGTACCGGTGGAGTAGAAGAAGCAAATGGCGTGTCGGACAACACCGAGCGCGTGGGCGAACCTCTTCCCCCCAACATGGCGAATGGGGCAGAAGACGGGGACAACGAGTAAGCGACACTGTTTCGGTCGCTGTCGCTTTTACCGCCCCCGCGTTTGCGGTCGGCAACTTCCCGCCGAGGAGCAATGAACTGTGAACTATAATCGCATCATCTTAATTGGACGTTTGACCCGCGACCCGGAACTGTCGTACACCCCGTCGGGGGTTCCCGTGGCAAAAATCGGACTGGCGGTTTCGCGTCCGCAATCGGCGGAAGCACGGCAACAAGGGTTGCCCGAAGAAACCGACTTTTTTGACGTGGTGGCATGGCGACAGTCGGCGGAGTACGCCGCAAACTACCTGCAAAAGGGCCGTTTGGTGTTGGTCGAAGGACGGATGCAAATCCGCGATTACGTCACCAACGACGGACAACGCCGCAAAGCCGCCGAAGTGGTTGCCGATACGCTCCGCAACCTGCAAAGCCGGACGGAATCCGAAGGCGGCGGTGGCGGTGGTGGGAACGGTGTGGGCGGCAACCAAGATATGGGCTACGATGGGGGGCAAGCGCAACCCGCGCCCGCCCGCCAAGCGGCACCGGCGGCTCGCCCCGCCGCAAATGCAGGCGGCGGGCAGGCAAGGCCCAGTGGGGGCGGCGGTTATGACCGTCCGGCGGGACAAGCAGGACAAGCAGGACAAGCAGGGCAGGCGGGACGCGGACGTAACAC
>QQTW01004675.1_pt1 | contig 10293 bp, 10 predicted proteins | sample 1904831 | NCBI WGS metagenome assembly QQTW01 (sample SAMN09435610, study PRJNA476489) | Subsurface metagenome, whole genome shotgun sequencing project.
TCGTGCTAATAGTATAAGAAGCAGTTTCAGTCCCCACTGTCAGCAGAGGCAACGAGCTGGCAAAAGGAGAGATGACGACTGAAGACAAGGACAGCGAAGGAGTCCGGACTCATGGCCCGGAGGTTGAAGAGTCCATATCATACAAGGAAGATAAAGTTTCAACAGAGGGAGAGACAGACGAAAGCCAACACAGGAATCGGCCAGACTGTAAAGTCTGGAATGGAGAAGGTAGGAGATATGATCCAGGGAAGAAGACGACACCTCGAAGCCGCGAGCATGGGCAGGAGAGAAGCTCTTGAGGTGCTCTTTAGACGTGGCATAGCAAGCATTATAATAGCTCTTGAAACGACGTTGCTACATTTCGTCATCAGACCTCATTGCTGAATACTCTCCGCACGCAGCGATTCCTGGACCAGGCTTCTCGATCTGCATAATCTATACATACATACTCCGCACAAAACATCGTCATTGCCATCGCTGTTTTGCTTAGACATTAGTTACCTACTTTGGGGGTTGCTTACTGGCCTGTTTAGACATGGTCGATGATCTGTTATGCAGGGACAACCTGTCGAAGTTTGGAACTGGGGCAGACTGGAGAGGAGAATTGATACAAAACAGGAAGAGGCTCCAAGGATCCATCAACTTAAGGTCCATCTTCGATACAAAGCGAGCTTTCGGCCACCCATTATATCACTGACAGCACGTGCTTGTACCGGGACACAGAGTTGTGTATATATACCTATCGATCAGTATTGTTCGGGCCCCGAAGAGCTACTCTTTGCTACTCCCGACGAATACGACCAAGACAGCTGAGAAACTATGAAATATCTGTCAGCATCCCCCGCACGGAGCCAATGAGCATTGTGACTTACGCAGCAGTGGCAGCAAAGATTTCGCTCTTCTTAGCGGATGTTAACAGAGCCAGACTTGATGAAAACAAGGCTGTCATTCCCGCAATTATCCCGATACGAGCCAAAGTATTCCTCACGAAATACAATACTATCACGCCTGCAACAGGCAGCACAGACGACATTACTGTAGCAATCAGGGACGAGATCTTCGTTATCCCGCGATCCGAATAATTGTAGAGACCGGCTGAGTCGTCTGATGGATGGACAAAATGGCGTCCGATGAGTTGGTGGAAGGGGGCTACAAGGTTGGCGGCAATCCAAACTGTCAATAAGTCCTCGTCCTTTGATTGGTCGGCAGCAACCAAGTCGGCTTGGAGAATTGGGTCTTCCCATATGTCATTATCTCTGCCGAGCAAGAAGTCGGGCAGTTTGGGATCGCGCAGACATGACCGAAGCGTCTCCAGGTTGTAAGGTCGAGGGGCTTGGAAACCACTGTTTATGACGACTTGCTGGACCAAGCAATCATCTGATGTGATTTAGCACGTCCGGTATAGTGACCAGACTATATGAACATACTATACTCTTTTAACTTGACCCGAATCCGGCACATGGTATTCCATTGCCGGCGGTCTTCTTCTGGAGACTCGGCTAGGGTCTGCCAGTCTCTCGAGTAGAGTTTACGAGTCTCATTTGAAGACGATGCGGCGTCCTCAGATGCATACTGTTTCAACTCATGTTCAAGCCCGTGCAGCTCTGCTTGTAGGTACAGGATGTTCTTAGCGTTGAGAGCCGCGAAACGACGGTAGATTCCAAGCTCTGGATGAGACGCAATTCGAGATGCAATCTTGGCGTATCCTTCCATTTGGCTGATCTTGCGACCCAAACCGCAACCTCTTCATCGGCAGAATAAAAATCCTAAAGCTCAATTGACGAACAAACATGAAGGCCAGGCCCCCCCACGGGCCCCACCTGAAAGCGTGGTGTGGCTGTTCCTAACGATTCGGTATGGCTCAAATTTGTCGCCAACTCCTTATCTTTAATTGGGGTCCTTCCACACTTCTTTAGGAACTTGAGCAGGACAGCTGACCATGGCACACTCGAATGGCATCAACACAAGCCGGAGGTACCATGGCATACCTGGAGAAGAGGATTACGCCCGACGGGCATTCGACAAGCATTTCGAGGAACTCTACAGTAATAATGTTAACGCCGAGAGCCTATACAAGGCGCAAGCGAACACGTTCGCCAGGTTTGCAAAGATTCACCCGCGTGTCGCCTTTCTTTTAGACCAGTTGCGTTTGATATATGAGAGCCTTGATACCTCTCTCGATATGTTCAAGTTGAACTATGGAATTGCATCTCCGGAGAATGCCTTGTCCCAACATTCCGTACGTTTTAAGGGTTTGGACCCCTTCAGTTACTTCACTTCCGAAGGAGTCGACTACGAACATCGCTCTTGCCTTTTACACCTCCGCTCCGCATTAGGCCAATGGGATGAGGGAATTTTCGTCCCCATCTTCCGTGAAACTGCTCGAGACATTCTACACCACGCTCGGACACCAGACCGCAGCGTCATCATGGAGGAGCTTCTCTCTGAAGACACCGCACTCGAACTAGACAGAGTACCAATCTCGAGGGATAAAGGCATCTGGGTTGTACGACGGGATTTGGCTTCAAAGGAAGACATGCTCTCGCACAGTCTTCAGCGCATCAAAGACTCACTAGACCATCACGAGAGATCGTTTGATGCTTGGGTCCAATACGGACCAGAACCACCGCGATCGTTAGCAGGATTTGCGACGAGCCCGGTTCGCGAAGAGCGACACTTCAGCCCCGAGAGAAGCCAGCACCGAGCTCGCCAGTTCAATCGAAGTATATCTAGAGGATCTTCTGCGGGCTCTCGGGCTGCTCTTTCTACAGTTTCTACGTGGGCGCCCGAAGAGCCAGGCTTGTTCAAGATGAGCATTGCAGTCTGGTCTGCAACCAGAGAGCAATGGGTGAACAGTCTGGCCGTCATGGACACAGGATGTGAAGGGGGCAACTTCATCTCGTCTGCCTTCCTAGCCGATCATCTTGAAATGGTAACCCACGTCGAGGACGACTCGGATGAGCACCACGTACAATGGGTTGATTTCCAAGGCAAGACCGACTTCAAGCCAATGGGCAAGGTCAAGCTGCGTTGGTATGGCCGCGAAATTGAGAGTGGACGCAAAGGAAGAAGAGGGCAGGAGATGTCATCATGGTTCCATGTGGCACCACATCTCGAGCTCGAATCCGGGGTCCAACCGTTCCAAGTCCTTCTCGGCCAGGAATTTCTGCATGAGAATCAGCTGATCCAGTACACAGGCCTACGTCTCTACAAATCCAAGTCGAAGAAGTCGGCGAAGGAGGCGCAGGAGGATGAGGCGGAGACACGCCGCCGGCAGCAGCTACGGCAGGACTTGGAGCGCCTTCAGGACTTACGCAAGGTTTCAATCAGCACTGTGCCAACCATCATCCCCTCCCTACCCGAAGACAGGAGTGATGACTTGTCTATCCGCAGTCAGACAGATTCAAGCATCCAGAGCTCACCGAATACAGCATCTGCTCTGGTTGTTTGAATCCAGTCCTAATGAATTTGTGGGTCTATTTGTGGAGTGACGTTGAAATCGATAATGGCCTGATTAACTCACAATATCCTTAAAATACGGAGTCGTGCTTCAAAAGTAGTTGACCACCGCTAAAGAGTGGCTGAGAAGCTAGCCATCTTGATCTTAGTCGCTAACTATTAGTCATTAGAGTTACCTAAATTTTAGTAGGCTCACAAGGGCTCAAAACTACTGGATTAAGGGTGATATAGCTTGAGATACAAGAATAAGCGTCGAAAGAAGCACCTACAATGCCTATATTAATAAGTACTTACTTAGTTCCCAAAATAGGTCTGGCTGAGTACTGAGTACTTACGTGGTTAGTTAGTAAATAAAGCTATACGGACGCTAATAAGCGCTAGTAGTGCCACACTACAAGGGGTGGTCAACTACGTAGTACTGTGGTGCTAGTGAGAGAGAGGCAGCTCCAGGCACTGCCAGGGCAATAATGAACCACGACGACTCGCGGCAACAATGGAACCCCTCACGTGTCCGCCGGCGGAAATATCTAGAATGGATGCCACACAGTGAGCAATTTAGGACTAGCCTACAACATTATGCAAGCACGCTGGGAATCCTCACACGTGGTGTTTTGCGCAACCACCTTCGCACGACGAAAACTCCCGGCTTACTGGCCTCTTAATGTTCTGTCTCGTTAAATCCTGCAGACATCTGCTCCCTTGATCGAACTTTCGTCTCATCTCTCCGAAGTCTAAAGAAATGTTCTTAGTCGTGGTCTAGTAGTTAGCTGGAGAGAACTGCTTGAGGCGCGAAGGATCGCCGCGAATGGAACGATCGATGACGTGCCCGAGGCTGTCGAATGCTTCCCGTTGGACCTGGCATCTTGCTGAGAATGGACTAAATAATAATAAGCCAATAACTATAACTCCATGAAATCCGTGAGGAGAGACTAGGGGTGCTCGGTTTAGAGGATCTGGTTCCGGCACGCTACGTTTTCCTTGACAGATGGACGAACCTTAGACCTCTTCCACGCCTCCCTGCTCGTTTGGCTTCGCCGGCCTGGTGGACCCGAATGAGAACAGAGGCCACTTCAACAACCGCACTCTGTTTAATTTGTTAGCTGGAGACAGTTGATTAATCGTAAACAGCAAGAAAATTATGTCTTGCCAATATTGTATCTATCGTTAAGGGAGACCATTGTCTTAATAGATATTTTATAGCCTTGTCGGCCGCGTTTCGGGAGAACTAAGCAACATCTTCCATAGCGAAACTCATCTTGTTCTTTTGAGCTTGTTTTCGATCAAGAATTCCGACAAGACTCGTGAATGATTTCTGAAATCCTTCCTAGCTTCCATGATTTGACAGCTCTTATCGTCGAGGCAGGATCAAATGATCTGAATTGTCACCCTCTCCAGCTCATCGTCAAGGAAAATTTCACCATCCATATGCTCATGTACATAACATGCTCCTAGAAGTCTGTATTGTGCTGGCTGGCCTGTGCAACCATCTTTGACCTTTCGGATGGCAAAGGCTGTAGCGAAGCCAAAGACAACGCAAAGCTCGTCACCGATTCTTGCAGCCTGAGGCACCCAACCAATCTTACTACGTTTGCTCGCGAAGAAACGGCGTCCATACCTATGGAGTGCTTCAGTCGGGGACCATGTATCAGCAATTTCTGCGAGCTCATTTTCGTACCTAGAGGCAATTGTGTCATCGTCATCGCCAAGGAGAGGTTGCTTTGGTGGCACGCTTAGCTCGTGGCATCGCTCCCGGTAGTGAGCCGCGACTTGGGCCGAATCTCCACCGCTGGTTTGTGTGGCCAATATGATGGCGCTATACCGAAGATATGTCTGATAAACAGTGATGAAGTCGAGGTTCTCATATTCGGCTCCGAAAGCATAGCATCGAAGAAATCTCTCCAGGCTTTCGTCCTCAATATCTGTCTCGGGCGCAGTATCCCTGGCTATCGACTCGCATTTGGCCAACCAATCACATTTCCCCCCATAATCTTTTGTGTATTTATTCTTCTGTGTCTCTGCATCATCAGTAGCAAATGGCGAGAGATCCTTGTCGTACGTTGGGTCGGATACTGAGGCGATCCAGTCGAAAATGATGACTCGAGTCTGAAGCACTCTCTTGTCCTCGGAAATAGTCATTTCCATTTGGCTAACATCCATACCATCTTCCTCCGTCTCGTTCCATAATGAATACCAAGGCGACGTGGAGAATTGCCATGTCGGAATCCACGATGGCACATCATCTCTTAGCTTCTCAACATAGCATAAGCCCCTAAGTAAAGACATTAGAAATTCTTCCTGCTCATCCTCGCACATCGCCACGCTGATGAGGACTTCTGGCAGAGTTTTCGAATAGTCGACAAGATGATTAGGGAAGCCATCAAGACACCCTAGGATGGCAAAGATCCTGTCACGTGGATCTGAGGATTCGAAGGATGCTGTCTCAAGACATATGTCTGCTAGTGACTCGTGCAGCCACGAAGATTGTTGAGCACGAAGAAGCTGCACAATGGATTCGACTCGGTCGCAATGCTTACGTTGACGTTGATTGAGCGCTTGCTTGAACCCTTGAAACACGACAATACGAGATACACCACCAAGAATGATCTCCGGCGTTGTCTCATAGCTGCCGATTCTGAAGCAGCACTTTCTTGAGCTTATGACTTCCTGCAAGACCCATCTTCTGCCAAACCAAGCAGCATCGAGGATCTTTGCAGCCGCCTGCCATGGTGCGGACGCCATGTCTGATGGTATACCAAGCCTATCGAGTTGACCACTTTTCCTAAGCTGGTAGGGATGTGGCAGGAGCGAAGTATCGAGGTAAAGAGATCGGATGCCGTCACCATTGCAGGAGGGAAACGTCTTACAGAGGTTTTTGAGAAGCTCAATACCCGGTTCCAATCCCCCCTGCTCCTCTCCGAGCCAGACGACAACGGCCACTGCTTCTCGATAGATGGTCGACATTCGCTGCACCTGAATTGATTTGTCTTGATGGTCAGCCTGGTTGATGCATACAGCATCCACCCAGAGATACTGGCCAGCATAGTTGTGGCGAAGCCTTGATAGCGCAAGCTGCAAGCTTTGCGTGATCATCAGGCTCCGCCCGTTGCAGACGGCTAGCTGATCACATATCGGGCTTCCCCATGCATATGACAGAGCATGGTATTCGCTCTTTCCACGTTCCTGTAAGTGTAGCTCAAACTCGACATTGCGCCCTGGTTCACCTCCTTTCAGCTTCAGTAGTCTGATCTGATCGGATTTGATTGCTGGGCCATAACGGAAAGGGCTTCTTGCTGAGTGTGCGGCATCGGAATTTATTGAATCTGGTCTACGTCGTTTTCTAGTGTCGGCATTGAAGTTGTCATCGGCAGGAAGTCGCTTGGTCATCTGCTAGGTGTTGTCAAAACGAAATTGGGTTCAATCATTGCGGGTACTCGAAACCTATCCGTGCTGCGCATTTGAGCGAAACGTGTCAGCCGCTATCTCCGATATCTCCCGATACTATCAAGCACGCTACCAACCTGATTCATCACAAGAAGTTAACGCTGTCTCTTTTTTGCCTTGGCCCTGTCTGGTTGACGATTTCGCCTAAAACATGTTGGAACCTAGTAGTGCGCCATCGCGCCAAGACTTTCACGACGCGGCCGCTACTTACCAGGAGAAGGAGTACTATAAAAGATATTGGCTAAGTGCGGTTAGTGGGAATGACAACTATTCAGTCAAATGACAACCATATTAGTACGGTAAGTGGAGCATACTTTGACCGTATTAGGACCATACTTTTAGCAAAATACGTTATAAATAATGAAATCTGATTAGATTACAGATGCTTTAGCTACATATTCTGATACACTCTAAGTAATCTTACGGTTAGGCTAACTCTAAGCGCATCTTGATGGCTTTTCTACCATTTCTTTTAGAAGTCTTCTTCCTACTAAGTAATGTATAATAACGATCTAGATCTTCATGGAATCGCAGTGGGGTCCGAGTTAGAGTTAGGACGGTCGCGGCTGCCCCGGACTGGGAAAAAAGGGAGGGAAATGTTCGCCCGCAGGGCCGTACCGTGGAGGCCTGGTATCAAAGACACCACATTCTTTAATATTTCAATTTCGAGGATGAACATGATGAACATGATTCCGACTCAATATCACGCGGTGAGAACAGACGAAATTAACAAACCATTTGCAAAGTGACTCACACCTAGTAAAACTAATTGTACATATATAAAGTAAAGGTAGATCGTCCCCGTAATACAACCAAACATCGTCAGAAAACACTCGGCATTCAGCTTTCCTTCCAGGCCTGTGAGATAATCTGGTCATGACGGCTCAAATTTAAGAACATTGTCAACATGGCGCGGCGCGGCTGAATCTGAAGCATCATTTGAGTTCTCATGCCCTTTCAAGTTGTTGGAAATGGCCTGCTGCTTGATTCACTTCTCCATCCCGGTGGTGATTCCTCGCTTTCACGATTCACCGCGTTGTGATAGGTCGCTGATTTCAGAGCATCGTGGTGACTCCCTGCTTCCACCGCTTGGTGTTGGTGCTTCCCTGCGCCCGCGGCCTCGTGGTGATTCTCTGCGTGCAACGCTCCTCGGTGACTCCCTGCTTCCAACGCTTCGTGGTGACTCCCTGCTTCCAATGCTTCGTTTTGATTCCCTGCTTTCACTACTTCTTGACCCTCCTGTCATCCTCGGAACTTGGAACCTGTGCCTCTGAATGATTTCAGCCATGCCTGTTCGAAGCTTCATGACATCCACGCCAATTCGAAAGGTGGGCCAGGGTATCAGTGCGGTAACATCTTGCCAGACCGCTTGCTGGGGAGATTGGATCCGTCGACCGCGCTCAAAGCTTTCTGAGACATGGTCCACGGCGGCCGCTTCGATTTCGTTCTCTCCGACATAATTTCCGGTCTGTCTGAAAGCTCGTTCTAAAATTAAGATCAAATCGCACCCACAGCTGACCAGCATTCTCGCCGTGGGAGTCGAAGCCAGCAAGGTACCCAACCCCAGGCCGACAATCCCAGGGATCCCTCCAAAAACTGTTGCAACCGTAACGACCGCGCCAGTAGTAACGAGATTGATTGATGACATTGCCACAAAGCTTTGGAGATGGTGAACTATGATATTTTGTAGGATCGCAGTAACTCTTTGGGGCCTGAGGTTGATAAATCCGAAGCAGTTTAGCACCTTCGCACAGAGGTAATGGCATGTCGTGGGTGTGCCAATAAAGCCGCTGAAGGGAACTGGCAAGGCTGCGATCCTCCATGCGTGGCGCCCGAGCCTCATGCACGCGTATATTGCTGAGTCAATCTTTGAGTCAATATCAATAGTCTGAGCCGCAACACAGTACAGACGCACTCGAGGATCGTGAAGCAGCGCCAACGTGTCGCGCAGTAATTTCGGATTGATGTGTCATTACCTTATTGCTTTGTCAGTCCGAGATTAAAATCGAGCTGTGAAGGGTCTACCTTTGGATACAAAGCAATACCCATCCGCATTGTACCCTTGGATCTCTTCTAACCCCTTTACTAGCGCATCCAACTGCTCTTGCGTTTTCTTTTCGCAGTCAGCCTTGATTTCTGCCAGCTTGGCAGGATTTCTGGCATGCTTGATGACCTCTTCTGGTGGTGCGCTGTGGATTTTTTCAGCTTCATCCTTTTTAGTCCCGACAACGAAGAGAGGCACATTGGCGCAGTATTTGCTAAGGGTCTTAAAGATTCCGATGTCAGCCTTCTCAATACGACTGGTATTCGAGTTGATGCAGAACCTAGTAACGCGTAAGCTGCCCTCGTCGACGTTAAAGGGGCGTATGAGACTGACCAGATGGCGTGCAACCTCTCTTTCGGCTCCTTTGCTTTCGCCCGCTGGCGCACAAATTTTCCCATTGCCTGGAGTGCTTGGTCGCTTCCAGCTTCGATGCCCCTCGAATCGTGAATCAAAAGGCCAGGCTGTTTCCGAAGTTCCAAGGGTTTGTTGATATCGTGGACACCAGGCTTGAGCGTAGACTCCGTGGTCTGCAAGATTAGTCCCGGAATGAGCATGTCACGGACAAATCGCTTACCACGTTGGCGCCAAATACGCGGTTAATGAGCGTACTTTTACCGACTCCTGATTTACCACATACGAGAATCCTGAAGGTGCCCATCCCAGGCTCAACCCAGCGCATATCATTGTCGACAATCCAAGGGATATCCTGCTGCGACACAAGGGCCTGGTTTCGGAAAGATGCAATCGCACGTCTCATGGGACGGACTCGCCTGTCTCCCCACATAGTCTCATGCTGATCCAACTCCACCAACAGCGTCGCGAACGGAGAGGTCGCTTGTTCAGGCCTGGTTCCTTGGCGCACATGGCGACATGGGAGGAGCTAGAGCTAAGGATGGGCTTTCTCTATATCCATTACAATGGATGCTGATTGAAAGTAACAAGGTTGGCCTTATTGTTGACTTCAGCAGTAGAGCCTCTGACATCGATAATCCGCTCAAATTGGTCTTTCCTACAACATTTCCTTTGGGTGCAACGCCAGCCAAGTCCAAAGAAGATGTGTGGAAGATACAATACCAAGGCGGTTTTGAGGTTGAGATGCACTGCCTTGACGCTACCCACCGACAGGAGGGTTACGAACCCCGAGTAAATTACTTAGGTACAGCCTTGTTCAGGAAGCCGCGTGTTCTCTTCGACGAGGACAACACTCGAAGAGGCTGGAAAGCCGAAGGTGAAGTCTCTTTATTCAGTGTGACTGGGCTTTTAGATTAATTCAAGGACATGCAGGCTCTTTCAGGATGATAATTCATCCATCTGTTTTCATGGAGTTGGATCAGCATGAGACTATGTGG
>QQTW01004676.1_pt1 | contig 10293 bp, 12 predicted proteins | sample 1904831 | NCBI WGS metagenome assembly QQTW01 (sample SAMN09435610, study PRJNA476489) | Subsurface metagenome, whole genome shotgun sequencing project.
GCACACGAGCACATCACAAAATCAGCACATCAAAGCCGCATTACCCCCGGCCCAACACCTCGTCGGTGCGGGTGCGGATGTAGAGTTCTTCCACCTTGGTGCGGGCCCAGGGCGTGCGCCGCAAGAAGTTAAGGGTGGACTTGACGGTGGGGTTGACGGCAAAGCAATTCATGCGCAGCCGCTCGTCGAGGCCGAGCCAGCCGTAGCGGCCAAGCAAGTACTCGACGATGACGGCCAGCGTGACGCCGTGCAATTCGCGGATGAGGTGGCCGTTTTCGTCGCGGGCCTCGTGGGGAGAAGCGGGCATAATCAGAGCAGAAAAAATGCGGCGGGCAAGGTCGGAAAAAACTGGCAGGTGCCCACCTAGGCGGCAGCGGACGGTGAGGAGGCACTAGCCCCGCCGGTTTGGACGTTACCTTTGCCGCTGCTGCGCTGCCTACTTTGTCTATGAAACGCTCTTCTTCCACTTCTCGCTCCCAGGTCAGGCCCCGCCGCTTACTGGGCTGGGCGGCGCTGCTGCTGGTGCTGGGCGGGTTGGCGTTCTACGCACAGTACCGGCGGCAGCTGCACCGCTACGCCCGCCGCTACTGGGCAACGCTGGTGAGTGCCCAACTCACGGGCCGCGAAAAAACGCCGCTGCTGACGGGCTACTCGGTGCACGGCATTGACGTATCAGCCTACCAGGGGCGCATCAACTGGGACGAGGTAGCCACCCACAACGTGCGCTTCGCTTTCATCAAAGCTTCTGAGGGCATCACGCTACGCGACCCGCGTTTCCGCCGCAACTGGGCGGCGGCCCAGCGGGCGGGCATTTACCGCGGCGCCTACCATTACTTTCAGCCCAACTACGACGGCGCCCAGCAAGCCAACCTGTTCACGCGCACCGTGCCGCTCACGCCCGGCGACCTGCCGCCCGTGCTCGACGTGGAGCACCCCGAATTTCACGACGTAGCGGCCATGCGCGGCCACGTGGCCACCTGGCTGCGGCTGGTGGAGCGCCACTACGGCGTGCGGCCCATCCTGTACTCCAACTACAGCTTCTACAAACGTTTCCTGGCGGGCCACTTCGACGAGTACCCGCTGTGGCTGGCGCACTACGAGGTGGAGCAGCCGCGCCTGCCGCGCGAGAAGTGGATCATCTGGCAGCATTCCGACGAAGCCTACGTACCCGGCATCCGCGGCACCGTGGATTTCAACGTGTTCCAGGGCAGTTTCAAGCACCTGCTGGCGCTGCGCGTGCCGCCCAGCAAAGCCCGCGCCGCCAATTGATGCGGTGGCCTTGGCCGGTGCAGGCTACCTTCGCCGCCATGAAACTGCTTTGCACTGCGGTGGGCGTACTGAGTTGGGCGGCGCTGCTGAGCGGCTGCGCGGGCCGACCGGCCGCCTTCACCCAAACCGGCCAAGCCTCGTACTACGCCGACAAGTTCGAGGGCCGTAAGACGGCCAGCGGCAGCGTATACCGCGCCGGCCAGCGCACGGCCGCCCACAACACGCTGCCGTTTGGTACGGTGGTGCGCGTGACTAACCCCCGCAACCGCCGCTCGGTGAAGGTCACCATCACCGACCGCGGCCCCCACGCCAAAGGCCGCATCATCGACCTTTCCAAAGCCGCCGCCCGCAAAATCGACATTCTCGGCGCTGGGGTTGCCCCGGTGCAGGTGAAGGTTGTTAAGAAAAAGCGGTAGTTTTTTGTAGTGAAGAATGAAGTGTTGAAACCGACTATCCTCCTGAGTGCAGCGAAGGACTTCATTTAGGTATGGACAATAATCGTAGCAACGTCTCATGCCGGCGTGATAAGGTCCTTCCTTCGCCAGGATGACCAAGCAATTCCTCGTTCTCCTTCCTTGCCACTATGCGCATTCGCAAACGAGTTATTTGGACCGCGCCGCCCGCCGCAACTCGCTTCGTGGCGTTGGCCGCCTTCGTGAAAGCTGCCGAGGCCCAACAGTGGACCGAAGCCGAAGTGCAGTTTGTAATCGACGAAGTGGTGGACGCGCGCGACGACGCCGAGGCCACCGCCATCTTGGCCGATTACACACAGGCTGAAAAACGCAGCGGCCCGAACCGCTGAAGGTTCGGGCCGCTGGTGTAAGCGAGCAACTGCAAAGGAAGCGCGGCTAAAACAAGCCCTTCTTCTTTTTCTTGGTTTTGGCGGCAGCCTTATTGGCTTGCGCGATGCTGTCCTGCTGAGCCTTCATCACGGCAGTGGTCATGCGGCCAGTCAGCGACATATAGTCGCCTTCTTTCATTGTGGCGGAAGTGCCGTTGGTCATCGTCACGGTGCCGTCGGGCTTGATTTTGGTGCCGTTGACGAGGCTGGTTTCTTGCAGCACGGTATTGGTCATGCCGCCTTGGGTAATCAACAGCTTGCCTTCTTTCATCGTCACGCCGTCTCTCACGCTATTGCCTTCTTTGACTACCACGCGGGCGCGGGGCTGCACCGGCTTGCGCGGCGCGAGCTTGGTTTGGGCCTGGGCAGCGAGGCCACCAATAACTAGCAACAAAGTAAAAAGTAAGGTGGGAGTCCGTTTCATGTCGGCGCGAGGTGAAAAAAGTGAATTGTAAGAAAGTGACATTTTGGGTAATCTACAAAAGCGGGGCCAGTTCCGTTCCGGCAACCTGGCTCCGGCCGGTTTCGTTTGCAGGCAAAGGTCGCTGAGTTTCTGAAACACCTTTCTTCCCAGTTTTCAAGTGTCTTTTCATGCTAAATTCTGTTCACTGTTGGGCTTTTAGGCTGCTTGTAAACCAGGAAAATATTTCTTGCTCTAGCGCGCAGAGCGCCGCTGCAAAACCGGCAGAATGCAACCGCACTCTTGTTGCGCACCGTGCCGCCGGGCTCCTTCACGCCAGCGTACCTTGTGGTGCGGTGCCCGCCTTCCGTACCGCCCGCCGCCCGCTGCCTAGTTAATCATGGACTACAAAGACTACTACCAGATTTTGGGTGTGGACAAGAAGGCCACCACCGACCAAATTAAGAAAGCTTACCGCAGGCTGGCCCGCCAGCATCACCCCGATGTAAACCCCAACGACCCCGAAGCCGAACGCAAATTCAAGGAAGTGAACGAGGCCAACGAGGTGCTGAGCGACGAGGAAAAGCGCCGCAAGTACGACCAACTCGGCGCCGATTGGCAGCGCTATCAGCAAGCCGGCCCCGGCAGCCGCAGCGGCTTCGATTGGTCGCAGTACCAGCAACAAGGCGACGGTGAATTCAGCGGCTTTGGCGGGGCTGGCTTCAACGATGGCGACTTCTCGGATTTCTTTAGCTCGATTTTCGGGGGCATGAACGGCGGCAACGCCCGCCCGCGTAACACCCGCGCCAGCGCCGGCTCAGACTACCAAGCCGAGTTGGAGCTGACCCTCGACGACGCGTACCGCGGCGGGCCGCGCACGCTCAACGTCAACGACAAAAAACTGCGCATCAATATCTCGCCCGGCGTTGAGGACGGCCAAACCATCCGGCTGCGCGACCAAGGCACGCCCGGCCGCAACGGCGGCCCCGCTGGCTCGCTCTACCTCACGCTGCGCGTGCTGCCCGATGCCCGGTTTGCCCGCACTGGCCCCGACCTCACGCAAGAAGTGCCCGTGCCGTTGTACCGTGCCCTCCTCGGCGGCGAGCAGGTGGTAGACACGCTGGGTGGCCCAGTAAAAATTAATATCAAGCCCGAAACTGCCAACGGCACCCGCCTGCGGCTGCGCGGCAAAGGTTTCCCGGTATACAAACAGCCCGGCCAGTTTGGCGACTTGTACTTGCGCCTGGCGGTGCAGCTGCCCCAAAACCTAACCGACCAGGAGAAAAGCTTGCTCCAGCAATTAGCTGCTCTTCGGAAAGAATAAAGACGGCCTTGCCGCAGAAGGCCGAGGCATTTTTTATAAGAAATATTTGCTTGGTGTAGCGTGGCAACTCGCTGCGCCGCCCAGTTGCTTCCTCACCTGCCCCCGCCATCTGCTCTTCTCCGCCATGAAAACGCACGTCGTCACTCTCACTTACCAGGACTGCGCTGCTCGCTACGAGCTAAGCGAAACCGAACTGCGCACCTACGCCGACTTGGGCTTGCTCGGGGCCGACGCGGCCACCAACACCATCCAGGCCGAACCCGACCACCTGGCTTTGCTCTCGCGCCTGCGCCACGAGCTAGGCCTGAGCGCCGAAGGCATTGACGTGGTGCTGGCCATGCGCCGCCGGCTGCTCGCACTGCAACGGGAACTGGTGCACCAACGCGCCCGCGCCCGCCAGCTCGAACACTTGCTAGGCCACGCCGGCCCTACTCACGACGCCGACGATTGGCTGTAAAGGGCTGTCAGTTGATAGTTATCAGACAAAAAGCAAAGCCTTATTCACTTAGCAACTGACAACTCAAAAAAGCTCAACGGCCAGCGCCAGCGCCGTGCCGGCTAGCGTAGCCGCCAGTTTAGGCCAGTTTAGGCGGTGTTCGGGGCTGGTTTCAAAGAGAATGGTGGTGGATACGTGCAGGAAATTGCCGGCCACGAAACCCAACAGCGCCGCGTACAAGCCGCCGGTTAGCAACTGCTCTAGCACCACGTAATTGCTGACGATAATACCCGCCGGCGAGGCCAACGCAAAGAGCACCAGAAACGGCAAAGCCCGCCGGAAGCTGCCAATGCGCAGCAACAGGGCCGCCATCAAGGCGAAGGCCGCCGGCACGTGGTGCAAAGCCACGCCCGTCAAGATGGCGTAAAAGTTACCGCTCACTGCCCCAGCCTCCGGCGCTTTTATCAGGATGCTACCTTCCAAAAACGAGTGCACCACCAGCGAAAACAGCAGCAGGAACGGTACGCGGCCGGCGTGCGCCGTGTGCTGATGCACGTGCCCGTGCTCGATGCCCTGCGAAAACACTTCCAGGATCAGCTGCCCAAAAAAACCCGCTAACACAAAGTATCCAATGCGGTGCACGTCGTTCGGCACGAGCAGTAGCGCTTCGGGCAGCAGGTGCGTGATGGTGAGCGTGAACAGGTAGGCGCCGCTGAAAGCCAGCAAGGGCTTCATCCAAGTGGTGCGGGCCGTTGGCACCAGCCGGGTAGCCCAGCCGGCCCCCAGCACGGTAAAAAACAACAGTAAAACCGCAAACCACATGTTGATATGCTGATGAATTGATGGTTGTCATCCTTCGCTCCGCTCAGGATGGCAGCTTCGCTCACTTTTTTAGAATGAAAATCATGCGGGGGCTGGTGGCTTCGTCGTAGGGGCGAAGCTGGTAGTCGCCTAGCACTTCGGCCTCGCGCAAACCGGCCATGCGGAAATATTCGTGGAACCGCTCCAACGTTAGGGCTCGCACCCGCTCCTCGTAGAACTGTTCTTGGCCGTCGGGGGCCACAAAGCGAATTTCTTTTACAATGAAGTCTCGCTCGAGATGGCGGCGCAGGTGGAACGTCACGCCGTCCACCACTTTCTCTTCGTGCATTACCAACTCGCGCACGGTGCGTTCGGTGTTCAAAAAATCGATTACCATTTTGCCACCGGGCCGCAATGCGTGGGTTGCGTTGCGCAGGGCCACCACGTTTTCGCTCTCGTGCTGGAAGTATCCGAAGCTGGTGAACAGGTTGAGCACAAAGTCGAACGGGCCGTATGGCAGCGGCTCGCGCATATCGTGCACGTAGAAGTGCAGGTGCGGATGCGCGTGTTGGCGCGCCGCTGCAATACTCTCAGCCGACAAATCCACGCCCGTTACGTCGTAGCCTTGCTCGCTTAGGTGGATGGCGTGCCGCCCCCGGCCACAGGCCAAGTCGAGCAAGCGGGCCAGCGGCTTGGGATGCAAACGGTGCAGCAACGCCTCGATGAACCGTTGGGCTTCGTCGTAATTCCGGTCGCGGTACAGCAGATGGTAGTACGGCGTGTCGAACCAAGTGCTAAACCATTCGGGCCCAGCGGCGGCAACGTGCGGCATTCGGGGGTGGATGAAAGAAAAATGCCTAAAGCCGTGAACTTGTAAAAATTATTTTTGCAACAATGTTACAAAAAAACAGAATGTAACGCAGCAGCCCCACGCAACTGGTTACGCCGCGTGGGGCTGCCAATGGATTGCTACTGAACAACAGGGCGATAGTCCGGATTGCGCTCCAAGTCCATTTCGCAGACGGGGCACTTTCCGGGCTTGGCACCGGCGCTGCCTTCGCAGCGCATAGGGCATACGTAAGCGGCTGCTACGCTTTCGGCGGGCTGGCCGGCCCCACCTGGTTGGGCCGCCGACCGATTATCGACGGCTTGATCTTGGCAAGCAGTTAGGCAAGTGGCGGCCACCAACCAAGCCGCGGCGGTGCGGCGCCAAGCAAGAGCAGACACGCGCGCCACGCTACTCGTGCGTAACGCCTTCAGCAGCTTGCGCTTTTTCGTCGGCAGGTTCGTTGGACTGGGTGTGCAAGGCTTCTTCGGCGTTGGCCGAAGTGGCGCGCTGCACCGACGGCTTCTCGCGGCGGTCTAGGTTCACGCCGGAGCTGACGGGCCGCTCGATGGCCCCACCTTTGTGCTGGCTGGCAGCGGCTTCGGTGTGCTGGTCGAAATTGTCGCTGCGGCGGGAGCCGGGCTCTACCATATCAAGCGACACCTTTTTATCGGCTCGCCAATCAGATGGTTCGCTGCTGCACGCAGACAAAGACAAGGCGGCTATAGCCAAGGCAGTAAAGGCGGTATTTTTCATGGAAAGAAAGAGTGAAACGCTTTTTAAGTAGTTGAATTGCTAGATGGCTCTTGGTTGGATTTCTGTGGTGAAGGCCAACCATTTAACTATGAAGCCATTCAACCATTCAACAAATTTTTACGCCGCAGCAGCGACTCAAACAGCTTTTGGTCGTTGGGTGAGTTGAACACCTTAAACGGCACGTGCAGAAACATGGGGGTCTCGAAGGTGCGGGCCACCCAGGCCCTCCAGCCCGTGACGGTATCGGGCACATCTTGGTTGCGAAACCAGAGAAAGTAGCTGTCGGGCGTGCGCTTCACTTGCCCAATCATGTCCCAGTTCACGGCCATGCCGCGGCCTTCCTTCTCGTTTTGCATCAAGCCAATCTGGCGCTGGTCTATCACGTAGCTCAGGCGCTCGAAAAACGGTTTAGTCTGCTCTACCTGCGTCACGGCCGTAATCTGCGACGAGCGCAGCAGCACGTACAGCAGCGTAAGCACCAGCGCCGCCGCCAGCCACCACCACGACGGCCAAATCACGGCCGGCAGCACGCCTAGCGCAAAGGGCACCAGCGCAAACCACCATTCCTTGCGCCACACCCGGCTCAGAGCCGTGCGCGTGTACAAATTGGGGTCGAGCTGCTGTTTCTTGGTACGAATGGCCAACGGCGAGCCGACTTGCTGTTGCTGCCGGTAGCCGCCGCGTTGGTTGGGAAGTTGCATGATGGAAATGTGCGAAATGTGGGTTGAATGCGGTTAAGGTGAAGAATGTGGCAGAACGCTTAAGGCTTCAGATGCTAACAGGCAACTCTCACATTCGACACATTTTCACATCTCTCACATTACGATTAATACGCTTTTAAACTCAAATCGAGGCTTTGGGTGGAATGCGTGAGGGCGCCGACGCTGATGTAGTCGACGCCGGTGGCGGCCACGGCAGCAATAGTGTCTTCGGTGATGCCGCCGCTGGCCTCAGCTGGGTAGCGGCCGGCAATAAGCTGCACGGCTTCGCGCAGTTGCGCGGGTGGCATGTTGTCGAGCATGATGCGTTGAATGCCGCCCGTATCTAGGGCTGCTTGCACCTCGGCCAGGGTGCGGGTTTCCACCTCAATGGGCAGCTGGCGGCCGGTGCGCGCCAAGTACGCCTGCGTGGCCTCAATGGCGGCGCGGATGCCGCCGGCGTAGTCCACGTGGTTGTCTTTGAGAATGATCATGTCGGACAGCCCGTAGCGGTGATTGACACCGCCGCCGATGAGCACGGCCCATTTCTCGCAGAGCCGGAAGTTGGGCGTGGTTTTGCGCGTGTCGAGCAGCTTGGCGTGGGTGCCGGCCAGCAGGCTGGTGAGGTGCGCCGTGTGCGTGGCAATGCCGCTCATGCGCTGCATACAGTTGAGTACCAGCCGCTCAGCCGTCAAGATGCTCTGTGCGCGGCCTTCCACAGTTAGCACCACGTCGCCGGGCTGCACGCGGGCGCCGTCGGCTAGCAACTGCTCGACGCGCAACTGGGGGTCTACTTCCCGAAATACCAGGTGGGCCAGTTCCACGCCCGCCAGCACGCCGGGGTCTTTCACCAGCAGCCGAGCACGGTTTTGGGCGTCGTCGGGAACGGAGGCGAGCGAAGAATGGTCGCCGTCGCCGACGTCTTCCTGCAGCGCCGCGCGAATAAATGAGGAAAGAGCTTCTGAGGTGAGGTACGAGGGGTATGGCACGGCGCAAAAATAGTGAAACCCTAGCTCTGATGTTGCGCGCCGCGTGTCCTTGCGAGCAGGGGGCGCATCAAGCCAGGGAGGAAGCAATCCGTCCTGTAAGAACTGAGAATCCTATATTACGCAACAAGCCCCTGACGTATCTAACATCAGGGGCTTGTCGTTTCGGTGAATTTCTAGTGAGAGGACGAATTGCTTTGTCCTGCGTCCTTGCAAGGATAGCTATTCCTTCGTGAAATCCATGGTGTCAATGCGCAGGGCACCGTCCACATTTTTCATTTTCACATACACCCGGTACGGACCAGATTTGCCGTTGTATTTGCCGATAGCGTACGGAATGCCGCCGGTGCTGGCGCCTTGGTGCACGATGTCGAAGCTCACCGGCGCGGTTTTGGCAAAGAAATCCTTCATCACAAACTCGGCTTGGGTGGCGCTATAGCTTTGCTTATCGCCATCGAAGCTGATTTCCACCGACGTACCGAAGTACTGCGACAACTCGCGGGATGAGGCGTTGCGCAAGGCGTTGCGCACGGCTCCAAACGCTTCGCCTTGGGCCTGCGTGGAAAGCGTTAGTATCGCCAACCACACCACTGTAAGAACCTGAAAAAATATACGTTTCATTTTCTGAATAAAGAATTCCTCATGCAAGACGCGAAAACTATGCCAAGCCGTCGTTACGGAGTGCCAGGCTAGCAGGTTATGTTTGATGCCAATGGCCAAGATAAGAAAATGCGGTTGGTCCGAACCAGGCCGCCTATCTTTGCCGGCATGAATAAACAGGTACTGCTGGTCATTCTGGATGGCTGGGGGCTGGCGCAGAACAAGAAAGTTTCGGCCATTGACGCGGCCCAAACGCCGTTTGTTGATTCGTTGTTTCAGCGCTTCGCGCACAGCACGTTGCAGGCTTCGGGCGAGGCGGTGGGCTTGCCCGACGGGCAAATGGGCAACTCCGAAGTAGGCCACATGAACATCGGGGCTGGCCGCGTGGTGTACCAAGACCTGGTGCGCATCAATAAAGCCATTCGGGAGCGGAAGTTGGGCCTGATACCGGCCCTGGCCAAAGCCTTTGCCTACGCCCGCGACAATGCCAAGCCCGTGCACCTGATGGGCCTGCTCTCCGACGGCGGCGTGCACTCGCACATCGAGCACCTCAAAGCTTTGTGCACCCTGGCCCACGACGCCGACGTGCACAAAGTGTTTATCCATGCTTTTACCGACGGCCGCGACACCGACCCCAAAGGCGGCGTGAGTTACGTCAACGACCTGGAGCAGCACTTGCAACACGGCGCCAGCGGCAAGATTGCTTCCATTGTAGGGCGCTACTACGCCATGGACCGCGACAACCGCTGGGAGCGAATCAAGGTGGCGTACGATTTGTTGGTAAACGGTCGCGGCACGCCCTCGCAGAACCTGATTCAGAGCATGCTCGACTCGTACAAAGAGGGCGTGACCGACGAGTTTCTTAAACCCATTATCAAGGTGGGCGCCGACGGCCTGCCGCTGGCCACCATCCGGGAAGGCGACGTAGTAATTTGCTTTAACTTCCGCACCGACCGGGGCCGGGAAATCACGCAGGCGCTGACGCAGCAGGATTTTCACGCCTTCGAAATGCACCGGCTGAACCTGCACTACCTCACCTTCACCAACTACGACGCCACGTTTGCGGGCGTGACGTCGGTGTTCGAGAAGGACAACCTTGGAAACACCTTGGGCGCAGTGCTCGAAGCCCACGGCAAAACTCAGATTCGCATTGCGGAAACCGAGAAATATCCGCACGTGACGTTCTTCTTCTCGGGTGGGCGCGAAGCCGAATTTACGGGTGAAAAACGCATTATGCGCGCCTCACCCAAGGTGGCTACCTACGACTTGCAGCCCGAAATGAGCGCCTACGAACTGCGCGACGCGCTGGTGCCCGAGCTGCTCGCCCGCTCCGCCGACTTCGTGGTGCTCAACTTC
>QQTW01004677.1_pt1 | contig 10290 bp, 11 predicted proteins | sample 1904831 | NCBI WGS metagenome assembly QQTW01 (sample SAMN09435610, study PRJNA476489) | Subsurface metagenome, whole genome shotgun sequencing project.
TAAATGAACGGACTACCTGGCAATAGCTATGCCAGATATCCACAGTGAGATTTAACTTGTTTGATTGGATTCTTATGATATGCTTGGTTTCAACAAGGCACGCCTACTTTAGTATCCAGACCACCAACCACCCACCCAGCCAACCAATCACCTTTCCTCGCCTTTTTGTTCCTCTGACACCTATACGACCTTGAAACGAAGAGGAGAATGTAAAAACGATGCTAGTTGTATCCTTGCATTCCATCTGCTCTGCTCTGCTCTCCCTCCGAGCAGAGCGAACAAGAAGATGAATGCCAAGGTTCTTCGTTCCATGCTCAGCAAGGAACAAATGAAGGAACACCGACCATCTCGAATAAAACACATCTTTATTCATCCCGATAAAACTTCCGAAACAACAAATGCAAGAAAAGATTGACATTCAACCTCATCCTTCCTTCAAAGAGGGTCATGAACTGATGATTATTGAACTGGGCCTGGAGGAGATCATCGAGGGGGACGGTAGCGCTGGCTCCGGGCATTTGAATGCTGCCCATACTCCCCTCGATGAAGAAGACACCGACTTCGTCCGAGGAAATGGTGAGGTTGATCTTTTCGTATTGGCGATCGGTGTAGCCCTGGTAGCTCACGAGGACGCCTTTATCCGCTAACGATCGGGCGCTGTATTTGAAGGAGCCGAATTTGGGAATCTTGCCGGATCGTTGGAGCTCGCGTTCGTGGTTGTATTGTTTGGTGAAGGGGAGGAGGAAACGTTTTTTGCTATTTCATTTGGAAAATCATGGTGTTAGCTTGTTTGTTCACTCGTTTGTTTGGTCAAGATTCGAATGAGAGCTATGGAGATGGTTGAGGAATGGGAAATGGATGAGGATGATGGGATACTTACCCTTTTTTGTTTTGCAACGTGACCATGGCTTGCTCGATGTAATCGTTGTAGCTCTTCAGCTGGGATTCCAACCAGACGGCTTTCTCGTTGAGGTTGCCCAGGGTGAGACGCACTCCTTCGAGTTCTCGTTGGCGCTGGATGCGTCGTCGGTGTTTGGTGCGGATATCGACGGCAATGGCATTGAGTAGGTCCTGGTAGTGGTTGTGGCGGGATACTCGACCCATGGTTTCTAGCTGGAGTATGTTCTCCAAGGCCGTCCGCTTCAACTCCGCGTACGTCATCGAGGTCACGTCCACGAGCGCATTGCTCTCCGAGTATGCCCCTCGTCGACGTTCCGCGCCACCGGAGAAGTCTTCATGTAAAACCGCCTCCCAGCGTCGTTCGTCTTCGGCCGTGATGGGCGTCACCATGATCTGCATCAGATTCGGGCCCGACTGGACGCGGATGATGTAGAGGATGCAACGCTTGGTTTCCATGAAGAGCGATTTCCATTCGGCATCGGGGTCTGCAATCATGTTATCAGTATGAAAGTCAACAGAGGGTTGATTACGGAAAATGTAAACTTACCCTCAACGTCGTGCAGCTTGGGATTCAGGGTCAAGTTGATCTCGGCTGAGCTCACCCCAATCATCTCCGACTTGTTGGTCTCGGCACTGCCCAGATCATGAACCAAGCCGTGCAAGACATCCTCCTTTGTCGAACAGAGGTGGTTGACTTCCGATGCGATCAGCTGATGGACGGAAAAAATGTCCGTCATCTTGATGTATAACGTGGGCTTGGTGCGTGCGTAGAGATCGTTGAACTCGTCAATGTCGAACTGCGCTTCAGCATCACGGACGGAGATTACTATATGTCAAGTCATCAGTCAATCTTCGTTTGAGACAGCAATCCGCGAAAAAGGTGCTTCGTGAACGTACAATCTTCCCAGATATGTGCCACGGTGGGAATCTTCTCCGCAACATAGGCATTCAGCGGCTGCAAGAAGATATTGTCCCCTCCAAACAGCTTGCCCGCAGCCAGCTGCCCGACCACCTTCGCCACTTCGCCCATGTTCTTCTTTTGTAGCGGGGTCAAGCCTCGATCGATGATTCCCCACGTTTCAGGCTGCGTCATGGCCGGCTGGAGGTAACTCTTCCACACCCACTGCCCGACGATCTGCAACATCTGCTGCTTGGACTCGTTCCGGAAACGATTCGTCAAGGCTTCGAAGATCTGCTGGGCCACATATCGAATTCCATACGGCATCTTCGGTAACAACTCGTCCAGTGCGGTGATGAAATGGTCGGCAATGTCGCGCAAATCCTGAAGTCGATCGGTGAAGATCTTGCGTGCTTCCGGGTCCTTGATGGCCTCCTCTCGTGACACGTCGGGTTCACGTTGACTTCTTCGGCCGGTCTGGAGCTCTTCATTGTTGATCAGGCTCAGGTAAATCTGCATCGGGTCGCTCTCGAGGTCCAGCTCGGGACTGTCGATCGTGTGTTCCCGCACCAGTGGCCCCAGCAGATCTCGGAGATACTTTCGATCTCGTGGCGATCGAATGTATCCGTTCAATAGTCGTCCCCAGAAGAAGTTGCCCCGGAGATAATCCTGAACCGAGCTGCAGCATTCGACCTCTTCCTTGATGGACCGTGAGATGAGCTTCAGCAGGTAGTACTCCTCTCTCCGCTTCTGAGCGTATCCAAAGAGGCCCAGCATCAGATGCTCGATCCTTCGGCAGTCCTTCTCCGCGGTCCCTTGCTCCCGCAGTTGTCGGAAGAGTCTAGCGAGATACTGCGGTTGGGTCTGTAGGACGAAGAACAGCTGCTGATAGTGCTCGAGTTTTCGGCGAGAGTTCTTGTTGAGAGCTTTGAGGTCGAATGGGTCTTTGGACGACATCTCGGTGTTCGTCAACAGGCTGCCCACATGGCCACCGAAGTGTCTTTGGTGCTTGACCACTTCGTCCAAGGTGATCTTGTTCTTGACCAACAGCGCAATCTTGATGTCGAGCTGGTCGATGTACTGCTCGGCCAGCTCGTTCTGCCGCACATGCTGAACCACCGTCTTGCGCAGTCGCTCAAACTCTGCTCTTCATTAGCATCAGTCGTCTCAAACGACCGGGTATAAACTCACCAATCTCCTCGTCAAAGTCAAAGTCACTATCGTTGAGCAGATGAACGAAGCCCTTGACCGTTCCAACAGGAGGATTCTTGCCCGAAGTCAAGCTTTTGTAAGCTTCGCCCTGGAGTCTCCCCCGAATGAAGCTCTGCACTTTGATGACCTTCTCCATGTTTTCCTTGAAGAAGCGCTGTTTTTCCTTGTATCGAGACCGGACGAGCATACCTCTGGCGGCGGATTGGAAAAACAGCACCGACTCATCGGTGTCTTCCAATTCCTCCAGGAGTCCAGCCACATTACTTCGCAGTAGCATCGCCCGAGCTAAGCCCTGCAGCTGGCTAATCTCATCTGTTTGCGATTCCAGAGCAGTCAATTCCGTCTCGACGACTTTCCGGAGAGCCATGGCTCGAGAGTGAGCTTGCAGAATCGTGATGTTGGCCGTTTCAAGATCAACAGCCTTCAAATCCGACTGGAATCTAAGCCGCAATAGCCTCCCTCTCGCCGCAGATTGGAGCTGTAAAACGGTCTGAGCGTGCTTCTCGAGGTCACTGATCGTTTTCGACGTTTGTTGACGGACAAATTGTCCTCGGATGAAACCTTGTAGCTGGCAGACATTCGATTCGACCGCCTTCAATTGCTGAAGCAGTCTCTGGAAAGTCCTTCGGGCCGTATTTCCCCTTGCGATCGCCTGGAGTGTTTGCCATAGTCCCGCGGCATCGGTGAGCGCTTGGCGATCCCGTTGAAACCGCTGTCGCAACCTGGCCCCTCGGACAGCACTTTGGAGATTCCTGATAGTGTCGTTCTGTTTACTCAACAGGAGTCTTTCCTGAAGGATCTTCTGCCGGACTGCGTATCCTCTCGCGAGAGCATGAAACTCTTCAACGGCGTTCCCTGCAGCTTGTGCCTGCTGGTCTTGCTTCTGAACCTGAACGCGGCATAGGCTTCCTCTGATAGCTGCTTGCAATTTCAGGATATCTTGTCCTTGAGCCTGAGCACGTCTTGACACCTGCTGGACGCCTCGTCGAACTCCCGACGCTCGGGCAAGACTTTGAAGCATAGTGATTCGTTTCTCGACCTCTTTCAACTGTCGCTGATGCAGCTGAGCTCGTGCTCTGACAAGATATGCCCTGGCGGCACTTTGCAGGCTGGTTGCAAAAACCTCGTTATCCTGGCGGACCTGACACTGCGCTCTGACAAGAAATCCTCTGGAAGCGCTCTGCAGATTGACGGCGAATCGTTGCATCTCCAGTCGGTAGCTCGAAATCTGCCGGGCCCACTCGCCTCTGATTCTTGACTGCAGATCCACCAGCATTTCTTCGGCGTTCCATAGATCTTGCATCATGTCGCCGAGTCGTCCCCGCAGCAGCGCCCCACGAGCTTGCGCTTGAAGCTCGGCGATGCTGGGCTCCAGGCCGAGTAGTTCCCGCTCCACGCGCTCTTCTTCCGTCTCCACCGGCTCCGGTTCCGGTTCCGGCTCTGGCTTCAATTCGGGTTCTCCACCAAAAGAAGCACCCATCCCGGTGAAGCTTGGCATCGTGATGCCTGCCTTGTCCAGGCCTTTCTGCATCTCTTCCAGCTCATGGTGTTCAAACTCCAATTGACCCACGAGGTTACCAATCCGAAACTGCACGATTCCTTTTCGGTAGAGTAACCAACTGAGTGCATGAATGCAGTAGATGACTTTCGGAATGTTTTTCTTTTCGTAGAGATCGATGAGCTCGAATCGAAAAAGCTCTGGCAGTTCGACCTCGGCCAGGAATCGAAAGAAGATGGCAATGTTATCCGAATGCCGGAACTGCAATTTAGGATGTCGGAAGATCCTCAGTGTCTTTTCCGGATGGAGTGCCTGCACGATCTCTGCCAGGGTGACCCCGTCTCTCAGTGCCTCTTCAAGCTGCACAATCGGTGGGATTGGTTTATGAATGATATCTTCAATCCATTCCTTGGCCTCGCCAATGTGGCAGAGGTACTCGTACGCTTGCAGAAACTGCCGCTGCTTGTCCATCCAGTTGCGATCGATCCATCCCGGTACTTCCGGCTTGTTGACTTTGCCAGAACCTCTTCCGCCGCCACGCACCGAGCCAGTTCTTTGCAGTCGCCGGCGGCCATGCAAGCCGGCGACCTCTTCGGCAGGTGAGCTGATTGAGAAATCTACACTTGAGCCATTCTCCGTCAGGCGCGACAGGTTGCGCAGGTGAGTGGTCGATGACCGCTGAAGGGTCTGCAGATCTGGAGCGGTCACGTAACTCTGAGCCGAAGGAGCAAGATGCGAGCGTCCTGGTGCCGGGTAACGTCGAGCGCCGGGCGAAGTGGCTTTTATTGACTCCGATCGGGTGGATGTCGAGGGAGTATTTCGTATGTCCATCATCTTGCTCACTGGGCTTTCTGACTGAGATCGCTGATGAAGCTGAGAAGGCTTTGTCAAGTCGGAGGAGTTATCCGAGTCCCAGCGCGAGGGTTGACTGTCGCTGACGGGAAATGCCATGTTCGGCGGCTGTGCTAATGGTTTGAGCGACATGCGCATGCTCTTGTAACTTCCCGCTGGACTCGTCTCTGCACTTCTCGTCAAAGGGTCCATCGTGCCCGATGCGCCTTTTCCAGCAGCCTCGCTGATTCCTCTCTTGTGGCCTTTATTCACTTCTTGTTCCCAATACGACCGCGTCGAAGATGTCGTGCTGGTCCGGCTTGGCATCGAGGAATGCGGATAGCTTGAGTAGGCCGATGAAGCCGTTGACGCATTGGAGTGTTGTCGAGTCGGGCTGTCTGATCCAGGTGCATAGACGATCGTTTGAATCTGACGTAGCGGATGTGGGGAAGGCATCCTGCTGAGGAGAGCAACTTCTCAGTCGAGCGCCTTCAGTTAAAATCTCAATATTACTTTGTTGTGTGGCAATATAGAAGAGCGGTGGTGGATCCAAGGAAAGCCGTATGTAAACATTCGGCCGGCAAAGGCGACTCTGCTGGGGGATTGATCACTACCCCAGCCCAACAAGATCAGAACCGTAACTGCCCATCAGCGCGAAAGAGCAAGCATTGAGCAGCGCCGGTGACAGCCTTTGCAAGGACGAGGCGCAGGGATTCCCAATTGGTAGAGGACTGGTCGGGGAGGAGGTCGCGGTGCGCGCCAGCGATGATGTTGTGCGCGTCGGAGGCTCTTGTCGGCACTCGGCAATCGAACCCAAACAATCTGCTCAAACGAGCCTAGCGCGGAAAAGCAAGGACAGCTGCATGTCCGATCACATGACGAGATATTAGTCATCGCTCCCTCAGCGCCTCTGCCGCATTCAGCTTAGCGCCTTTTGGTAGGACCCCACATTTTGATCTTTGTGCTGACCGGTTCGAATTCTTTCTCTTTCTTCTCTTGGGAGAGGAACCGTTCTTCAACCCGTTGGCATCATCGTCAACTGAAGGTGGATTCATTCCTTTGGCGTTCAGGGTCCGACTGGAATGGGTGAAGGCAATATGTCTCTTACAAATGGTTATGCTCCGTCTGGTGCGAATGGCGTACAGTCCAAGCACGACCCAGTGGACTACAAGAAGGCGTTGGACGTGCTGCGCGATGAGTATGCCGAAGCCGACGGGCTGAGCGCCCATAACTTGCTCGACTCGAGTCGTAACGGTGGCCTTGCATACAATGATTTCTTGATTTTACCAGGTTACATTGGTAAGCCGCTCCTCTTGTGCTCACGATGCTGCACGTGCCCTTAAAGTGTCTGAGTCTAATGGAACAATGGTAGGCTTCCCAGTGTCTGATGTGACCCTGGAGACGCCCGTAACACGCCGTATCAACCTCAGGACACCGTTTATCTCATCACCCATGGATACTGTCACGGAGCACTCGATGGCCATCCATATGGCCTTGCTGGGCGGTCTGGGCGTGATCCATCACAACTGTTCCGCCGAAGACCAGGCGGAGATGGTTCGCAAGGTCAAGCGGTACGAAAATGGCTTCATCCTGGACCCCGTCGTCATCAGTCCTACCACCACCGTGGGCGAGGCTAAGCAGCTCAAGGAGCAGTGGGGCTTCGGAGGCTTTCCCGTGACCGGTGAGTCGTTAACGCAAGAGATATACGATTTATGTTTAATGATGTACCAACGTTCATTTACCCTTTATAACTTTCGTTCAACCGATCGGTCATAAGACCTTGGGGACTTATGGAGATTTCTGTCTGAGAATAACGATGTGAATCTTTTTTGACTGCTGTACCTACTATCGATCGTGCGCTGACATAGGTATATCGACCGAAGAGGATGGCAAGCTTCGCTCCAAGCTCGTGGGCATGGTGACGAATCGAGACATCCAGTTTCACCCATCCTTGGATGACCCCGTAACGGAGGTCATGTCGACCGATCTCATCACCGCCCCTTCTGGCACGACCCTGACCGAGGCCAACTCGGTGCTTAGAAGATCCAAGAAGGGCAAATTGCCCATCGTGGACATCGATGGCAATTTAATCTCCTTGCTCTCCCGATCCGATCTCATGAAGAATCTCCATTTCCCGCTCGCATCCAAACTCCCCGCCTCGAAGCAACTGATCTGCGCGGCGGCCATTGGAACTCGCCCGGATGACAAAACCCGGCTGCAGCTCCTGGTAGATGCCGGACTGGACATCGTCGTGCTGGATAGCTCGCAAGGGAACAGCATCTTCCAGATTGAAATGGTCCGCTACATTAAGGAGAACTATCCCGACCTGGATGTCATTGCGGGTAACGTGGTCACACGCGAACAAGCGGCATCACTGATCGCCGCCGGAGCGGATGGTCTGCGAATCGGAATGGGAAGCGGTAGCGCTTGCATCACGCAAGAAGTCATGGCCGTCGGACGACCACAAGCCGCGGCCGTCTTCAGCGTCTCCTCGTTTGCAGCCAAATTTGGCGTGCCATGCATCGCGGACGGCGGAGTGCAAAACGTGGGGCACATCGTGAAGGGCCTCGCCTTGGGCGCCTCGACCGTGATGATGGGCGGGCTGCTGGCGGGCACCACCGAATCACCTGGGAATTACATCGTCAGCCGCGAAGGCCAGCTCGTGAAGGCGTATCGTGGGATGGGCAGCATCGAGGCGATGGAGGACCGTCGAGCGGGTGGTGGAGGAGGCAAGCAAGACGTCAAGCGAAGCAATGCCGGCACGGCGCGATATTTCTCGGAGGGGGATCGCTTGCTGGTCGCGCAGGGTGTGTCAGGCTCGGTGCTCGATCGAGGGTAAGTGTTTCCCAATCCATCATGCCGCCGGGAAATTCATATCTGACCCGCTCCTAGCTCTGTTACCAAGTTCGTCCCGTATCTGATTGCTGGTCTACAGCACTCGCTGCAGGATATTGGCATGAAGAGCGTGCACGAGCTGCAGACGGGCGTTCGAGAGGGCAAGGTGCGGTTTGAGTTGCGGACCACCAGCGCGCAGGCCGAAGGTAATGTGCATGGTCTGCATAGTTTCGACAAGAAGCTGTATTCGTGAACATATGCATCTTGGCGCTGGTGGTTTAGGTTGCATCGGGTGGCAGGAAAAGCCTTGGGAGGTGGATACATACTTCACACTTTTATTGCTTCATATCACGTCCAAATCACCTCCTTTCTTCAATATGAGCTCCATTGACGTACAGACCCATTAGCGTGTCGGAGTACGGCCTCCCGCAACAGGACCATGATAACTCAGGATCATCGTCACAGTTGTGACGATTGACTGCTGTATGTAAACACTGCCAACCTTCGTCGCCCTTACGACGAAGGATGGCTATTTCACGACATTTGAAAGAAGCACGAGCAATTACACACACATAGCAGTTGGGTGTGGATATGATCAAAAGTCAAGAACCTGCATCGAACTCGCGATGAAGGTCGCAGGTTCCGACGGTCAACAAATAAATGGCCACTTTCTGTTGCAGGTGCACTTCCCGCACCCAAGTTCTGTCGACTGTCTGCTCGGGAGAGGAGCTTGATGGCCAACTCAGGTCACTTTGCTAAGCAGAACGGTACATCAATTATCCCTCAGTGGTGACTCTGAGCAGTCTGCGCTACCATCATTCGTCGAACATCGTCAGGAACATGTTCGTGAAGCAACGTATAAGTATCTTTCGGCTGTAATTATGCCCGAAAGATACCCCGGCTCATCCTCGCTTGCGACTTCTGGAGCCCAATCGCTATTGGCAGAGTTTTGTTGAACGTCTGCAGCGAGGAGGGACTGAGGCCACTTAGAAGTCATTTTTCTAAGGGATTACGGCAAAAAGGTACTTGGACCCATGCTATCGGATCAGTCTGGCCTCACGTGACCCACAATTTTTCCTTACGTACATAATTCCCGTCGAACTTCACCTCTTCAACTGCTCCAGTCCTTCCACTACCCGATCACATATCAGCCTTCAACTCTGTAGCTACATCAAGATGGAGAACGACAAAGGCGAGCTCGTCGATCTGTACGTTATAATTGTTCTTGCTGCTGAGTTTCACGTGTCTACTTGCCATATTACCTGTGGTACATAACTGATTCATTCTCGATAGCTACGTCCCCCGGAAATGCTCCGCGACCAACCGCATTATCAAAGCCAAGGACCACGCCTCGGTGCAAATCTCGATTGGCAAGGTCGATGAGAATGGACGCTACACGGGCGAGAATCAAGTCTATGCCCTGTGCGGGTTCGTACGAGCAATGGGCGAGGGGGATGACAGCCTCAACCGCTTGGCGCAGCGGGATGGTCTGCTCAAGAACGTGTGGAGTGGAAGCAGTCAACGTTAAGACCGCCAACGATCGAAATTGTGAGCTGATGGGGTCTACGTCCGTTCATCTCTGTCTTATTCTGATGGGTATTGACGTCTTCCGATGATTATAGAAACCTTGACTGCAAGAAGACTCCAGATAGACGCGCAACCAAAGGATGCAATTGAAGATGCCGACAGACACATAAAGTAGACTTGAACAAGACTGCATAGAAGTATCGAGGGTCAGTAGAATTTAGCTATGAAAAGAGACTTGAGCAGCTCGAAATTCAATTGTCCGACCCGTATCTGTGCTCCGACGCAAAGCTCAAGCGTCACAGCTCTTCAGGTGGTCGATGCATGGTCGATCTGCGGCTGATAGAATACTCTACCCTCTCAACCACAATTGTCACCGAGGTGGGAATGAGAAGGCCTTGATGTAGCCAGGTTGGAAGTACTTCTTCAATACGTGGGTCGGATTGACGGATTTGAGAAGTTTAAAAGACCACGGAAATTTTCGAGGATGATTTGCTAAGTGAGAGTCATCTAACGCAGTCAAGGTTTCTATAATCATCGGAAGACGTCAATACCCATCAGAATAAGACAGAGATGAACGGACGTAGACCCC
>QQTW01004678.1_pt1 | contig 10290 bp, 5 predicted proteins | sample 1904831 | NCBI WGS metagenome assembly QQTW01 (sample SAMN09435610, study PRJNA476489) | Subsurface metagenome, whole genome shotgun sequencing project.
AGAAGCTTCCTCTTGATAAATCGCTTTAATTAATTTGGTTTTTCCGGACTTTTGCTTGTAACAAAATCCAAATAATTTCCATTTTATTTGAAAGCTTTCGCGGTCAAAGTATAAGTCTGTACGTGCGAAAATTGGTAATATTATTACAGAAATTGATGTTAGTAGACATAATGGAATAATTATTCGATAAAACCAAGATGCATAAGTATTGGCATTAATTGCAAAATTTATATATTGGACAATCTGAAAGAAAAAAGGTGTGAGTAAACCAACCAAATATAAAGCACGTAATGATTTACCACCACGTCTGGGAAGATTGATTTCAAGACGGCTGGCTGACTTTTGAATTTCAATTTTACTACCTGTTGGTTTGCTTTTTAGGATAGGAGGACTAAGGGTTTGCTTGTTTTCGAGTGCAGTAATCGCTTCTCTTGCGGTACTAATTCTATCGTTAATATTGGGTTCAGTAAGTTTACTAATCCAATTAATTAATCCCAAATCAACGCTGACGAAATTGGCAAATTCGATGCGAGAATTTTGATGTGGTAAATCGGCAGGAGAAGTTCCAGTTAGTAAATGAATTAATGTTGCACCTAACGCATATAAATCGGATGCACTTTCTGCACGTCCAGCAAATTGTTCCATCGGTACGTAACCGTAAGTTCCAACTACCGTGAAAGTTGCACCTTCGGTAACAGCTTTATCTTGTACGGCACCAAAGTCAACAAGATAAACTCGTTCATCTTCTCCTAAAATCAAATTACTCGGTTTAATATCTCGATGTAAAACAGGTGGTTTGAGTGAGTGTAAGTAAAGTAAAATGGTTAAGATTTCAATGGCAATTTTTTCGACTTGGGATTCAGAAAAATGCTGTCCTTGATTAAGCGATTCTTGCAGCGATGTCCCAGGAATATAACTTTGGACTAATACGAACCAAGGAAATCTTGAACCTGGCAAATCTTGAATAATAAAATAATCTCTGTACTTCGGAATGCGGGAATGATTGAGGTTTTTTAAAACTTGCGCTTCACGTTCAAATAATTTGTGTTCGTCCCATTGCATTTGAGGATTAAGGGTTAGTAGCTTGAGAACAACTATTTCTTTTTCAATTAATTTCTGCGAATCTAATGATATTCCTAACCAAGTTTGATGGCTAGCATTTTGTCCTAATTTTTTTTGTAATTGGTAGCGATTATCGATTATTTGTCCTGGTTCTAACATTTTGCTTGCAGTAAAATTAAAATCAATTAAAATTATTAATCTAAATACCTAACCAATTTCTAATTTCCGAAGCTATATAGCGACTTTCTTCTTGACTTATAAATTTTTTAAATCTATTAATATAGTATTCATTTACCCCTACAGATAAAGTGACTTCATGTGCTTCTTTCCATTCTCTTCTACCAGTTTTAGTTGTATAAACTTTGTCGATATCTGAGACAATACCGCGTTGTTTTCGGACAGTGAAACCAAATAATTTCCATTTAATTTCAAAATTTTGATTATCGAAATAAATCTCACTTTCTACATAACTGGGTAATGTCCACCAAGCTGTGAATAGGATACTCAATATTAACCACGTATACATCCCAATCAGGGCCTTAAGGCTAGTAAGAGTGGTAATATCATCTATCAAAAAATACATCCAAATAGATAATCCAACTCCCCCAAGTATTAATGCGATCGCATTTTTATTCGAGGGAATATGGATTTCTAATTTATCTGATGATTTACGTACCGATATAGGAGTATGAGGAATATCTTTACTTACACCAGTTATTGCTAACTGGTTTGTTTCTAGCGCTTCCAATGCTGACGATGCGCTTCCAAAGCGGTATTCTACATTAGGTTCGGTCATTTGCCGCAACCACCTCACAAATCCCGGATTGAGTTTGACGAGATGGGCAAATTGCATCTTTGAATCAAGCTGCGGTAAATCTGCGGGTGAAATTCCTGTCAATAAATTTACTAAAGTTGCTCCCAGTGCGTAAAGGTCGGATGCAGGTGTCGCCCGTCCGCCAAACTGCTCTAGTGGTGTATATCCATAAGTTCCAACGATTGTAAATGTTGCACCTTCGGCGGCAGCACGGTCTTGAACAGCACCAAAATCAACTAAGTAGATTTGATTTTGCTTTCTTGATTCGTCTAATAATAAATTGCTGGGCTTAATATCGCGGTGCAAAACAGGAGGACTGAGTTTGTGGAGATAAATGAGGATTTTCAGAACCGATCGAGCAATTTCCCTCACCTCGGTTTCGCTAAAAGTTTTCCCCTCTACAAGCAATTCCTTCAGGGATTTGGCATTTATGTATTCCTGAACCAAAGCAAAAGATATGATATCGCGTTCGAGTACAAAATAATCCCGATATTCAGGAATGTAGGGATGATCTAATTGTCGCAGTACCTTTGCTTCGCGTTCAAAAAGTCGTAAATTGTCCCACTGTAATTGGTCGCTAGCTGTCAGCAGTTTAACAACGACTTGCTCTTGAACAGTTAAATCCCGTGCTAACCAAGTTTGACGACTCGCGTTTTCACCCAGCAGATGAAGGAGTTGATACCGTTCTACCAATATTTCTTGCGCTTGTAACATCGCACTGCTTTTGCTCAGGTTAGCTAATTATATCGTAATTTTTTATTGTTTTAAATTCACTTCAATTAATCCAAAATCAGGAAATTTGCTTTGTTGATGCGGTGAAAAGTTTATTGGTCTGTTTTCTGAGCGTTGTGAGGGAGTTTATTGCCGTGCTGTTGCGGTAAAATAGCGCTACGCAACTACGTACCAATAAAGATTTAATCGAGCTATACTAAGCATCAAAGCTTCAATGCCTTCATTCGACAAATCGTTGTGCAATCCTTCGACTTTACTACACTGACTGCGGTTTGTAACGAACTGCGCTCTAGCTTTTTGCCTTCGCGTCTCGAACAAGTTTATCAACGCGATCGCAATACTGTTTCCATCGCACTCCGCACTCTCACCGGACGCGGTTGGCTGGAAATTTCTTGGCATCCCCAAGCTGCACGCATTCATATTGGCGACCCTCCACCGCGCATCCCCGATACTTTTACCTTTAGCCAGCAGTTAATTAGTCAGTTGAATGGCTTGGCATTGGTAGCAATTGCGACTGCTCCTTGGGAACGTGTTATCGATTTACAGTTTGCTCGCCGTCCGGGAGAGGATGCATTATACCACATATATGTGGAAATCATGGGGAAGTATAGCAATGTAGTCCTCACCACAGCTAGAAATGAAATTATTTCAACAGCACATCAAGTTAATCAACAACAATCGAGCGTCCGTACCGTATTAACTGGACAAGGGTACGAACCACCACCCAGCATGACGAATACTATACCCAGCTCGAGCGAATCTTTTGAACGCTGGCACGAACGGGTTAGTTTAGTACCGGGTGCTTTGAAAAAACAATTACTCAAAATCTATCGCGGTGTTTCACCTGCTTTGGTACAGTCGATGTTGCTGCAAGCTTCTATTGATTTGGATGTAACAACCGATAAGTTAGATTCCGAAGCATGGCAAAGTTTGTTTGCACGTTGGCAAGAATGGTTGCAGCGTTTAGAGACAAACCAATTTGAGCCAGTTTGGTTGGAGTCCGGATATAACGTCCTTGGTTGGGGTGGAGTGAAAGCGGCAACCAACACCCAAGAATTAGTAAATGTTTACTATACTAACCAGTTCAACGAGTTAGTGTTTTCGCAACTGCGACATCAGTTGAGTCAGAAGCTGAACAATATTTTGGCTAAATTGCGTGTTAAGGCAAACACATTTAAGGAGAGATTGCAGCAAAGCTCACGCGCTGACGAATATCGTGCCAATGCTGACTTATTAATGGCAAATCTTCACCTCTGGCAACCGGGAATGAAGCAAATGACGGTGGCTGATTTTGAAACGGCTTCACCCGTGACAATTACTCTCGAACCCGATAAAAATGCTGTAGCTAACGCGCAAATTCTCTACAAACAGCACCAAAAGCTCAAACGTGCCAAGCTAATAGTCGAACCGTTACTTGCTTCCGTCAATGCCGAAATCGAGTATCTTGAACAAGTCGAAGCGGCAATTTTGCTTGGGGATTCTTACCAAACCAGCGATGATTTACAAACCCTCGAAGAAATCCGCGACGAACTCCGCGAACAAAAATACCTCGAAGACTCAGACCACCGCAGTCGTAGCAGTAACGACAAACCTACTAATTTTAGACGCGATCGCACTCCAAGCGGGTTTGAAATCTTAATCGGTCGTAACAACCGTCAAAACGACCAACTCACCTTCCGCGTCGCCGGCGATTACGATTTGTGGTTCCATACGCAAGAAATTCCCGGCAGTCACGTCTTGCTGCGTCTCGAGCCCGGTACAGTTCCCGATGAAGCCGACTTACAATATACAGCTAATCTCACAGCATACTACAGTCGCGCCCGTCAAAGCGAGCAAGTACCAGTTGTTTACACCCAACCCAAGCACATTTACAAACCCAAAGGTGCAAAACCCGGTATTGCTATCTATAAAAACGAGCGGATTATTTGGGGACAACCGCAATTAGTCAAAAGTTAGGAGTAGGGAGTAGGGAGTAGGAAGTTAAGAGTTGGGAGTAGCCCTGTCAAGGTGGAACTAAAATACACTTCTTCTTTGTGTCCTTTGTGTCCTTTGTGGTTCAAAAAAATCTTCATATTGAACCACAAAGGATACGAAGAGCGCAAAGGTAAGAGAAAAATCAGCAATTTTAGACCAGTTTTTACTCACCAAGACGCGGGCTAGAGTTGGGAGTTAGGAATAAATAATAACTGCTAACTAGTGATACAAAATAAGGAAAATATTATGGTCGGTAACCTTAAAGAAATTATCTCGGAGTCAGAAATAAGCTATACAGACGACCAGTGGCGTGAGTTGGGAAAGTTATGAAGCGCTGTTAGCTAAACTGGAAGGCAACTCACATTACCGTATTACTTACTTGGATGGGGTGTTAGAAATTGTGTCACCCTCAATTAGACATGAAAAAGTAAAATCGAATTTAGGTATGCGACTAGAGCGTTTCTTTTACAGCAAGCGCATTCACTGTATACCTATGGGAAGTTCTACTTTTAAAAATAAAGCCAAAAAAGCTGGTGCAGACAGTAGCGAATGTTACTGCATAGGAGAAGAAAAAAGCATCCCAGACCTTGTTATAGAAGTAAATATTACAAGCGGTAATGTTGACAAGCTAGAGACGTATCGACGTTTAGGGGTAACTGAAGTTTGGATGTGGAAAATGAATGGATTTAGCTTATATCATTTACGGGAAGAAACACCATCACGTTTTATAGATACACACGGGTATGAACGTATTACTAAAAGTGAGTTATTACCAGATTTAGACATCTCATTGTTAGAACAATGTGCCTTAATTACAGATCTAGTTCAATGCATTGACGAATTTGAACAAGGTTTGAAAAATAATAAGTGAGCATATAACATTGTAGCTAGTAGGTTGGGTCTTGCGTCGCGGAACCCAACAAATATGTTGGGTTCCACTGAGTCCCAAGGGGACACGCAAAGAGCGTTTGTTACACCCAACCGACAAAACTGCTAATTTTCAAATTCTCACTAATTATTAAAATCTGTATTACGTGCTACATTCCCAAAAGGTAGTAACGATATTTAAGCCCGCAGAATCTCGGACTATTGTTCCAAGATAGAGGGCAATCGGAATTTTCGCTGACTTTTTCCTTGAAAAGACAACTAAAAATCTGTGCTGGCTGTTACAATATTGTTAAGAAAAATTTCCCGTTGCCTTCTGGGAACGCGCAACTTGGGATAAACTCGATTGAGAAGATGACATTGAAATAGTTTTGAGGCGATCGGTTGTGGTAGACCGATCGCTTTTTGTCATACTCACAAGTAGAATATTAGCTGCATTACCAATGCTGATAACGCATTAAGTAATTCAAATCGATGATAAAGTAGGGTTAGCGCGTTGTAGCAATAATTTTTGGATGTGAGATTGAGGGAATTTAATCAAAATTGCTGTATGATGCTTCTGACACAATAGTATTTTACCAGCGTAGCTCGGTAGTTTCGCCTACATAAAAATCTAGTTAAGCAAACCTAGCTGCAAATTCACTGTAAACTTTTTCCTACTTCGCTAATTATATCTTAAATACTACTTGAGTGCTTGTTATAAATTATTAAGTATTATACATTCTCTTTATAAAGTCTTAAGTATATCTATTGATAAATATTTGTGAATATTTATATGACTTATTTTTACCGAAGATTCGTCTGAGGGCAGGAGGCGGAAGGCAGAAGGTAAAATACATTTTTTGCCCTCTGCCACTTTCTTTTAAAGCCCCAAAACATAACGCTTCACTCGCTGTCGCTACGCAATTTATTTATGGGGTTTCACGAGTGCCCTCTGCCTTCTTCCTTCTGCCTTCTACCTTCTCATCTAAAAGCTAAAAGTAGTACGCAAAGCACCAATCACAACATCATCGTTGTCGTTGTTGTGGTCGGGTGCAGTCAGCCAAATAACACCTGGTGTAATACTAATGTTATCGGAGACTTGGTATTGATAAAAAGCTTCGATGTGATACGAAGTGTCTCTATCTCTGTCATAACCATCAATACTAGAACTTGTAACTTTGGGTTCCATACCGAAGATAATACCTCCTAAGCTACCTTTTTTACCCAAGTCTGGGAAACCAAGTGTAACTGCCCAGTTCCAAATATCGAGGCTTCCGCGCTCAACTAAACCACCTCTGGTGGAGACATTGCGGCTATTCGTGTATCCAACCCAACCACCTAAAACAAATTTTTCACTGATACCTAATGACGCTTGTAAGCCATAGGAGTTGCTCGAAAATGGTACATCTAAACCATCTTCTTCACCATCGGAATCAAAGTCTACTGTGCTGAGTCTAGAAATTGGGTTTGCCTGGAAACTACCCGTACCAAGTTCTTGCTTGTAGGAGTTGATATATGTTAAACCAATTTGAAAGCGATCGCTCATCTGAAAGTTTAACTGTGCTATGGCACCATAAGCACCATCGAACAAGCCACTCTTTTGGGCTGGATTATTCGCCTCACCAGCTAAATATCCTAAGCTGATTCCGATGTTGTCGCTAAAATTCTGGTTAATCCCTATTCCCGCACCATCCATTTGATAGTAAATCGGGTTGCGGGTTCCAAAGGTTGATATTGCACCAGACGAACCATCACCATCAAATAAATTGACAGTAGTAGTTATATCATCAGCAGCACCAGCGTTTGCGATTGCAATTACTTCTGTTCGTTCTCCCAAAGGGAACCTATAGAACAAAGCATCAATCGCAGCATTCGTATTGCCATCTTCATCCCCAAAAAACAACGAACCTTCAGGAGTACCAATATCTGGATTGAGGATGTTGTTTGCTTGAATCCGAGTAAACAAAGTATCTTTACCCGTAAAGCTAGTAACAAATTCTATACGCGCCCGCGCTCCAAAAGTAGTATTATTATCATCTTGGGGACGAACTCCGTTAACATTATTGCCACTAAATACATCGCTAAATACCGCAACTACTTCCCCTTGTAGTTTGGTTGTAGTCGAAAATTGATTTACTTCCAACTCCGAAGTTTTCGCTTCGAGTGCATCGACACGCGCGCGCAACGTTGCCAATTCGGTGGCAAATTCTTCTTGGAGTTTCCGCAGTCTCCCTAAATCCTCTTTGCGTAATAAATCACCTGTTGCAGTCGCAATAAGTTCGTTGACTCTTTCCAAACATGCATTCAAACCTGCTGCAAATTCGTAGCGCGTCATTGCCCGGTTGCCGCGATATGTTCCATTCGGGTATCCAGCTATACAACCATAACGCTCTACCAACGATTGTAACGCCTGAAATGCCCAGTCGGTAGGCTGTACGTCAGATAACTGCGATACCGAGGTGACTTGCGCCATTGCATCCTCTTGAGTAAGATTCGCAACTGGTGTAACGGTTGTCCAAAACGCAGGTGTATCGTTTACTTCGGGCATTACGGGTTTTTCTTCAGCGATCGCAGTTGTATTAACAGCCAAGATTGTGCCAAAAATCGCCGGACTAGCGGCAAGAAATTTCCAGATATTTTGCACGAATAACTCCTCACAGTAACTAATCGCTTTATCACCACTTTGCTTAGTAAAGCACATTTTTTTATTCAAAAATATTCTCGTTTGAATCATCAAGAGTTAATTGATACTTAATGGCGTTTTTAACTAAAAATCTAAAACCCTTAACTAGTTATGCAAAAAATGCACCTCGGCAATGCAGTTAACACCAAGCTTTTGTTAAAATATTTCTTTGTACCGAGAATGAGAACAATTATTATATTAGAATAAAAATGAGCTTAGTTGTCAATAGGGATTTTGCCAAAGCGAGAAATAATATCTTTATGGAAGTAAAAAGTACTGTGTTTGAAAATTCAAAACGAAGTATTTTAGGTGTTGCCTTGTTAATAATGGCAACTTCGACTAGTTGCAGTCATAGCAATAATCAAGTTACAACTTCTGAAGTATCCCCGCAAGCCCAAAGAGTCGATTCGACTCGATCCAAAACAAAAATCGTGACAACATTTTTGCCGATGTACTGGTTTACTGCGGCAGTTGCTGGGGATATTGCGGATGTGTCCATTTTAGTACCACCGGGGACAGAAGTTCACGAGTATCAAGCGACACCAGATAATGTGCAAGCGATCGCATCAGCGGATGTGTTAGTTAAAAACGGGTTGGGATTGGAGGAATTTTTGTCAAGCACAGTTAAAAATGCTGAAAATGCCAAATTAAAGGAAATTGATACGAGTAAAGGTATTCAACCTTTAAATGAAGTGTCCCCAGTGGTAAAAGCTGTGAAAGAAGAAGGACACGACCACGACCATGCAGAAGGGAACCCGCATGTTTGGTTAGACCCGGTTTTAGCGAAGCAACAAGTTAGCAATATACGTGATGGATTAATTGCCGCAGACCCTGGGAATAAAGCAACATACGAAACGAATGCAGCAAAGTATATTCAGCAATTGGATAGTTTGAATAACGAGTTTCAACTTATATTGCAAAAAACACCTAACTGTACTTTTGTCACCTTTCACGATGCTTATCCATACCTTGCGAAACGCTATAACCTCAAACAAGTTGCAGTGGTCGAAATTCCCGAAGACCAGTTAGTACCAGCGGATATTCAAAATGTAGTTAGTGCTGTTAAAAAGTATAAAGTCAAAGCTTTATTTAACGAACCAGGAACCGACAATAAATTGCTTTCAAGCCTATCTAAAGATTTAAATTTAACATTACGTGAAATTGATTCTTTGGAAAATGGCGCTAAAGACCCACAGCATTATTTCCAAGCGATGAAAGCAAATTTACAAACCTTGGAATCAGCTTGTAAATAATTTTGTCATTGGTCATTGCTTATTAGTCATTGATCATTTGTTTTGTGTCATTTGTGGTTTGACCAGCAGGTGGCAACTGACAACTAACCACAAACCATTGACAACTAACTACAAACCACTGACGACCGACCACTGACAATTAACCACCAGCCAACTACTACTACTAACTAATGACAAACGACAATTGACAAATGACAAATCAAGTTCCCACTCTCAAAGTTGAAGGATTGACTGTATTTCAAGGTAATTATCTAGCGCTTCGTGATGTTTCATTTAAATTATTACCAGGAACAAACACAGCAGTCGTTGGCCCAAATGGTGCGGGTAAGAGTACATTAGTCCAAGCAGTTTTAGATTTAATTCCTGGCAGTAGCGGGACTGTCGAAATTTTTGGTCGTCCAATTACACGTTTAGGAAAATTACGCCATCGGATAGGTTATATGCCGCAAAATTTCATTTTTGACCGTAGTTTTCCGATTTCAGTAGGTGAATTAGTTGGTTTGGGATGGATTAAAGAGGGGGAAGGGGGAAGGGGTAAAGGAGAAAGGAAGAAATCGTTTTTGTCCAGAATATGGAGAAAAGACAGGGAAAAAATAGCCGCAGTCAAACAAGCGTTGCAGCGGACTGATGCGTTACATTTACAAAATCAAGCAATTGGAACTTTAAGCGGTGGTCAACTTAAACGAGTATTACTTGCTTACTGCTTGGTAATGCCACGTCAACTACTGGTATTAGATGAAGCTTTTGCGGGAGTTGATGCACAAGGGACGGCGGAATTTTACGGCTTATTAAATGAATTGAAACAGCAAGAAGGTTGGACGGTCTTACAGGTATCCCACGATATTGATATGGTAAATCAACATTGCGATCGCGTGATTTGTCTCAATCAAACCGTTGTCTGTACT
>QQTW01004679.1_pt1 | contig 10285 bp, 9 predicted proteins | sample 1904831 | NCBI WGS metagenome assembly QQTW01 (sample SAMN09435610, study PRJNA476489) | Subsurface metagenome, whole genome shotgun sequencing project.
GAACAGGAAGCTTTAAAAAAAGCAACTCAAAACGCCCAACAGCAAGCCAATTCTGTCTTAGGAGCGCTGAATTTTACGGCAAAAGAAATTGTCAGCATTCAAATCAATAACGCTACTCCGCCGCAACCCCAACCCCTAGTTCAGTACGAAACTGCTAATCGCCTTGCTGATGCTAAAGCTCCTACCCCCGTCATCGGTGGCGAACAAAAGGTAGAAGCATCGGTTACTTTGCAAATTAGTTATTAGCATCAAAAGCAGAAAAGCTTAACGGGAGGATTAGCCCCCAACCCCTGTACGGGCGCAAAGCATTGCGCCCCTGTTTTTATTTACATTCCGCTACCGCCGCCAAAAGAATTAGCCTCATCTTCGCGCTTGGAACCTAATAGTTCTAGCCTTTCTACTAAAATGACTGGGGAAGAACGATTTGCGCCCGTATTGCGATCGCTCCAAGTGTCAAACTTTAAAGAACCTTTCACGCCAATTTGCTTACCTTTACGCACGAAGTCCGCCGCTACTTGGGCAGTTTTGTCCCACATTTCTAAGGTAAACCAGTCTGGCTCATCACTATTACGCGATTGGCGATTGACTGCCAGCGTCAACTTACACACTACTTTGCCATTGGTTAAATATTTAACATCTGGATCTTTGCCCACACGCCCCACCAGATGCCCAACATTTTTTTGGCATCTTCTCCCACAGATAGAACTTGTTTATCTTTGGCATCGATAGCGATTACGGAAGGCTCTTGCAAAACAATGCCTTTACCAGATACAAAAACGAGGGTATTAGCAGTACCGAGGTCGATACCCATGTCCCTAGAGAAGGAAGACTGATTAAAAAAACCAAAAAGACCCACGTGCCTCGCTACCCCAAAGTTTAATAAGTTCTATGTCAAACAAAAATAGTAACCGTGCTGGATTCTATTACGTCTTGTGCTTTGAGTCTAGTAGGAAAATTAATGATTTTTAGTAATGCTTTTTATTGCTAAAAGTTGGATTTGCAATTTTTAGCAATTAGAGGCACGATTATGGAGTACACCTGTACTGTAGATAAATTAATATGAGTCTTAATGTCGTTCATTTAGTAGGGCGTGTAGGTAAAGATCCAGATGTGAAGTATTTAACGAATGGCAAAGTAGTATGTAAATTGACCTTAGCTGTCAATCGTCAGTCGCGCAATAGCGACGAGCCAGACTGGTTTACCTTAGAAATGTGGGATAAAACTGCCCAAGTTGCCGCAGACTTCGTGCGTAAAGGAAAGCAAATTGGCGTGAAGGGGTCTTTAAAGTTTGATACTTGGAGCGATCGCAATACAGGCACAAATCGTTCTTCGCCAGTCATCCTCGTAGAAAGATTGGAACTATTAGGTTCTAAACGCGAAGATGAAGCGAATTCTTTTGGTGGCGGTGGCGGGATGTAGAGCAAAGAGATGGGGAGACAAGGAGACAAACCTGTAGATACATATAAGTAAAATATTTTCCTCTCGGCTTTTGCAGGTTATTGAGTCTCGCTCCAAATTTTTTATTTTCCAAAGCCAATAAAAAAGTTAGAGATTCAAACTATCAATAGTCCCCCGGTCTCCCGGTCTCCCGTTCCTCCTTACAACTAATAACTAATTTGCAAAGTAACCGATGCCTCTACTTTTTGTTCGCCGCCTACAATGGGCGTAGCAACTTTAGCATCACTAGCGCGACTAGCCGCTTCGTACTGAGCCAAAGGCTGGGGTTGTGGCGGAGCGGCGTTGTTAATTTGAATGCTAACAATTTCTTTAGCAGTAAAATTCAACGCTCCTAAAACCGAATTAGCTTGCTGTTGGGCGCTTTGAGTTGCTTTTTTTAGTGCTGCTTGTTCGGCTATGGCGATCGCGCTATCGGTAGCTATAAACCTAATTCCTTCAATTCTAGTCGCTCCTACGCGGACGGCTTCATCTAATAAATTGCCAATGTTTTCGGTAGGAATTTGAAAACCTACAGTATTAGTTGCAGTGTAACCCGTCAATGTTTGGGTGTTGTTGTTGTAACTGTAAACGGGGTTAAGGCTAATACCTGTAGTTTCGAGCTTATCAACTTGCGAACGAGATTTAAGCAAAGCGACGACTGCATTAGAACGTTTAGCGGCTTCTTGTTGAGCCGCCGTTGCCGTTTTTCCTTGGACTTCAACTCCCAAACGAACCTCCGATAGAGTTGTGGGAATCGTCTCTACGCCGCGACCGCTAACAGTTAGAGTCCGCATTAATATATTTTGTCCCCCTCCTCGATCTTGAGCTAAAGAATTACCTGTAGTTATCCCAAGAAAACTAACAGCTAAAAGTAATACTACAAAATACTGAAGCAAGTTTTTTCTAGTGCCTAGTTTCTTTACCGGAGAGTCATTTATCAACAAAAGTTTCATAGATTATATGGTGCCGTAATCGCAATCATCTCAAATAATGCTTCTTCAAAGTGCGAAGCTCTGCGAGCGCGCTAGCGCTATCGCCTATAAAACTCGTAGCATCAATTAGTTTAGATGACACGGCTTACTTGCGATCTTCTTGTACAGTAAAAAAGATGATTTTTAGATAGCTAATGGAAATAGAAGCAATTGCTGGATTTGACTTGTCACTGCTAATGCTTGTTCCCAGTTGGTACAGGACGACGACTTTACTTACTGCAACAAGCGAATCAGAAAGTAGCCCGATGATACTTGCTGGGGTATTGCTAAGTTTAGTTGTGGTGTACCTCGCCAGCAAAGTTGGTGGAGAACTGTCTAACCGATTTGGCTTACCACCAGTACTTGGAGAATTAGTTGGCGGTGTTGTAGTGGGCGTGTCGGCTTTGGATTTATTAATATTTCCCGAAGGCGGCGGCGATAGTTCTAGTTCGCTAATTATAAGCTTTCTGCAAGCCACCGCAGGTTTAGAGCCAGGAGCGGTAGCTGCCACTTTTGAGGCGCAAAGTGAAGTTATTTCAGTTTTAGCAGAACTTGGAGTAATTGTTTTGCTATTTGAAATTGGCTTGGAATCAAATTTAAAAGAACTGTTAGCCGTTGGTTATCAAGCCGTAGTAGTAGCATTTGTTGGCGTAATTGTTCCCTTTGCGGCGGGAACTATCGGGCTGATGACTTTGTTCCACGTCAGCGCCGTACCAGCGATTTTTGCGGGCGCTGCTTTAACTGCTACAAGTATTGGCATTACTTCTAAGGTGCTATCGGAACTAGGCAAACTAGCTTCTAAGGAAGGTCAAATTATTTTGGGGGCGGCGGTAATTGATGACGTACTCGGTATCATCGTTTTAGCCGTCGTTGCTAGTTTGGCAAAAACTGGCGAAGTTGATGTTAGTAATGTCATTTATTTGATTATCAGCGCCAGTAGTTTTTTACTAGGGGCAGTTTTGCTGGGAAAAGTATTTAACCAGTCTTTTGTAGCACTCTCCGAGCGGCTGAAAACTCGCGGTAGATTAACTATCCCTGCATTTATCTTTGCTTTTCTATTAGCGTATTTGGCAGCAGCAATTCATTTAGAAGCAATTTTAGGCGCTTTTGCGGCGGGCTTGGTTTTAGATGAAACCGACGTGCGCCGAGAACTCGAAAAGCAAGTATGTCCTATTGCTGACTTGTTAGTGCCGATTTTCTTTGTCAGCGTCGGCGCGAAGACGGATTTAAGCGTGCTTAATCCGTTTGAACCGAGTAATAGAGAGGGTTTAATTATTGCCAGCTTTTTAATTGCGATCGCCATAATTGGTAAAATAGTTACGGGTTTAGCCGTATTTGGTCAGCCGCAAATTAATCGTTTAGCGATCGGCGTGGGGATGATTCCTAGAGGGGAAGTTGGGTTAGTATTTGCTGGGGTGGGTTCTGCTAGTGGCGCACTTTCTAAGCCTTTAGAAGCGGCAATTATTGTCATGGTCATTTTGACTACTTTTTTAGCTCCACCACTATTGCGAGTTGTATTTCCTTCTACTCCAGAGGAAGCAATTTCTAGCTTAAACGAGCAACCAAATCCTGCCACTGAATCTTTTGGGACAAAGATCGAGTAGATTGATAATGTTTTCGGGAAACAAGCCGGGGTTAGTTTGCGTCCGCTTAGAAAAGTTAGGAGCTTGAGGCACTCAAAATATCGGCAGGTAAGATGTAGTTGACCTGCGATGCTCATCTTAGTGTAAACTGACTCATTTTATAGAGAACATAAGTAAGAGTTACTGTGCCGATATTTACTACTGATACTCAGCTATACTCAATCATCAGTATCTAACCCAAACTTGCAGCAAATGGTGATGTAAAAACATAGCCAATAGTCAATATTTGACCGGGCAAAAATGGCTAGAACCAATGACAACTAGGAGAAAAAACTGTGAGATTTCACTGGCTACTACCCAGTATTTTAAGTGTTTTTGTACTATCCTCTACCGCAGAGGCGGCGAAGTTGCGTTCTTGGCGGTTTGATACTAACCAAAATCGCTTGCACATCAACACCGATGGCGGCGTTCAACCCAAAGCCAAGCTAATTTTTAATCCAACTCGCTTAGTCATCGATTTACCGGGGACGACTTTACAACGTTCTACAGTAAAAAAAGAATACGGTGGAGCAATTCGTAGCGTCCGAGTCGGTCAATTTGACGAGCGGACAACTCGAATTGCCATTGAATTAAGTCCAGGGTACAAGTTAGATCCTAACCAAGTCAAAGTTCGCGGTGTAACGCCTAGCCAGTGGACGGTACAACTGCCCGCACCGCAAAAAGTGGCGGCGGCGACGATTCCTACTCCATCCCCCAGTCGCAGTTCTTTACCTCTATCGGCATCGGTGAGAGCAAGCAATCCCGAACAGCGAAAAATCTTTACAGTTGTCAACACCGACGAGCCGCCTAATAAAAATTCATCTTTCGGCAGAACGGCGGCTAATTCCACCGCGATTGTGCAAGTTCACAATATTCAAGTAACCGCCGATGGTTTATTCGTCCGCACGCGTGGCGGTGGGACTCCAAGCATTAATGTTAATCGCAGTCGCGATCGCAACCAAATTAATGTTGACTTAAGAGGGGCAGCTTTATCGCCCCTCGCTGCCCCTAATACTAAAGTAAATCGGTTTGGAGTAGGCAATATTAAGCTCTCTCAAGTCCAAGTTTCGCCACCAGTTGTCAGAATGACGATGCAGGTAAACGAAAATAGCCCTGACTGGGAAGCTGCGGTCAGTCGCTTTGGGGGTATCACCGTGCTGCCTGTAGGCGGTATTAGTGCAGTAAGAAGAAATAGTACGGTTGTCTCCAGTACAACCAGTTCCTCCGCTCAACCAGCGCCGGGAGTGGCAACTATCGAATCTGTAGAATTTAACGGCGATGGCAGTCAGCTATTAATTAAAACCGATCAAAGCCTAACTTATACAAGTGGCTGGGATCGTTCTTCGGGACTATACCGAATTACTTTTGCCGATGCTCAATTAGCCCGTGCGGTCAAAGGACCGAACTTAACTACAAATAGTCCTTTGCTGCGAGTGCGTTTGCAACAACCTACGCCTCGAACGGTTTTAATTTCAGTACTACCCGCCGCCGGAGTGCGCGTAGGAGAGCTAAATCAACCTTCGCCAGAATTATTGGCATTGCAATTGCAACGCTCTACGGGGGCATTATTTCCCCCTGCATCGCCCTCCTCGTCAACGCCGGATGTAATTTCTATTCCCACTACGCCACCACCAAAAACCCCCGTACCATCAACAAAACCGCGTACGGTCGGGCAAAAGCGTATAGTTGTAGTTATCGATCCGGGACATGGAGGTAAAGATCCCGGTGCAATCGGAATTAGAGGGTTGCAAGAAAAAAATGTAATTTTGCCAATATCGCAAAAAATTGCGGCAATTTTAGAGCAAAAAGGCATTCAGGTAGTCATGACGCGCGATAGCGATTATTTTGTCGATCTAGGGCCGCGTGTTGTCATGGCAGACAGGGTAAATGCCAATTTATTTGTAAGCATTCATGCTAATTCTATGCCTGCTAACCGCAGCGATATCAATGGGTTAGAGACTTATTACTACGATAGCGGTCAGCGTTTGGCACGGGCAATTCATAACAGTGTTCTTAGCAGTATCGACGTTCGCGATCGCGGTGTTAGAAAAGCAAGATTCTACGTTCTGCGTAAAAGTTCCATGCCTTCGGTGTTAGTAGAGGTCGGCTTTGTTACAGGCAAAGTAGATTCTCCGCGCCTGGGAACGACGGCTTATCAAAATCAAATGGCAGAAGCGATCGCTCGCGGTATACTCCAGTACATTCAGCAAAATTAATATCTTTTTTACAGCTTATTTAATTGTTTAGCCAGTGTCGCAAATTCCTTCTCCCAGCACCTTGACCGCACCTTTTGACGTAGCAAATACTTGTATTGGCATTTTTGATAGCGGGGTGGGCGGTCTAACTGTACTCAGTCAAGTTGCACGTTTGCTGCCCAATGAATCAATTGTTTATTTTGGCGATACTGCCAGAGTACCTTATGGCAGCCGTTCCACCGCAGAAATTTTAGAGTTTGTCCGGGAAATTATGAACTGGATGTTACAACAGCAAGCCAAAATGGTCATCATGGCTTGCAATACCAGTTCAGCTTTAGTATTAAGAACCGTGCAAGCAGAATTTTCAATTCCTATTGTTGGCACGATTTTACCAGGCTCGTTTGCTGCCGCCAAACTCGGTCGTCGAATTGGGGTAATTGCGACTCCTGCTACTGTTGCCAGTAATGCTTACAAGCAAGCAATTCAAGCGGTCGATCCTACGGTTGAAGTTTGGCAAGTAGCTTGTCCCGAATTTGTACCTTTAATCGAACAAAACCGCATCCACGAGCCTTATACAACTCAAGTAGCCCAGCAATATTTAGCACCATTATTAGCGCAAAAAATTGATACTCTAGTTTACGGTTGCACTCATTATCCTCATTTAGAACCGATCCTGCGTTTGCTATTACCACCTACAGTAAAGTTGCTCGATCCAGCCATTCATGTTGTAGCTACGGCAACTCAACAACTCGATTTACTTGGCTTAACAAATACAGGTATACCCCCATTTTCCACGCGCTTTTATGTTAGTGGTTGTCCGCAAAGCTTTGCGCGCTCTGCCCAGTTACTATTGGGTTCTACGCCAATTGTAGAAAAGGTATCTTTGACTTAATCAGGCGAAGTTGAGATCGCTATTAGAGTTACTACTACTTTCCACCCTCTACCTTTTTTACCTGGCGTTGTGCCAAGCCTAATAATAAATAGATCGTTAATAAGTAGCCCGTCGCCAAAAAAGGAATTAGTAAAGCTGTATTGCCGTAAATCATATCCAACTAGAAAAGCAATTGTTAGTTGATGCCACTGCAAAAGAGTTTAGGCATTTTTGAGCAAAGCGCTTTGCAGTCAAAAAGAAAGATTAAGTAAGTTGTACTTATTTGTCGTACAATTTAATGTTTTATTAGCTAAAAGTTTAAGACGCAAGCAATTGTGGGCTTGGGAAGCAATCAACTCAATCGAGTAGTTGCTATGCTTAAATTTCTATCATTTAGCTTAACATAAAAACTTATAATTTCTTAAGAACTACTTGCTTTGAGACAAAAATCTACAAGATTTTGCTATAGTTTTACCTCTAACAGCCAAACAAGCTTAACGATCGCTTCAAATCCAAGCTCAATTAACTTAATGCCAACAACTATTAAAAAACCTATCGCGCGCGATCGCGTAAAAGTTAACCATAAATCTGCCTTGCTCAAAAATTAGCATCAAATCGAACTTCCCCGTTGCCGACGGTTAGCTTAAAATAAGTATAGATTATGTAAATTTTCGTAAATAAACTCAGAGTCGGCTCATCTATGACCTCAGCAACTTCTCTCTTTTCTCCAGTGGAAGCAGACCTGCGTTTGCTATCGGAGAATCTAATTAAGTTAGTCGGTACTCATCACCCAATTTTCTTTGAAGCAGCGAAACACTTGTTTGCCGCCGGGGGAAAGCGGGTGCGTCCGGCGATCGTTTTACTGGTATCGCGGGCAACCATGCTAGAAGACGAAATTACTGAGCGACACCGCCGACTAGCGGAGATTACAGAGATGATTCATACCGCAAGCTTGGTACACGATGATGTTGTAGATGAAGCGGAAATCCGGCGTGGCGTACCGACAGTAAATAGTTTATTTGGTAATGGCGTAGCTTTGCTGGCGGGAGACTTTTTATTTGCTCAATCTTCTTGGTATCTTGCTAATTTGGACAATTTGGAAGTAGTAAAACTGCTGTCGGAAGTGATTATGAATTTTGCCACTGGAGAAATTCAGCAAGGAATGTCGCAGTTTGACCCCGAAGTAACCATAGAAGCCTATTTAGAAAAAAGTTATTACAAAACCGCCTCTTTAATTGCCAATAGTGCTAAAGCGGCGGGTTTATTGAGCGATGTATCTAGAGAAACAGCCGAGCATTTATACGGTTACGGTCGTCATTGGGGGCTGGCGTTTCAAATCGTTGATGATATTTTAGATTTTACAGGCTCGACTAGCACCCTAGGTAAACCTGCGCTTGCAGATATTAGCAGTGGTAATTTGACCGCCCCTGTTTTGTACGCTTTGGAAGAAAAGCCTTACTTGGAAGAATTAATTGAGCGTCAGTTTTCTAAACCTGGAGACTTGGAAAGTGCGATCGCTTTAATTACTGATAGTAATGGCATAGAAAGAGCGCGTAGTTTAGCCGCCCATCACGCCCATTTAGCGGTAGAACATCTAGCTGATTTACCTGCTTCTTTATCAAAACAAGCCTTAATAGATATGGCGGACTATGTTTTAAGTCGGATGTATTAATTTAGGCAATATTGGGGGGTATTTGGTTAAAATTTGGTTTAATTTGAGTTTGAATTAATTTTTGGATATCTTGACGCTTAACTTCATACCCTGCATTGGCTACTCCGGAGTTTTCCAAAAAGATAATACTATCGACGGTTTCTAAAGCTACTAACTGAAACAAAATATGCGTAACGGGAATAGGTAAAGCAATTAATTGTGCCGCATCTTCAGCGCTACTATTAGCAAAACTATCTTGGAGAGTAGGAAAAGCGTAGATTACCCGCTTTTCCAACTTGGAATTAGTGATAGTTGTTACTAACCAATCTGCGTCTAAACTTTGAATAATGTAATACTGCTCGTGACGTAGATTTGCGGCTAATTGCTTCAAGCCTGGGGCGATCGCTTTAATCAGGTTCGGCGTGACACCATCCTTAGGCGCATCGTCTATTAATAATTGAATTTGGCGTTCTAAGTTCATAAATAGGGATGGCTAATTTAACTCCTCAGCCTGTGTGGGAGTAGTATTAGTGGCAAATTATCAATTGTATGCCATCATCGAAGCGCATAACTAAGTCTTAAAAAATGCGATTACTTGCCAATCAAAATAAATTGCCCCAAACCACGCCAATAGAGGCAGAAGACTCAATATTATTACGAGTATTAGTACAAGCATTAGTAATCGTGGGAATTGTTGCTGTTGATATTGCGGGGGGAACTCAAAGTAGCTTGTGGGCTATCCCTTTAAGTACGATCGCCGCAACGTGGAGTTGGTATGGTCGCCGCCGTCGCAATATTGCTCTCAAGTTTTGTATAGCCATTGGTATGCTGGTGGCAATGGTGGCATTTTTTGGCAAGCTTTTAGGTCAACTGAACGATACGCGGTTAGTTTTGGCAGAATTTTTAATTCAAATTCAAGTATTCCACAGCTTCGATGTGCCTCGCCGGAAAGATTTGGGCTACTCGATTGTGATTGGGCTAATTTTGTTGGGCGTTGCGGGTACAGTTAGTCAAACTTTAGCTTTTGCACCGATTTTAGTTTTATTTTTAGCGATCGCGTTGCCGATTTTAGTTTTAGATTATCGTTCGCGGTTGGGGATAAAAGACGCGGGACAAAAAATTAAGCCGATTCCCCTTACTAATATTAAACGTGGCGGCAAGTTATTTTTAATAGTTGCCAGCTTGGGACTATTGATATTTGCCTTTTTACCTCGGTTTCCCGGCTATCAGTTGCGGACGTTTCCTGTCAGTCAAACTATTGATTTTGAGGGGCAATTTGACGGTAGAAACATTGTCAATCCGGGTTACGTGAATGAGGGGACGCAAAGCGGGGGGACGGGGACTGGTAGAACGCAGCGCCAGGGTGGAAAAGCAGATGATACATTTTATTATGGCTTTAATAGTACGATTGACCAAAATTTGCGCGGAGAACTCAAGCCAAAAATAGTTATGCGCGTGCGGAGTCAATCCGAAGGGTTTTGGCGCGTACTTGCTTTTGACAAATATACAGGAAAAGGTTGGGAAATCTCCCGCAACGA
>QQTW01004680.1_pt1 | contig 10285 bp, 15 predicted proteins | sample 1904831 | NCBI WGS metagenome assembly QQTW01 (sample SAMN09435610, study PRJNA476489) | Subsurface metagenome, whole genome shotgun sequencing project.
CTAGGATTGGTATATGAACTTGCGTTTGCCTCATTTGACTAATAAGCATTATACACTGTGGCATCTCAGGTACGATATGATCAAAGTGTATTAATTCGCTACTCTATTGTGATCTACTAGCAAGCATGATCCTCTCGATCAATCTTTATAAGCGCTGAGGGGTGTCCCTTGGTAGTTCAATTTGCACGGTTTGATCTTGCCGCGTTCTCTGCTGAAAGCACGGTGTAAAGCATGAAGATACCTGGGCGACGTAGTAGTGTCTCTCAGCTCCAATCCTCCCACCAATATTAGAGGCGCTGACATGAGCTTGGTTGTTTGCGCGATCGCACTATAATTCTCTCGACAAATGGAGACTAACCAACAACACGGTACAAGAGTAGTACATAGGATACGGTTGGCACCTGCACAGGCATATATCAACCGGCCATTCACTCGGAGTAACAATAGCCACAGTGTATAATGCTTATTAGTCAAATGAGGCAAACGCAAGTTCATATACCAATCCTAGGGTTAATCGAGCATGCTGTAGCATATGATCGAAGTTCAGATACTCAACCTTGTCTTGTGTCGAATGGATCTTGTCATCGGAATACTTGAAGTCAGATTCAATGACGAAAGCTGATGGATACCCGGCCTTAGAGGCGGATGCATGGTCGGAGCAAGCATAGCCACACTTGGTTGATACGTAGGGTATCTCGCAATACTGAACAGTCATTAGCACATTCGGCGCCATTCTACGGTCTGACATACTTCTGTCACGATCTTCTTGATAAACTCCGTCAGACCTGGATCGACGAAATCTGTGATGACGCCCACACTCTCAGGCTCACCGGCTGCTATCGTCTTGTGAACATACCCCGTCATGTCTTGTTGCAGCATTGCTTTGACGTCTCTGCCGGTCTTTTCGTACGACGAGAAGATGGCCTGACTTCCCAGTAACCCGCCTTCCTTTGGAAAGGTTAGAATCGTCGATAGAAAGATTCGGAGGAGGCGACATACCTCAGCACTGTAGAAGTGAAACTCGATAGTGTTTGAAGCACTACCGTGAATAATGGTGTTGAACTGCAAGAGTACTCTCAGAGCTTCTAAGATGGTGACGGTCCCGCTGCCATCATCGTCTGCTCCTGGCGCAGCCAGTACTGAAGGGAAGAAGAGATTGATACTATCCTGATGCGCGCCCACAACGATTGTCCTATTGCTTTTCCCAGGAATAGTCGCTATCACACTGTTCTGACCCCAAGGGTGTGAGAAGGCTTTCACGAACGCACCGTGCTTGGCAGCACCGGAGTCGTTGATCGTTTTATTCACTTGATCGAATAGCCAGGCAGAAGACTCGGCCCCATAGGAGGATTTGTAATACCGAGTATAGAAAGATGTAAATTTCACCAGATGATCTCGCATGTTCTTCTTTGACAAGCTTCTCATTGCAGGAGCCAGTGTCTCGTTGTAGACAGGCTTCTCTGGATAAGTTACGGTGGCTCGCGCAGATAGCCTTGTGGCTGCGATCTGTCCGAGATCTTGCGTTCCCGTTATGTCCATGAAATTGACTGCATCCTGTAAAGCCTCAGTATTGCTGACAGCAGATGGTAGCAGATGGGGGTTTTATAACTGGGTTCTTTGTACCCTTCGTAAAGCCCATTTGTCATCTTCGAGTATCCATCTTGTTTCTCCGGGGTTTAACTCGATAAGATATCTCTCATCGACACTGGACCCTAGAATATCCTGCTCGTTGTTGGTGTGAGGAGATGCTGTAGATACTGCGAGCAAGGCTGCCAGCAGAAAGTACCTGCGCATAGCCATGTCAATCAAATCGACCGTATGGAACCGAGGTATTCGTTGTTGGAGCAAGGATATCAGTGTTGATGCTTATGCAGAAGCTCGAGCTCTTCCAATTGTTTACAATCAATCGCAGGCCGAGGCAGTCCAAAACCTCCAAAGTTAGGTCATCATGCTTACATTATACAGGCTAGGCCGAAAGCATCTTATCGGAGATTGTTCCCGCCGCCGCCGCCATGGGATGACCAGTAGTGGATGACTCCATCACCTGTGATCCGTCCCCTTTCTCGTCCTCTGAATTACCTGCTTTGTCCAAGGGGACTGAGAATCAAGCTTTTTCATCCCACAGATTTTTCTGTCGCTTGACCTTATAGCTTGAGCTGGGTTATCTGTGCAGTTCTTCCGTCTCCCATTAATGGCTATCTTCCCCAAGGTGACTGGGCAGGTCAACGGGCCTTATCAACCCTCCGCCCAACCCATCGATGTCGAAGCTTGGACTGAACAAGCGACCGAATCTATCAACGCCATATCCTTGTCGTCATCAGCTCCTGTCCGTGGCACCTCCGTGTCTCTGGCAATTCCGCTTGATGAGCGAGCAACCAAACGAACCACTCGCGCAGATGACGAGCAATATCTCCAAGACGCATCTGCAATTAGCCGGCCTCGTCGCGAGCCACTTCGCCGCGACAGCTTGAAGCGCCGCGAAGCATTGCTGAAAGGCAAGGAGGGAAGCCGGCGCCGACAGAGATGGGAGAACGGTTCGTATCGATGAAGCTCAAGACTTGGTCTTGATATTGACCATGGCACGAGTACTAGACCGTCTGCTGAACAATCCCTGGGCACAACCGCCTCTACCATCCGACTGGGAAGTTCAGCCTACCTATCGGAAACACTCCGTCCCTTACTATCTGGCACCCCTTTGGGACGGGCAAGTGGCAGCTAGAGAGAGTGCAGATGCCATGAAGCGAAAGAACCAGAGCAAGAGCGCCCAAGCTACAGGTGGCGATGCCAAAGTCCCGAAGGAACTTCGCGAGAAGCTCAAGAAGACAAAGGCGGCCAAGGGCCTTCTCCAGGATTTGGAGGAGCAGGTCCGAAATTTCGTCAAGACATGGGATGCTAAGAATCAGAAGCCTCCACCCGTCCCTAAACCGGACTTGGACTCGGACGAAGAGGAAATTGTCTTTGTCGGCCGGAACGGGCAAATGCATGATGTGCCGCAGTCCCCGCATGCTGTGACGGATGACTTTGACGAAGATGACATCAAGAGAGACAAGCTCGTCTTCGACAGCTTGGCTGATGATCATGGAGCAAGCTTCGGGTATGTCACAAAAACCTGTCGTGGCTTAGGATTCATTGCTAATGTGGCTGGGTCCCAGTCGCTGGCTTGTCCACTCGATCGCTACTTACTATGACCTCCATACGTGGTCTGTCACGACCGGGCACCCTGCGCGGCGAGAAGCATACGTTGGGCTAAAGTCAGGTCGGCCTGCTTCTCCTACTGGGCCTTTGCCGCGACCGCTATGGGGCATGGTTTAAGGTCGCCGTTGCAGTTGCGGGTAAGTTGGACTACTGGCGGATAGCGCAGCTACATTTCGAATACATTCAAGTCAATATCTGGGGATTTCATAGAATTTTCGTCACTCTTTTGGTGAACATCGAGATCTCGATCATAGTGCAAATCAGGTCTATCAGATCAAGCGCGTCGCGTCTTTAGGGACGCGCATTCTTTGTCTTGGCCTCGGTACATCGTAAACTTGGGTTCCTATACTCTGTAATGAAGTCCATCTCCCGTCGTCCAAATGGAGTCAGCTTCTCTCACCGAGACTGGTGTCAACCCGCAGGATACGAAAATGAAAGTAAATGGACAAGACGCAGGTCAGAGCCATGAGGAAAACCAATACCTAGATCTGATCCACCAAATCCTGGCGCATGGCGAACATCGTCCCGACAGGTTGAAAATAATTCTGCAGCTCCGTGGATCCTACATCAAGCTGATCTAAAATCCTCACAGAACCGGTACAGGAACCCTTTCCCTCTTCGCCCCCACCCCTCTCCGCTTCTCCCTCTCCCGCACCTCCTCCCCCTCTTCCCCACCTATCCCCATGCTCCCCCTCCTAACAACAAAACGCGTTTTCCTCCGCGCCGTTATCGCCGAACTCCTCTGGTTCATCTCCGGCAACACCTCCTCACTCGCACTCTCCGCCGCCGGCATCAAAATCTGGGACGGTAACGGCAGCCGTGAATACCTTGACAGCGTTGGGCTTTCCCACCGCGAAGTTGGCGACTTAGGTCCCGTCTATGGTTTCCAATGGCGGTATTTTGGAGCCAAGTATGTGGATGCGAAGACGGATTACACCGGGCAAGGCGTGGATCAGTTGGCGGAGGTGATTGACAAATTGAAGAACAAGCCGTATGACCGCAGGATCATACTCAGTGCCTGGAATCCGGGGGATTTAGGCAAGATGGCCTTGCCGCCTTGCCATATGTTTGCGCAATTCTATGTCTCGTTCCCAAGGGTTTTTGATGCCTCTGAAGCCGCGAAAAGTCCTACGGGCGGCGAGACGAGGAATGGGAATGATGATGCTACGTCCGCGAAAGGCAAAGGTGTCCTCTCCTGCCAGCTCTACCAACGGTCCTGCGATATGGGCCTGGGTGTTCCTTTCAATATCGCGTCTTACGCCTTACTTACGCATATGCTGGCGCACGTCTGCGATCTCACACCTGGCACATTTATACATACAATGGGCGACTCACACGTCTATCTCGACCATGTTCATGCACTCAAGCTGCAATTGGCACGAGAACCAAGGGAGTTCCCGGAGCTGGTTATACATAGAGAGTCAGGTGGGAGCATTGATGGGTGGAAAATGGAGGATTTTGAGGTGAAGGGGTATAAGCCGCATCCGAGTATAGAGATGAAGATGAGTGTATAAATGGAGTCGTAAATATCGTTTGGAAAAGGGTGGACTGGGGCTGACGGGGCACGCGTAGAGGGTTGTCAGATTGTCTGATGGTACAATGATAGAGTAGGCAGACGCAAGTGGGTATCATCGCAGTGCGTTTTTGAGAATGTACCGCATTGCAGTACATAGAAGGCATTAGTCAGGCTCGAATGTTGTACTTCCTATGAAGTAGATATCCATTCAATGCCTACCCAGAAGGGAAATGCCTAGATTCGACGCCAGAGGGTATCCTAAACAGCACCGTCGCTATGCTCCCGACAAAACAAAGACAGCAGGCAACGCCGGAATGAGGCGCACCATCCTAGGCATCAGCAGAAACCGGTCCGACGCCCCTTAGCAGGACGATGGTATTGCCTTGCACCAGGACATCTTCTGCCTTTTCACCAAACTCCAACAACCGTCCACCTTCCACATGGAACACCCGCAATCTCTCCTCTTCGCCTCCGCCTCTGTTGTTGACGTTCTGAACCTGCAAACTCCTCGCAGCATCATCAAGCAGTCGTCCTACACTCCAGGTCTTGTTATACCAGAAGGCGCCTTTGGGCAATTTCGATGTAGTCGTATTCGCCTCGGCCTCAACATGCAGATATATTCGCTTGTCAAGCGGTACCTTATCATCTCCCTTTGCGGTTCTCTTGAGCTGGTTCAGCGCGACAGCCCGACTGGCCGCTGTCGAGGGCTTAGGCTTCGGGACTACAGCAGCTTGCTTCTCTTTACCCCAGAGCTTCAGCCTCCCCAGAGCAGTCCTGGCTCTATCCGCTTGACTTGGGCCTCGGGCGCCCTGTCTGGCGCCAACTGGTATAATGTTCTTGCAATCATGGTCCTCAGGTATTCGATGCTTGAGACAGTATTTCCTGTTGCAGGTCGAGCATGCCACTCCAACAGAATTCAATGTATCAATGAGCGTCTTGCACTGAGGATGTGAGCATTGCATCGCCGTGAGAATGGTAGGCTTCAGGCCAGATGAAGTAATAGAGGTCCTGTTGGCTTGCTGTTGCAATCTTTCCGCTGCCCACTCGCCTGCATGAGCACATTTGTGGCCGGCCTCGGTTCTGTGATCTTGACAGAAACGTCCACGACATGATTCGCAGCGGAACGGGAGGAAGTCAAAACTGTCGCAGGTAAGATATTGGCAGGTACCACCGATGTCGAGCATCTCTTTATCAATTGCTGTGAAACTATGGGGCTCGCTAGGAGGGAGTGGAGTCGATGAAGCCATAGCCGGCAAGTATGTCCAACCCTACCTTATAGAGTTCGAATTGGGACCTCAGATCTAATTTGTCAAGTGATATAGCAATATAGCAAAAGAGCAAATCGGTGTGTGGTGGCGCCACACAGGCACCCACGACGTCGTCAGCAGAACAATCAGCTTGGTAAGAGGCTGGAGTGGATGTCAAGAAGCTGCCAGAAATGCCCAGACGCGTAAGTCTTGGCGATGGCGGAAATAGGATCAGGTAGCGGCTTTAGAGACACACTACTCGTACTACTACGGGGGTCGGTTACAGATCGATTACAGTAGATTTCAAGGGGTAATAAAGCCTCCTGTCCTACGCCAGGTCGCTGCTTAGCTTAGGGTGTGGTCGATACTTCTGTCACCGACCCTGATTGTGAACTGAGCAGCAATTGGGATGCCTGTGGTCGGTCAGCGAGTTATGCTGACTAAGGGTGCTCTCGCTGTCCGAAGATCGGCTTCCAACATGGCCGCGAAGCGAAGACTGAGATCGCTGGTGGTATTGAGTGCTACAGAGAGCTCTTCCTTACATTGACCAGACGTTGGATTGATACGACAAATGCTAGAGGACGAAAGGGGATATCCCGTATATATCAAACGTCAACAAGCGAACGACAGCAAGATTACAATGCAACTAGATGAGAAATGTGCTGATGTTCGGATGGGTAGACCAATAGAAGCTGAGTAGTAGGTCAAGCTTCGGTCGGATTGGAAGAACGTGTAGAAGGCTTAAATAGTCTGATACGTCGAAAATCGTCGGTTGCATGTGAGCTTATGTATTGGGTCTCATTGGCTGCTGATCGGTGCACTGGATAGCTCGAGCCATATCCGAACCGGATACACTGCTAATGCATGAAATATGCTGGCATTGCATGTAAATTTGAGCAACGCGTGTCGACAGACGGAAGATCATGATTCTCTATCCTCTGTACATAGCCGTACGCGGTACCTCGGCATAGTCGCAGGATAACTGCTGAACATAGACCCGACCACCTGCTCTGTTCTTCCGATCAAGCCTTCGCTTTCTCCCCGGCACCATGGGTATTCTTCAGAAAGTCTCTGTAACACTTGTCAGTCCCGTTCGCGAGCTGGAGATCTCTGGCTGATCCCGCTTGAGGGTTTCCGCTTGGGTGTGTAGGCATACTGGATAAATTTCTCTTCGTCTTTACTTCCAGCATTGATCGGCGGTCCAGATTCCTTTTCCTTTGTCTTGGCGGGCATGGCAAGGTAGATACCGGCGAAAGTCGTACCGAGTGTCGTCAATGCGAGCTAGAGCGCATGCTATCAGCATGTTGATTCTTGTCCGAAAAGTGGTGGAAACCTCAAGTAACTCGGACATACTACATGGGCGCCGACTTGCCGGCCGAAAACAGTGTATGTTGCAACCATGGCTAATAGTGGGATTGCGAGGTCTTGATTTCACAATGGACGTTTTCCTGAAAGGGCTTCACCAAATAGGCGCTTGACGCGGTTCCACCAGCCGCGTCGGCACTAGGGCTAAGATCCTGCAAACCCAATAGCGGAGAAGACCTTTAAGTCCGTTTTTAGTACGGAGTGCTGCAGCCCTTTTTAGCCGGAGGACTACATAACGGTCAGCCACTTTCGTGGGGAAGTGACGCAGTTGCGACGAGAGCCAGGCTTTAGTATTAGAACAAACATTCAATATTTCTAGTCCAAATAACATCAAAGCACTGCTATTCCAGAAAATGTCCCAAGACAAGTCTCCGATCACGTCAAACGTCCGACAGCGGTCCAGTGGCATCCAAGATGCTCCAGTTCCTCGGGAAAAGCTACCCAAGGACCTACAGAGAATCGTGGATAATGATGACTCTTTCTTGGACCAGTTATATGACGGGACGTAAGTCTACTCGTGCGTTCCCTAGGCATGCGAATTGCACTAACAGCCATTCAGTGCGGAGGACACCACAAATACCGCTCTCCGCTATACACCCTACCTGGCCCGCGCCCGCACAATCCTTCTCAGTGCCCACCGCTACGTTGCCTACACATCCGACATCGGCGAATCCTTCCGTCCCGTCGCCCACCCCTGGCTGATCCGTGGCGCCTATGGTATCTCCTGGGCCTACCTCATCGGCGACGTCAGCCACGAAGGATATAAAGCCTACCTCCGAAACCAAAGAATCCTCCACCCGGGCCTACCGGGTGTGACCTCTGTCCGCGCATCCGACGCCAGAGAAGACCATCCGAGTACGAGCGGAGTTGGATTTAAGCCGGGGCGTGTACCCGCCATTGAAGATTACAGGAGCGTTATGGCGCAGAGAGCTGTCTTCCAGAGTATAGCGAGTATGGGCTTGCCCGCCTTTACCATACATTCGATTGTGAGGTATTCAGGGAGAGCGTTGAAGGACGTGAAGAACACGAGGATCAGAAGCTACGGACCGATTGGGGTATGTACCCGTAAATTCCAGGTTCTATTTATACACCGTTCTTCCATACTGAGCAAGTCCTGTAGCTCGGCCTGGCGGCTGTGCCATTACTGCCGTACATGTTCGACCAACCAGTGGAGACGGCCGTCGAATGGACCTTTCATAAAGCCTTTGAACGTATCGGTGGTCCGGAAGCTGTTGCTCATGTACCAGAAACGGGTCGGTCGGAGATTCTACAGGAACAGAGCAAGATTCGAGCTACCAAGGAGAAGGAATTATGAACACGTTTAACGCCGCATGTGGTATGTATGATTACGGTAAGGTCAGCTTTAGCGCGGCGTTGTTGGTTTGATATCCCTTAACCGTAGATATACCACTCCTCGTTCATGATGCCTGTTGCTTCCAAATAGTTGACACATTATTTACCGCCTTTGTTTGTGCTTACCACTCAGTCGATCCGAGATGAGCACGACATGTACACACACTGTTTGAGTACCCCTCGTCACTCCAGTGAGAATGCCGTTCTGAAGGCTTGTGTCCTACCCTTCCTCCTTCGTCCTGCTTCCTTTCAACATGTATCCGATCCTATAGGACAGTTTTGTTTCAAGCCTATAGATAATTTCAAGCCATCCCTGCATGAACGAAAGACGTCTTGGGAAAGTTCGGTAGAGCTTTGCAGAGCGGAATCGATTAAGTCTATCTGATCTATGGGGGTATCAATAACAGCACCAGTCATACTCTTGAAATGGCAGCCCTGATAAGCAGCACCAGAACACATCATTCATCTAATCCACTGCGTCCTGCTTCAAATTGCCCATCAATCTTCGTCTGACCTTTGCATTAATGACCCCACCAAACCCGAAAGCCGGCACGATCCTCCCCATTCGAGCCAACGTACTCCCTACCCAATTCTTTCCCACTTGGCTTGCCCTTTCCGCCACAGACAGCCCCGGCCGATTATACAAATCCAAGCCCCAGAGATGCAAGGGCGTTGTAAACACCTGCATCGCCGCGGGAGCCAGAATCTGTGCCAAACTAGCTCTTCCTACAGCCCTCTCCACCTCTTCCGATAGCATTGGCGCTACCAAAGGCGGGAGATTGAAACTCGCGAAAACAGTCATGGAATCCCGAAGTGCAAAACACGCATAACTGGCTTTTGGAACCGACCGCGTCAAGGCAGAAGTGGCATTGCCTGGAGCGCAAAACATCCGAGCAAACTGGCTATCTTTGTACAGGCAGAAAGACATGTTGACGGTGCTGGCGGCGAGGAATTTGGAGGCTCCGGAGGTTGTGTTGGTAATTGCCGAAGGGTTGATAGTACTCGCGAGGGTATCGATGGAATTGGCGGTCAGGTAGGTGCTGAAGTAGACCATGGTTATTAGGCGGAAGGGGCGGGATGCGAGGAACGTGTGAGGACGTGTCAATAGCGCATGGAAGGAGGTCTTGACGGAGCATAAGAGTGGTGAGCGACCGGACGCGTTTTCGATGATGCCACTGACGAGTTCGACGTCAGCTGAGCGTTGCTACCAAACATTGTGTTGGTTTACATACCGATCAAAGATGGTAATCAGTGGTGCTATGAGGCCAGCGGCGGAGGCGGCAGATAGTGCGTCGGAAGCAATCCGCAGGTGCAGTTTGTTTGTGTTCCATTGTTTATAGGACGTGGCAGTAGCGACATTCGCTGGCGGTCGTCGAAGAAGGTCGTTGGGAGTCAAGGAAGCATCGCGCTCTTGTGCACTGGGCATGCCATTGCGAGCGGCGCCATCGCTCATGGCGCACCGTAAATAACAAATTCAAGGTTGCAAGGTGCATGATGGAGTCGAAAGACTCCTCAAGTCGTTCATCGTAGCGGTGACGATTTCAAGAAATCTTGGATCCGATCATCGGCATAACGGCACGGAAGGAGTCGTTAAGCTAGACCGCAATCG
>QQTW01004681.1_pt1 | contig 10283 bp, 9 predicted proteins | sample 1904831 | NCBI WGS metagenome assembly QQTW01 (sample SAMN09435610, study PRJNA476489) | Subsurface metagenome, whole genome shotgun sequencing project.
GCCCGATAAGGTAATCCGTCGCTGCATAGGCAGCCCCTTCGTTGTTGAGATAAAGGTCGTCGAGCGGCCACTCACTCCGGTTCGGTTTTCTGGCTACGAGCCGGACGATAGCGGTACCCGCCTCGAGCAGCTCGTGAAGCTTGGCCGCGCCTACATGAAACAAAACGACGATGGCCCCATCGACTCGGCGTTCATGTAGAGAGTGCAGGCTTTTACGCTCTTTATCTTCGCTCCCGCCGGTGTTGTAGAGAATCAGATCGTAACCACGCTCGTCGATGACGCCTTGGATGCCGTGCTGAAATTCCGGATAAAACGGGTTCGTGATGTCAGGAATAACGCTAGCTACGGTTTGTGTCTTACCCGTTCTTAAGCTGCGCGCGGCGATGTCTGGCGCGTACCCGAGTTCGGCTGCCGCCCCAAAAATGCGCTGCTGCGTGTCGGCTGGAATCCCGAGCAGTCCTTTGTTGTTAAGGACCTGGGATACGGTCGCTTGCGACACCCCAGTAGCCTTGGCGATGTCGAGTTGGGTCACTCGTTTTTTGACCACGGCTCACCACCCTGGACAGGACCATCCTGCAGCCGACGACGAACGGAATGCGTAGGCTAAAAAGCCGATAACGGTAGGTGATACGAATTGGTTATACGTATAACAACTTTAAGGTAACGGTGCTGGATTGTCAACAAACTCGATACACCCACTGACGCTGCTTTTGCGAGAAACCTACTAAAGGCGAGGGTCAGGCGCAACCTCGCTGAGCAAGAGCGCCGCCAGGGTGCGCCGAAAAGCTCACGGCGTCACTCGAGCCGCCCGCCAAGACTGCACCACGCTTCCTCAATTTAAAATAAATTGAGGAAGGGAGGGGACTCGAGCGTCGTCTGTCAGCGGTGGCCACCGGATCGGTGGTAGACGAGCGCTATCCCGAGCGGGGCGTGACCACCATTGACCGCTAACATTTGGCCCTAGCGAAGCCTTTGGGCATAGAAGCCCGCACGGTAAGCTGACGCGGTGAACCTGGATGCCGCGCGTGCGCTCGCCCGCTCTCTGCTCGCCGAGCACGACCTCCATGACTGGAACTTCGCTTTCAACCGCCGCAAGCGCGCCTTCGGGCTGTGCGACTACACGCGGCGCACGATCTTCCTTTCCTCTATTCTGACCGAACTCAACGGCGAGGCCGAGGTGGGGGACACCCTGCGCCACGAAGTCGCGCACGCTAAGTATCCTGTTTAATATTCCGGATACCCTCTACCATATCTATGACCCTCTCGGAGCACACGACTGTAAGGTTTCCCAGTAGGTACACCCAAAGGAAAACTGGGAGGTTAGGCGAGGGATAGAAGAGGGAAAGGGGGAGCTCGAGGGTGGAGTGGGTGGTGAGGGTATCCGGAATAAAGGAGAATTATAAGTGGAGGCGTCGATAGTGCGATGTTAGTTGGGACATCAACCGGACAAAACGAACAGATCTTTACTAGGGTTGGAGCAGACTTTAAATTTGAATCAAAAAGACCATCAACACATCTTGTGGTCAAGCTTTAAACCACCAAAACCGCGCCTTTCATGTTGATGATTCGTTAAAGAATTACAAACCCTTTATATTGGACAAACCGAAGCAACGTCTAGCACGTAAGATTATCACTAAAAGAAGGACACAAACCGGAAAATATTGGGACACTGAACGAACTCAGGTGGGACGCAAACCGGACGCCATGGGACATAAACCGAATGCAACTGGGAGTCCAACCGGACTGAGGTGGGACACAAACCGAACCACTATAATGTCGTGATTCGTTTGCCAACCCACGGTCTGTCCCGCGGTAGCCGTCTCCACGGCAAAAAAATCTAACCACAATCCCCACTTCCACTCCTGGATGCCTCCACTATTGGTGGTGAATCCAAAGCTCAAGCTGGGACAACAACCGAACAATCTGATTGGTGGGAGATTAACCGAACTGCGACGACAGCCAACTGGGAATTTCTCACCCAAGAATTCCCACCTATGTGTACACTGGGTCATTTATGGCTAGCAGCATGATCGAACTTCTGAAGAAGCAAGGCAAGGTCACGCGCTCGAACGCACTAGCGCGTTCTCGTCACCAACTCGGGCTCATGCAGAACCGGGTGATGTACCTGCTCTTCTCGCGGATCCAGCGCAACGAAGGCGAACTGCGCGTCCAGCAGATTCCCATCGCCGAGATCCGCGACAAACTCCGCGGCCGCTACGGCAGCTTCTACGACGAACTACGCGAAGCGGTCACCGACCTCGTAGGCCAAAAGCTCTACGTCGAAAAGGCCAATGGTGGCTGGAAGGTGATGAGCTGGCTGACGAGCGCGGAATACGTCCGCGCTGGCGAGCGCGCCGAAGGCTTCGACTTCCTTGAGATCAAGCTCCACGAGGACCTGGTCCCTCACCTGCTGCAGCTCAAAGAAAAGTACAACAGCATCCCACTCGACGCGCTTCTTGCGCTCGCGAGCTCCAACAGCCAGCGCCTCATCGACATCTTGTGGCACGACTCGTTCGCGGGGGAGCGGCGGCTGCTCGAGTACGACATCGAGGACCTCAAGGTGCGGATGAATCTTTCGGGCAAGTACGACCGCTTCCGCGACTTCACGCGGGTACTCGACCGGGTGCAGAGCGAGTTCGCGGAGAAGACGCCGCTCCGGTTTACCTACGAAGGTCTCAAAACGGGTCGTGCGTGGAACCAGATCCGCTTTGAGGTGTGGTTCGAGGGGTTCGCTACTAGCACCCAAGTTCCGGCGAACCCTAACGATCCCGACGAGAAGCGGAGGCGCTTGCTTACCCAGAAGTTGCAAGCCGCAGGGTACACCCAGGACATCGCCGCGACCCTCGAGGTCCACGGCTTGGCCGAGGTCGAAGCCGTGCTCGAGCAGGCCCGCTCGGCTGAGCGGCGGAGTGCCCAGAGCGGCACCCCGGTCCGGAACTTGGGGGGGCTAATCCACACAATGCTCAAAGCGGGCGTGGGCAAGCACGCTCCACCTGAAAAGGTTCCGGCAGACGACTTCAAACCCGGTGATCTCGCGATGGCTATCGCCACAACCTTTATGGATGTTCGAGCCCAGTACGCCGAACAGGTATGGCGAGGACTGGACGCCGCCAAGCGGACGTCGGTGCACGACCTCCTCAAAGCCACCCTTAACGGGTTTTTGCTCCAGCAGGTGGAACGGGCGGGCTGGCAAGGCCTCATCTACGAAAAGGTTCGGAACGACGCCCTCGCGCGGTCCGGGCACCTTGAGTACCCAGCTAGCGTCACCGACATCGCACGTTTCGGCCGAGACCACGAACTGTTAGCGGGACTCCCGAAGGAACGCCGTGAGCAAGTCCTCCGGGAAGCTGCCGCGCTTAATTCAGTTGCCTGATTCGGGCACACCCTGGCCTAGTCGCAAACGCGGATGCCTTAGCGTTGGTGAAAGCCCATCGATATGCTCGAGAGCATTACCGTAACGCTCCTGAGTTCGGTTATTGTCCCACGAAACTAGATGTTTAGTCCCGGACCTTCTGCACTGTTACGAGATACAACCCGGACACGCTCGGCGAGGCGCGTGAAATTGCTGACCGCCTGAACTACGAAACCAAGGACGGCGGCTTAAGTACTGAGTTCTGTCTCAACTGCAGGGAGAAGCTGTTCCTCGTCGAAAGGCACAGTTCAGACGGCGTGGTCGCTTCGGGCTACTGCATCACGCCGGGCTGCGGCTACGAGCGCTCGCTGAACGAGGCTGAGGACGCCGCACGGGGCAACCACTCGTCTTGAGCGGATGAGCGTCGGGCGTGGCCCAGGAGCTCGGGCCGCGCCTTGCTTTTTCTTTTTCGTCACGCCTGCCCTCTACTCCTGCGCCGTCCGCACCGCGATCCTCGAGACCGTCACCTGATTCGGTTCGTCATCCTCGCCGCGGATGATGCCGTAGAGGATGTCCGGGCGTGAGCGGTCCCAGGCGATCCCCTGCCCGGCGATGGCGAGTTCGACCGTCCCGACCCACTGCAAGACCGACCCGGCCTCAGGCAGCTCCATCACGTACGCCTCGGCGGGGTCGTGCCCGGTCAGGTAGAGCCGCCCGTCGGGACCCCACGACCCGCCCGAATTGCTCATGTCCTCGAAGCGCTCTAGTACGCCCTCGGGCAGCGTCCAGGCTTCCAAACGCTGCCAGTTGTCGTCCAACTTGATCACCGTCGTCCAGTACTTGTTGCCGTAGGCCACCTGACTATTGCCGAAGACGCGGTTGTAGTTGGCAAAACCCGCCCACCAGAAGCCGTCATGCCGGTCGAGCCAGGTGAACGACCCCCAGTCGATGCCGAACGAGTGGGTGTCCACGTGCTCCATCGTCTCGACGTCGAAGATTTCGACCGAGCTGGTCATCGGCGACTCGGGGTAGTTCGAGTGCGAGGCGTAAAGGAGACCGTCGATCACGACGCCGCTGTCGAGGTGCATGATGGGACCGTCTTCGGCACCTTCCCAAGCGTCTACAAGTTCGGCAGTACGTTTGTCGTACTTGGCGATGGTCTGATTATCGACGGCGTAAAACTGCTCTGCATCGACGGCGATGCCCTGATTGGCCTCGGGGATCGTGAGCTGCCGGACGAGTTCGCTTGACGTCGGCTCGGGTTCGGGTTGGACAGGCTGGGCAGCGGCAGTGGTAACGGCGGTGGCGAGCAGCAGCGTCGGGGCGAAAAACCGGATCATCGGCAACCTCCAGAGGGTTATGTCGCGCCTACCGTAAGACTGCCGTGTCAGCGCAAGATAAGCGGCGCAGGGTGAGCGGACCCCTGACACGGGGCTGAAACGCTCTGCCTAGACTCCGGCATCTTCAGGGTTTTAGGGGGACGGGAATGGCAGCGTTCGACCGGCGCGAGTTTCTCAAACGGGTGGGGCTGACGAGTCTGGTGTTGGCGACCCCTTACGTTCTGACGTCTTGCAGCACGTTGGAAGGGGATGACGGCCTCGAGCCCGCGGCGGACGACGCGCTAGCCGAGCAGTTCCGGACGCTCGAGCCCGAAGCAAACGCCCCCCGCGTCTTTTCACTGTCCGTCTCCTCCGGCGACCCGACCGCGACCGGCGTGACGTAACCAGGTCGTTCCAGCTTCGCCTAGCCGACCTCGAGGCGGACTACGCGGTTGCGGCCCGGACCGAAGGGGGCGGCGTACCAGCGGTAGCTGAATACCGATGCCTCGAAGTCGTTCTGCAGGAGCGTCTCAGGCGCCGCGACGGTGATCGTATCCGCGTCAGCCAAGACGATGTGAAGCTGGTTCTGGGTGGACCCGAAGGCGATTGTCCGCGATCTCGGGTTCTATCTGTGGAACTCTTGTACCCGAGGTCAACTGCCCAGCAGGGTGGACATGCCATCCCCTTTACCCTGCTAGGTCAGAACCCCGGTGGCACCCCGGTTGGCAAAAGCGCCCACGACAAACGCCGTTGCCTCCTCCGCGTTTAGGGGTTCAGCGAAAAGATAGCCTTGAACGTACCGGCAGTTCAGGTCGGTGAGCAGCTCGAGTTGCGCCTGCGTTTCGACACCCTCGGCCACGACCTGCATCCCCAAAGCTCGGGCCATGAGCGAGATCGTGTTGACAAGCTCGGCGCTCTCGGGACGCTCGGTCATGTTCGCGATAAACGAGCGGTCGATCTTAACGACGTCCACCGGAAAACGCTGAAGATACGCGAGCGACGAGTAGCCCGTGCCGAAGTCGTCGATGTGAAGCTGAACACCGAGCGCTTTGAGCTGCAGCATAACCGCGTCCACCTGCGCCGAGGCGTTCATGAGCAGGCTTTCGGTGACCTCGAGGTTGAGCTTGCTCGGGTCGAATCCCGTCCCCTCCATGATGGCGCTGAGCTTGTCGGGAAGATCGGGGTGCATGAACTGTTGGCCTGAGAAGTTGACGTTGAGCGTGAGCGCCGAGTTTACGGACAGCAGGCTTCGCCAAGAACGGAACTGTTGACACGCCCTGTGTAATACCCAGCGGTCGAGGTCGATGATCAGTCCGGTTTCTTCAGCGGTGGGAATGAAGCTGCTCGGCTGGACCAGTCCGAACTTGGGATGCTGCCAGCGCATCAGCGCTTCGAAACCCACCAGACGGCGGTCTCGCGCGGTGACGATGGGTTGGTAGTAAACCTGTAACTCTTCGCGAGCTAAGACCCCGCGCAGGTCTGTTTCCAACTCTAGTCTATCCAGGGCTTGATCGTGCATTGCCTGATCGAAAACCTGGTAGCCGCCTCCACGTCGTGACTTGGCCCCGTACATCGCGGTGTCGGCGTCCCGAAGGATGTCCTCAGGATGCCTGTAGCCAGCCCCGGGCAAGACGATGCCGATACTCGCGGAGATGTAGATTTCACGCCCCGCGACCTGGAAGGGCTGCTCGAGCTCTTTCAGGAACCGCTCCGCCACCTCCGTCTCGTAGCCGTCGGCGAACTCTTCGAGCAGCACCGTGAACTCGTCGCCGCCAAAGCGGGCGACGGTATCGACCTCTCTCACCGAGCCTGTCAACCGCTGCCCGATGGCCACCAAGAGTTTGTCCCCGATGCCGTGCCCAAGACTGTCGTTGACGACTTTGAAGCGGTCGAAATCTAGAAAGAGGACGGCGCAGCTAGCCTCCGCGCGACGTTTACACCGCTCCACCGCCCTGCCAAGACGATCAACAAACAGCGCGCGGTTAGGCAAGCCCGTGAGGCGGTCGTGAAAGGCGTCGTGTTGCAGCCTCGCGTTGACGAGCTTGAGTTCGACGGTTCGCGCCCGCACGCGCTCCTCGAGCTCGGCGTGAGCAGCTTTTAGTTCCTCATCCGCTTTCCTTTTGTGGGTGACGTCCGCTAGAACGTAGGAGAGCCGCGGGTGGCCTGAGACGTCCACACCGATGTAGTTGACCGACGCCTCGAGCCAAGCGTACTCGCGGTCGCCGAGATGGTGTCGGTAATCGAAATGTGCGGGCTCGCCCGTCAGGACACTCGCACGACACGCCGCCGACCAGGCCTGAATCCATACTGCAGACAACCCCAGTGCTTCAGCCGTACGCCCTTGCATCGCGTCGGGCGTTGTACCCAGAAACTTTGCGGTCGCCTCGTTGTCCGAAATGTGGATGATGGTGTCGTCTGCGAACCCTACGACCCCCATCATGACGGCCGCGCTGTTATAAAAGCTTTGGAGCGTATCGTTTTTTTCCTTCAAGCTCTCTTCGACCCGCTTGCGCTCGGTGATGTCTCGCTGGACCGAAACCCAATGCGTGTAGTACCCGGTCTCGTCGGCTACCGGTGCGATGTTGAGTTCCACCCAGAACTCCCGGCCATCTTTCGTGTAGTTAAGCAACTCTACCTTCACCGACTCCCACCTGCTGAGCGCAGCTCGAATCTTATCCAACTGACGCCGGTCCGTTTTGGGACCTTGCAGAATACGCGGCGTCTTTCCGACGATCTCCGCTGCGGTGTAGCCGCTTACCCTCGTGAACGCGAGATTGGCGTAGAGGACCTTCGGGCCTGGCTCGTCGAAAGGCCACGCTTCGGTGATCAAGATGGCGTCGTTGGCGTTTGCTAGCGCCGACTCCACCAAGCGCAGCCGCTCCCCTACTTGCTTGCCGACGTCTTGGGAGAGGTCGAGAACATCAACGGTTGGTTCCATGAACTGAGCTACAACCCCGAATCTTGTTGGAACGTTGGACGTTGAGTCGACGCCAAGGTGGTCTTGGCCCACTCTACGTCTGTAAGCACCTGCTGATGTCGCTGATAACACCTCATACGGTTCAAGGTATCAGGCTGCGGCTGACGAAACTCTTACGCTGAAACAAGGCAGGGGCGTCTAAGACCCTCGGACACGCAGGTTGTCCTCTAAGCCTCTCTGAGTTGAGGCGGGTTGACGGAACGTCAGGGTGTTCGGCAGCCAACGACCGCATTTAGCGGTTCCGCATCTTACGGCTACAGCTCGTGGCTGCAGTGCAGAACGGGCTCAAGGACGTTTTCCGGGGTCACGGTCTGGATGGCTTCGCCGAAAGCTTGAACGAGCTTGTCGGTCGCGTCGGGGCGGAGACGCTTGACGAAGGCCTTGACCTTGGCGAACGAGTGGTCAATAGGACGGCTCGCTGCGGGTCGTCGTGGGCAAGGGCGGCAAGACGGTGCGGGTCTAGCTGACGCTTACTTTACCGAAAGCGCTCGAGTCCATCCCGCTCGAGCAGCGGACCGGCTTCGTGCTGCCCTGCCGCTCCCGGCAGTCGGTGTACGAACGGCTCGAGGCCGCTTGTAAGCAAGCCGGAGTCCGCTTTAAGGGCGTCTACGTGTTGCGGCACGCCTCGGGAACACGGCTCAAGGAAGAAACGGGCGATCTTGCACTCGTGGCTGACCACCTGCGGCACAGCAGCATGGACACCGCCCGGGGCTACGCGCCGACAATCGGCAGCTCAGACGGGCGCTGGGGGAGTGGTAGGCGTTCCTCTAAAAACTAAGGTCAAGGCTCGTGCGTCGGCGGTGTTCAACGAAAACCCTTGAACTTACGCTGCTATCTGTACGCTTTCAACTCGTCGCCTTCCAAGGTCGCGCCCCCACCCAGAAAGGACGGCCCGTGCGCCTACAAGCCATCTCAAAAATGCCTCGGCAGAATGATGATGCAGGCGAGTTGAACGAAGGCGAGGAAGTTGTCAGCGTGGTACTCGTAGCGGACGACGGTGCGCCTGGAATTGTAGAGCCAGCTAAAGAAGCGCTCGACCTTCCAACGACGTTTGTAACGCCTGAGTTTTCTGCCGTCTTGGGTTTTGGGCTTTTTGCGGTTTTGTCGGTGTGGGGCGATCAGTTCAACACCCTGTCCGGCCAGCTCAGTATCCAAGGGGTCGCTGTCATACGCCTTGTCGCCGATCAAGCGTTCGGGTAGCTCGGCGACAAACCTTGCTTCAAGAGTGCTTCGGACAAGCTTGGTCTCATGCGGGCTAGCACTGTGAATGTCAACGGCGAGCGGAACACCAGCACGCTCTGTGATGGCCATAATCTTGGTGCCTTTCCCGCGCTTGGTTTTGCCGATACTAAGCCCCCCTTTTTAGCCGCCGCAAAGCTGCCGTCGATAAAACACTCGGATAGGTCGATGTCGCCCTGAGCGTGCAAGTCCTGAGCTAGACGCTCGAGAATCGTTGACATCACCTCGGCTTCGGCCCAGCTTTGAAAGCGCCTGTGACAGGTTTGATAAGGCGGGTAGCGTTCCGGCATATCTTTCCAGGGTGCTCCCGTCCTCAAAACCCACAATATGCCGTTAAGCACCTCGCGGTCATCCCGTCTCGGTCGCCCTCTCCGCTTGGGTGCGGGGAGTGACCCGGTAAGTCGTTGCCACTGCTTATCCGTCAGGTCCATCTCGCGACTTTATGCTCTTGCCCTCGACTTTGATGCTTCTTGAGATGCGCTCTAGGCAACACCGGGCTTTTCGTTTCCGAACTCGCGTTCGGCGCCATGACGTTCGGCGGCGTCGGCGAATCCGTAATCATCGGCAAGGTGCAGCAGGCCGAGGCCGACCGGCTGCTCGCCCGCGCGAGGGGGGCGTCAACTTCATCGACACCGCCGATGTGTATTCGGAAGGCTTTTCGGAGCGCAGTACCGGGCAAGCCCTGAAAAACGTCGGGGTCAAGCGTGAAGAGGTCGTGCCGGCCACGAAAGTCTTCGGCAACATGGGGCAGGGCCGAACCAGAAGGGGTCATCGCGCAGCTATATCCTGGACTGCGCCCAAGTTGTCGTCCAACTGCCCCAGCTTGTTCGTCCCCAAAAAGCACGCTCGTCACGCGCGGCTGGTGCAGCAGCCAGGCGACGGCGAGCTGCGCGACCGACGCCCCCTTTTCGGCGGCGAGGTCTTTGAGCACGTTGATGACGGCGTAGGTGCGCTCCGCGTTGACCGGCGGGAACTCGAAGTTGGCGCAGCGGCTCTGTGCGTCGTCCGCCCCCCCGCGGCCGAACTTGCCGCTCAACAGACCGCCCGCGAGCGGGCTCCAGACGAGCAGCCCGAGCCCCTCGCTTTCGGCCACCAAGACGAGTTCGCGTTCGGCGTCGCGCCCCGCCGCGTGTAGTACGCCTGCACCGAGGCGAACCTGGCCAAGCCGCGACGCTCCAAGTTGCCCGCCGCTTTGGCGATCTGCCAGGCCGCCCAATTCGAGACGCCGAGGTAGCGCACCAGGCCCTGTCGCACTAAGTCCGTGAGGGTTCCCAAACTCTCCTCGATAGGGGTTTCGATAGGGGTTGCCGGGTCGAGCCCGTGGAGCTGATACAGGTCGATGTGGTCGAGCCCTAGCCGCTCGAGGCTGGCGTGTGCGCCGTCCAGGATATAGCTG
>QQTW01004682.1_pt1 | contig 10283 bp, 11 predicted proteins | sample 1904831 | NCBI WGS metagenome assembly QQTW01 (sample SAMN09435610, study PRJNA476489) | Subsurface metagenome, whole genome shotgun sequencing project.
ACTGTAATTCATGCAGTGTCAGCTGCCTTCCTGGACTTCTTCGCATAAGATTGCTTCGCTCCAACCATCCAGGTGAAGGGTGGTCGACAATGCGGGTATTGGGATCTTACATTCCAGCTCGCCCATCCTTTTGTTACAGTCAGCTTCAGCTTCAACTGTTGAGTTAGAAGGGGTAAGACTACCTGGGTTGCGCGCCTGACAGTCGGCGCATCGATCATTGCCCGGCACTGAAACAATGAGATCTTGCAAATCCCGCTCATTGCGAGCAAGTTGACGCTTGCTCATTGAAGCGGTCATTCCTTCAACTCCTGAAGGCAGCGTTCGAGGACGTCAGGCTAAGAACCTTGCATGCGGAGAAGGCAAGGAAGGATTAGGGCAGATAAAATAACAATCAGAATAGTACTCGACAATTGATTGCAAAAAGCTGGGCCCTGAGCAGTGGACAGCACCAAAACAGCATTGTGCGGGCAGTGAGAAAGAGGCAAAAGAAAGACTCGGCAAGAAAAATGGTGACTGATACACCAACGTGGAGTACCGATCAACTGAATGAGGAGGAAGAAATGCGCCGCAATAGTGACCCACCCATTGTGAACGAGTGCAACCAATTCGATTTGACTGGGTAGAAGTTAGAACAATGGGTAGTACTACGTAGTAGTAGTTAGGTAGCAGCTAGTTAGAGATAGTAGCATTTAGGCAGGCCACCCTAGCCAATTGTAATTAAGTTTCCTTGAAATAGCGATCGGTGGGCCACATTGCATGCCCAGAAAAGGGCCTCCGGGTCGAAACATTTAACTAGAGCGCCCAGCAAGCCACAGGTGTGCAATATACCCCATAAACCTTGTTCTTGGAAGGCAAATGTCCCAAAGCGAATCATCGCAGTTTAAATAGTTCCGGATTTTTCAGATAGTGACGGTCACTGGATATATTTGATGGAAAAGGTGATTACATATGCAGACTCAGTACTCCACTGCAACTTCAGAATAATACGACTCAAGCTTACAACACTCAACGGGAAAACCGACACAAAAATAGACCTGTTCGTACGTTGCAGGCCACATCAACACGAAGCGGCCTTACCGGCGGGCCGGTTGTCAGAGAGCTCCAGTCCTCTTGGGCTTCGACCTTAATTATGTCACTCAGCTCCACGTGGCTGAGGTCGGACTTGAAGAACTCGGAAATCTCTTGCGCACTGATTCATGTCCTCGGGCTTTTGCACATATACGACATAGCTGTGGTGAGACCCGGTCAGCTGTGTCATAGTGGTGAGCCTCAAGTTGGACACACTCACGAAGATATCCAGCTGTGGTACTTTTGTGTAGTCAATTCCTTTTGCATTTGCGTCAAAGGAAGCTCCAGTCCCTCTCCCGTCTTCCCAAACTCTTTCGTGTATCCTGGGAGCAGCAATCTTTGTTCACCTTTCATCAGATTCATGGATTCCAGAGCACCAACCCTCTTCAGCGGTCAGTCCTTCGGCCAGGGCCAGGTCGAAAGTCGAAATCCTCAAAATCGTCTAAGAATCGTTGGCAAAACCGACTTCGTGCAGATGTTTGTGGAAATGCAAGGAAGCATCCGGTTGAGCTTCCATCTTCGCCTCAATTTCTTGAAAGGTCCGGCAGACCTCGACGGATGCGCAACCTTGAGGGAGCGTTTCGTTATTACATCCAGGCACCGGCCAGAAACATGAGAGTCCCAGATATCCGCTCAGTTTGAGATGACCATCAAAGTCTTCGGCCGTATGAATAGCATAATTGGAGATCGCCGAAAAAGAACTCACTCGTAGCTTTGCTGATCAAAGCCTCGCCAATTACGCATGGATTGGTAAAGGTCTCCGCCGTGGATGGGTATAGTTTGCTCTGAGAAGCCCACTCCTCTTCAGCGTCCTGGACCTCAAACTGGCAATGCGGCGGGTTCCTTCACATGTTTAGATTGACCAGGCTTGGGAATGGCTACTGCCTAGCACTATGTCCGTACAGGCGCAATGTCTATACCGATAACCTAGGCTTGTCAGCAATCACCCCCCTTCAGCTCGGCGGAGAGGACATCAAAATACAGTTTCGGAAGGATACACGTCTGCAATGTCTATCGCAAAGATACCTCGGCACGAGATGAGCATGTCAGAGCACGAGAGTCCACAAGATAGTACCTGTTCCTGGCCCCAGATCCAGAATTTTCTGCGGAGATGATGTTATTGGCGCCAGCAAGAGCCTGTTCCATTGTAGCAGGGTGTATTTCTGATGATTCGTATCGAGCCGGTCATGCTCGTAGTCATCCATCGGAAGTCGATATTCTAGAGGTTGCACCAGCCGCTTCTCAAAGAGTCAGCAGTCAGTGACCGCGGCTAGCATAAGCTGCATACACACTCCCTTTCGAATGTTATTGGTCGGAAAAGCTTTGAGCCCAAGGCCAATCATTGTCATCATAAAATGGCCAATGTTTCTCGACACCCTTGGCTCGTCTACAAGGGACTAGCGAACAGATTCAATTTCAGACTCGGCAGCCTTGGAAATATAAGGGACCTAGGGGTGACCGCATCATAGCCATTTCAAGTTGTAGGTAGTGTTCCTGAAGAGCTACTCACTACTATGTAATGTGATGTCACGGGAGAAGGATGAGATACCCATCATGGCCCCCAATAAAGCTAACTACCAGGACAACACTTTCACCGTTTGAGGATGGCTTGCCTGCGCTCAAAAGGAGGAAGAGGAGAGTCCATTCATTCTACGATACAACACCATAGAACGTACCAAGAGTCCCAAATAGGCAATAGGTCCTGTAACGCCTCTGGTTGAACTGTCCTTGATACATCTTTAAACCTAAGGGGCCTGAGTGACAAATTATACATTCAATTTTGGTGTGGCACATATTCTGAATCGGGCGTTCGAAGATGGTTCCTCCGAGACAAGCCGTTTACTACGTAATCCTTTGTGCTTATCAGAAGTAACTCTGCTAGATACTAGCCTACGCTAACAATACTTAGGCATGGTATCGTAGTAAAGTTCCGGCCAAATCTTTTTCTAACAAAGTCCAACAATTCTCCTGTAGCAAACCTCTATCTGCTCCTATTTCCCTGAATTAATGCCTATCAGCAGACACATTACCAACTCTGCTGAAAAGCGGTAAGGATTCGAGGGTAGGAAATGCCTAGCTACGTGTTCTAGAAGCGAACGTTCTGATTTCCCGCTCCGCTGGGTGCTTTGAAGGATGAGTTTGCGCTACCCACGCCGCCGGAGTGCCTCTTTCGCGCGATTAGCATTGCCAGTAGCGCCAGTAGCAGAACGGTATTGGCCACTATGGAAGATCTTAGCAAGAACGTGAAACACGAGTATCTCTCGCATGCCGGCATAGAACAAGGATTGACTAATGAGCTGATGAATCATGTTGGTCTACTCACCCTCTGTCTTGCGCTTTTCCTCCACTTTACAAAGCAGAGTCCAGGGCCTCAGCTTGTCAATGGGCAGCCAAGTGACTATGAATGGGACGAGTACTGAAGATCATCATACAATGAGCCGTTCAGCTGCGGAAGATCATTCCACAATGCATGGTAAATCTGTGGGAGATCATCCCACGATGAACGGCGAGGATGATCTGGCAGAATCCCTCCAACAATGGGCCACGAACCTGGCGGATGCCGCGAAAGCTTATAGGAGTGCTTCTGGGCAGCAGAGTCTCCTCCTTCGTAGCAAGATGAGCAACGACGCAAAGCAGATCATCAATGCCATTAAAGAGCCAGGGGAGACACCCTTTGAGTACTCGGTTCAGGTTGGGCGAACCCAGCGTTTGTGAGTAATGTTTGTTTGCTTACGGCCTGTAGATGGCGGAAATGGGTGCTTTGCGTATGATGATGGAGCTCAAGATCTTCGACAAAATTCCTCAGCAGGGAAGCATATCCTATGGCGACTTGGCCGCAAGTGTTGGAGCTGAAGAGTCTCTTCTGAGTAAGCAAAAAACAGATACACACTAACCACAGTAACGACCAAGGCACGTACTGATAATCTCAGCTCGCTTTCTGTGGATGCTTGTCTCAACGGGTCTTCTGAAGCAAATTGGGGTAGATCAGGTTGCCCACACTCACCTGTCGAAGATTTATGTTGATGGAAATCCGCAAGGGGCCTTCTTTCAGATCATGTAATGCCCTCCCTTTGGTCTTGAGTGTGCGCTTTAGCTGATGCGTCTGTACGAAACTTAGGTTCGATGAAGGCATGGTCACGTACACAAAATGGCCAGATTATTTCGAAAAATTCGGTCTCAAAGAACCCAGAGAAGGAACCTATGTTCCAACCACCTTTGCCTGGGGGTGTGAAGAGAAGAACTTCTGGGAGATGATGAACCACTACCCCAAACGTTTGAAGGCTTTCAACCTAAGCATGGCGACGCTGGATGAAGTGCTCCCAGTTACAGGGATGTATGACTACAGCTGGATCGCTGATTGTGCCAAGAATGAAGATCCATCAAGGACCCTGATTGTTGATGTCGGTAGCGGCATGGGACAGGCTTTGAAGAGAATTATGGCATCATGTCCTGAAATTCCTGCAGCAAGACTGGTCATGCAAGATCGACCGGTTGTGATGGAGGAGGCGGAAAACACCAAAGACGAGATGTTGATGAAGGTCAAGAAGATGCCACACGACTTTTTCAAAGAGCAGCCTGTCAAAGGTAGGCATTCTTTTCCTGGATATTGGCTGGGAGCGTCACAGCTAACGATCACTCTCGCAGGAGCGCTAGTATACTTCATTCGCCGTATCATACATGACTGGCATGATGATAATTGTCGCATCATACTGTCCCATCTCGCAAGAGCGATGGACTCCGACTCTCGAGTGCTCATCTGCGAGCAAATCATGTCGAATCCGCCGTCACCCTTGAATGCTCAGACCGACTTGTGTATGCTGGGACTTGGTGCTAAGGAACGAACAGAGAAGATGTTTCAAGAGTTAGTGCCTTCGTCGGGTCTGCGACTCATCAAGATCTGGAAAGCAGAAGGGACGGATGTGTGTGTGGTAGAGTGTGCAAAGGGGGAGCAGACCAATGGGCAATAAGTCCATGGAAGATATTGCCTGCTTCTGAGTTGCTCTGGATTCAACATGGAGAGCTCGTCTGAAAAGGAGGCTCCAACAGAAACAAGGCTGGATGCACATTCCGCAAGTTCAGTCTTTGAAACGAAGAGCAGGATGTTTGCTTCCAAATAGTCATTAACATATCGCTATAGAGCCAGAAATGGTGGTGTGAAACAAGGGATCAGACCCAGCTTGCACATCGACCAACCCCGCCCAATATTATGCTGATCCATGATCGCAACGCAACAAGGTTGTGGATCGCATTTCGTAAGACAGGAGACCGAGATTTCTTTGATCAGGTCGCATCCGCGTTGAATGTCCGTCATAAGAATAGTCCTGCCGAGCCATCGAATGAGCCCGACAGGGTGGAGTAGACACGGCTCTGCTAAAAACCCATTTCAGTCTTCCACTGCGTGATTGCGAGGATCCGAAGGGATCTGTAGACAAAGCTTCTTGATCATGGAGATGGCTGTTCAAGACGCTTGCAATATGTGGGGGATTTTTCCATAATTCATTGATGAGCTATTCGGTCGAAACGCGAAAGCAGATAGCCTGTAATCAGAAAGGAGATGGCGTTGTGATGATTGCCATCTCGGAGATCGAGTCTGTTGAAGCTCCCAAGTGTGTTGAACGTGCTCAAAACCAATGAATAGGGAGGTATGTGGTATCGAAGGGCAGGCTGTGCGGTTACCTTGATGGCTGTGCTTGCAGTCTGGGAACTACGGAGAATTCGTACATCGAAGTGTCGACGACGTCAAGTCGCGGTCTCTCTGACGTCCGTTTAGTACCGTTTACCTATTTATTCGATCAAAGAAACATCAGCAAATAATCATGAATAATACGAGCTTTGAAGTTTCTGTTATGCCACGCCAAGCACGTCACGCCAAGACCGGCAACCGGCAGCAGAGATTTGTGCCTTGGCACTGAATAATAGACAACTTCTTGACCAGCACTGGCAACCCCAGTTAGATATGAATCAATTCATCCTATTTGCGCTCCCTCTTATGAATTGCATGTCGTTAAGTAGCTGGGACGAGTCACAGTTCTATATAATCCTAATAACTTTTTCCTGCCAATCGAGCAATTTTGTCGCAGGATTAGTCAAATCGTGAGCAATCAGGCCCACTCGTCGGTAAGTACCGGCATGGCACCTCGCTTCGGGTGCTAGGATCAGATACATTTGTTCTTGCAGTCTGAACAGAACACAGCCTAGCTGCGGAGTTCCCTCGAGGTCCCAGTCAGGGCTATAAGGGAAATGTTTTTCAAATTGCGTTCCAGATTGATCTTTATAGGTACTGGAAAGTATAGGGGCCGCGGGACCAAGTATCGTGACCTTACCGCATGTCACCCGGCCATAGCGGTTCAGACCAGGAACCGTGACGCTAACGTCTAACACTTGAGCGTAGATGTCATCAATTCGCAACCGGTTGTGGTTGTAGTAGATAGCGGATTCACGACATACCCATGACCAAGTTGGACCACGATAGGGAATAGGGCTGCCAGGCTCGGAGCAGTGCCAGAGGAGGCCGTGGAGGAAATCATCCTGCCAGAGTCCGCCGAGGTAACGGAATGGTGGTCGATTGTCTGGAGGTGCTGTTAAGCTTTGAGCTGGGGTCTTGTTGTACTCAAATTTCGCTGTTCTTAGTGAAGGATTTTCGTCTTGCCATAAGCGTCGAGCAAACTGGCGTGCTATTTCCGAGAAAGCTGGCATTTTCCTCCAGGTAAGTCAGCTTGCGGGTCGATAAATGCTCGACCATCTGATGCCATATCTGAAAGGCGGTGAAACCATTCATGTTCCGCGTATCGTCCAGCGGTCTCGTCCCAAAGGATATTCGGAATGAATGGTCACTGATGATGCCGTATCAGTGGATGTCTGCGCCTTTGACATTGCTGGCCACGAGAGGTGGCACATGAAAAAAGTCCATGATGATGGAAAGGAATCCTAATTTGCGATGGAAATTGCCAAGGCAACGGATATCACGTGCCCTACAGTTTTCCTTGCACTTCTTCCACAGCAGTTTCGAACTTCTTCTTCCCTCCACACTTCATAACCGGAACGCATTAATCAACCGCCAGATCTGCCTTGTATGCTCGACATGCAGGGCAATCCCTAGATCGGTAGGTCATATTGGCGTACCAGATCAACCATTTGGGGACATATAATGGCTTGCCATCCTGTCGAGTCGAGTCTCTTTGGAGGTCGATTACTGTGGTTGGATCGAGTCACCTGCATGTCCAACATTTCTCATGGCCTAAGCTTTAGGTTTTAAATTGAGCTTTGGCTATCATTTTCAACCAGAGACACCCGTTATGGATGAATTACGAGCGTACAAGAAGGAAGATCATTATATGCTGACAGGAGATCTTGCTATCTCCGTGCGAGAAGCTTCTTGACTCTTGATTGAACACAATGTACTATCGGTACACAAGAGACTTGGTCCTTTTTGGATTGGAACCAGGGAGCATAGACACGTCATTTAGATAGCCCAGTAAACATCATGCCCTATCAAACACCGCCAACGCCTTGCTCATCATGTCCGGATGCCCCTGGAACCACCAGATTCTCAACCACTGCAATCAACTCTTTGTCCTCCTTGAGCTACAGCCCATCTTTGCCCAAAGTAACAAGATCTTGACTGGTGAAAGAAACATCCGAGGATGATCTGTGCCGAAACAAACTCAGGTCGCTTGACAAACTTGCCTCACCTATTTGATTCGCACGCTGCAGACGCTGTTTGTTGGACTTCCGTGCTTTGAGACTGTGCGCTTTGGTAGACGAGAACCAGTTCTTGGTCAGGATTGAATTGATTTTTGGCTTGAAGCCACTCATTTGCCGCGCCATCGACGGTCTCCTCTTGATGCAAACGGTCTTTATGTCTGACGGTTCCACTTTCGAGACGGTAACCGCTTGCGTGTTCAGATCCGACTTCCCGAGCCAGGAGACCGTAACCAAATTATTCATGTGAGACGGTAGCGCGAAACCTGCATCGATGCAGCCATACTTAAATTCGACACATCGGAGCCTCATGGGGTTGAACCAACGAAAGAAGGGTTACTACGGGAAGGTAGCGTAGGTTGACACCTTCAGAGGAGACGAGGTTCCGGGCGGCAGCCATGGCATTCTTGTCAAGATATTCTCCTGTGCCAATGGATTCATCAAGAGACCCGTCTCCTACCTCGCCCCTGCAATTCATCAGCAGGTTATTTCATCACATAGCTCCTTGAAGCTTACAGATAATGTGTGCATGCTTCACTTATGGACTTCTGACGCCATGAGCCTTTGATGGGAGTATATGAACTGTTTAACTGATTGATAGTAGGTTCAAGCGCCATTTCGAGGATGAGCTCTTCTAGACCAGGATTTAGCCAGCAAGTCCGCCAGATGTATGTCTGGTATGATTGCAGCATGCCTCCAAGTCGGAGAGAGCGAAGGTTTCGAAATTCACACAGCGGTAAGAGGCCTTCCAGTGGGAAAGAAGTTTTGTCATGCTGACTTTCTTCACCCTCCTCTGCTTCGTTGTTTTCTGCCAACAGTTCAAGTCTCTGCGGCCAGAATAGATCGAGATTCAATATTTCGCGCGCCTTATCAAGATGTCTCCATAACTGGGGTCGGAAATGGACAATGGGATGTTCAGCATCACCAAGATCAAGGCGAATAGAAGTGGGGATCCCTGAACCGCTATCGTTGGTAGGTTCGTCATCGGATGAAGCAGCTCTTTGAAGGAACCGATATGCTGCAGCTTTTGACAAGTGTCGATTATGTCGTGGGCCAGATGTTGTAGAAAGGCTGCGCCTGTGAATCGAGTTTCGAGGAGAGCCTCTACTGAAGTCAATAAGTCGATTTGCAGCTGTAGCAGTTGCTCTGTACTTATCACCTGGGACAGGTGAGGGTACATTGAGTTGAGAGGCCGTGAGCGAAACCTCCCCAAGTATTGATCTCCTTCGGCTATGAGGTGTCCTTGTAGGTGTGCGTAAACTGCCTTCTGCCATCACAGCATGGAGCAGAATGAAAGAGAACCAAAGCTTGAAATTAGGAATGTTCAACAGTGTCTCCCACTACATGACCACTCACGGTTTGCCAGGGCGGAGGGACAATTGGTATGTAGAGGTCAACTTGACGTGGGCAGGATTGGTATGGGTTGCCCGAGCATCACAGATAACAAAAGTGGTTGTTCTGGCAGAAGGACGGGTGATAAACAAACCACCAGCAAGAAGAACACGCACTTTTGGGCAAGGGCGGTTTGAAAACAATGAGAGAACGGGTACACCTTGCAAGGCAGGCATGAGCCCGCCGCATGCTTCACATAACATATTAGAAGTGGTGAGGTTATCGCGAATTTCATTCTGATAGCAAGGGGGAGGGAAACCACAGGACACACTCCCTACGTTGCACAGATTCTGCAAGGACGAGAATGGATGAAAGTCGCGATACAGGCCGCGACTGTGGACGAATACTGGAGTCTAGGATCCACGAGAATCATGTATCGTATATTCTAATGCCATGCCTTCAGGAAATTGAAGTGTGTAGAGGGAGAGGTAGAGGTCGAGGTCGATCTCTGCTAAAAATACATGGTAAGTCGTCAAACTCTAATCTTAGCTAAGAATCATGATCTGGTACATTGGTTCTTTTACTCTTAGATAATAAGACATTACATTATTGTACCATCTACCTGCTTTGGACATGGCACCTATACGTCGCTACCTCCGTATCAGTAAAACCTCTGTATTGGAATGTCGGATATTCCTTGAGAACCCTGCAGATGGGCCAAGATGGCTGCTCAGCTCCGAAGATCCTGCTCTACCACGTGTCATTGAAGTCATCCGACCATTGATTCTTCCAAAGCTTCGAGAAGAGAACGAAAGGGCAAAGGCGAAGGGAAAGAAGAAAAACCGGATCAAAGATGTGGTGACCAGAGGTGGGGAAATCTGCGGCGGCAATGTGCTAAGATCATGGCAGCTAGCTAATCATCCAGAGTAGATGAGTTCGAAGTGTCCATTTTCCTTACTCAAATCGGCACTCGACATTCCTTTCTGACGAAGAGCAAAACATTTGACAACAAGTCTAGAATCACAGGCAATGCGACAAAGCTTACGGATTCTGACACACAGCCGGTTGTGATCCGGGAAGAAAGCGATGATGATGACATGTCGTTGCCGATGCAACAAATCCATGTATTTTTAGCAGAGATCGACCTCGACCTCTACCTCTCCCTCTACACACTTCAATTT
>QQTW01004683.1_pt1 | contig 10282 bp, 10 predicted proteins | sample 1904831 | NCBI WGS metagenome assembly QQTW01 (sample SAMN09435610, study PRJNA476489) | Subsurface metagenome, whole genome shotgun sequencing project.
GTGAATTTCTACCAGCAGGCAAAGTCAACGGGATCGTAAACAACAAAAACCAGTGCTTGTAACCCAGCATTTTCTAACAACAAAGTGTCCGTTAAAGAGCTTAATTGTTTAACTATCTCATGACTCAAACCATCTTGCTGTCTGTTTTTCCTAAAATTTAAACTCCAAAGGCGTGGTCATTGTGTTAGCTTATTAAACTTTTTGAACGTTGGCCAGTAGCTATGGGCTGCAAACATCAAGTTTAAAGCAATTGGCGAAATATAACTTTCTATCATTTCCCCAAGCGTTTTAAGTATTCAGGGTTTGGGTTGATATCTGAAACTACAGGTACTTATTTATAGATCCTAAATTCATCCAAAGGCTGAATAGCAAAAATCAAAGGCTCTAAGGATAAATTTTTGACCACCTTGTAGCAACTCGTTCATTCACAACGAAAACAGGAGAAATCGATGTTAGATAGAAATACTAGCAAACCTAAGACTAACTATAAATCCCTGGAAGACCTTAATTTAATAAGTTTATGGTGGCAAAGTGGAAGTGATTGGAGTTCAACGATTAAAGAGGAAATTCAAGCAGACACTAACCAACCAATTGCCAAAGAAGAATCGAACCATACAAGTAAGGTAGTTTTGTTCGCAGTTTTAGCAACTCTAGCTATATTAGTGACTACTGTGTGTAGTCAAGCTTCGGAAATTTATCGGTCAGTGCAAAAGGTAGGCATAAATTCATTTAAAGAATTAGTTTCAAAAGATTAGACCTGCTCTGAAAATAGAGTTTCATTCTTGATTGCGAGCGAAGTCTTACAATGTTTCTTGCATAAGTGTTTCATTGGTATGACAGAAATTGCCAAACATCTTAATTATCGGTAGTATCGGTTGTTAATGCCGCACTAACCAACGAGTGACCCCTTTAAGATTGCCATTAACTTTTAAAAAACAGCTATTGAAGAAATAAACCTGGTTAATCTATGGAAGCTAACTTTTTTACCTCTATCCTTTTGCCCACAGGTCTAGCGATCGTTATGCTAGGCATGGGGCTAACCCTCCTGCCAGAGGACTTTCAACGAGTTACCCGCTATCCCAAAGCTGTCGCCATTGGTCTAGTTAGTCAATTGCTCTTTCTCCCCATTATTGGCTTTCTTGTCGCTTCAATCGTGCCGATGCAACCAGAAATTGCCGTGGGGTTAATGGTACTAGCTCTTTGTCCAGGTGGGCCATCTTCAAATATGATTACTTATTTGGCCAAAGGAGATGTTGCCCTTTCGGTGACTTTAACGGCTTTAAGTAGCGCCATTACTGTATTTACAATTCCTATATTCGCAAATTTGTCCCTGCAATATTTTATGGGACAAAATGCGGCGATCGCACTGCCTATTGGTCAAACCATGCTGCAAATTTTCGCCATAGCTATAGTGCCAGTTGGGTTAGGAATGTTGATAAAGCGACAGTTTCCCGATTTAGCCCGCCGACTTGAGAAGACCGCGAACCGTCTTGCTATTGCCTTTCTGGCTTTAATTATCCTAGCGATTATTATTCGCGAGTGGGATCGCATACCCACTTTTATCGCTCAAGTAGGAATTGCGGTAGCACTGCTAAATTTAATCTCAATGGCGACGGGGTTTTGGTTTGGTAAGTTGTTTAATTTGAAACTTGCCCAACGCATCTGTATTGCAATTGAAGTGGGAATCCAAAATGGCACGCTGGCGATCGCCATTACTGCCGGACTGTTACGTAATCCTGATATGGCTGTTCCGGCTGCCGTTTACAGCTTATTTGCCTATGCTACTGCTATTCTTACCATTTTCTATGGCAGACGCTCTACCCAGAAAATTTATCAGGAGCAGAAATCACCAGCAAACAGTTTGTAGGCTCGGTGCAGAGCGATCGCGCTATATAACAAATTAAATCTAGCTAAATTGTTGGCTTAGACCTAAATTAGAGCAAACAAGTTCTTTTAGCAAATTGTATTTGCAATATTACCTTGGCAACTAAACATAACTATGAAACAATGAGCGGGAAAAAACTTGAAGTAAGTAACCACACTAACTAAAACCTATGATTGCAAAGCCCCGCATTCCTGATGGTTCCCCTGCTCCTCAATGGCTGCAAAAAATTCAGTACACGTTAAAGCCGTTTGCCTATATGGATGCTGCGGCACAACGCTATGGAGACATTTTTAACGCTCCTGTAATTGGGAATCACCCTATTGTTTTATTTGTTAGTAATCCCCAAGCGCTACAGCACATTTTTACAAGTGACACAAAACAATTTATTGCTCCACCAAACCAACTCATGCAGCCGCTTGTGGGAAATTACTCTATTTTTACGTTAGAGGGTTCTCGTCATCGCCGGGAGCGGAGGTTGTTGATGCCTCCTTTTCATGGAGAACGGATGCGAACTTACGGACAATTAATTTGTGAGTTAGTTAACAAAGCAATGAGTTCGCTGTCGATTGGCATTCCGTTTTCTGCCCGGAAGTTGGCTCAGGAGATTTCGATAGAAGTCATGCTTACGGTAGTTTTTGGGATTAATCAAGAAGACCGTTTCAAACATCTCAAGTCGCTGATGATTGACCTTACAGATTCCCTTCAATCTCCTTTTATTGGCGGTTTACTTTTCTTTCCATCTTTGCAAAAAGATTGGGGAAACCGAAGTCCCTGGGGTTACTTGCGGCATTTACAACGACAGATCAGCGAACAAATATACGCTGAAATTCGCGTGAAGCGAAGCTATATTGAAGGCAATAGCCACCAAAATCAGGTCGTTGGTTCAGACATCCTCAGCTTAATGATTTGCGCCCGTGATGAAAACGATCGACCGATGAGCGATGCCGAATTGCATGATGAATTAATTACCCTCCTGTTAGCAGGTCATGAAACCACCGCAAGTGCGATCGCATGGGCGCTATATTGGATTCATCGTCAAGAGCAAGTTAGTGAAAGGTTGTTTAAAGAACTAAATGACCTAGGCAAAGATCCAGATCCCACAGCCATTGTGCAGTTACCCTACCTCACAGCCGTTTGTAACGAAACTTTGCGCCTTTTTCCGGTTGCCGTACTTACAGTTCCAAGAGAGGTCAAAGAATCTGTAGAACTCATGGGTTATCAACTAGAACCTGGAATGAGACTTTATGGTTGTATTTATCTAACTCATCAGCGTCCAGATATCTATCCAGAACCTAAACTATTTAAGCCAGAACGTTTTTTAGAACGACAATTTTCTCCTTACGAATTCTTCCCTTTCGGCGGTGGTGCGCGTCGTTGTATTGGAGAAGCATTAGCCCAGTTTGAGATGAAATTAGTCTTAGCAACAATGCTTTCTCATTATCGATTGGCAATGGCAAATCGATCCCCTGAATATCCTCAGCGTCGAGGCGTTACTTTTGCTCCTGCTAGAGGCGTACAGATGGTTCTGCAAGAAAAATTCTGAGTGAGAGTTAAAATCAAGTTAACGGTGCGCTCTGTACTAAGCTCTTTTCCAGGGATTAATCCCTTGTTATTTAATTTTGATGTGCAGCAGAACTAAATACACCAAGTCAAACAGAAAGATACTTAGATAAGGAATTCGGAGATTCTTCGGGCGAAGGTTATAAAGTTGTTCGGAAAATTTCGCTTTACTGCTACGAGCGCTTGTTTGATGTTGTTTAATGAAGATTAATCAGTTCTGCTTAAACCTATCTAAACTAATTAAAAGCTTCGTGCATCGACAGCAGGATTCAACAGATGAATCTCGCTTTCTATTAACCGATGCCTTGCATTGAGAAAATGTATGAATGATTCAAATCTAAAGTTATCGCTAGCTTCATGAGATATTTCATAGGTTTAGCAACCAAGTAGCTGGATTTGAGTCAGTTCAAACTAGCAGGCTTAGGGATCTTTGAAGAATGCGGCGGTCGTAAAAATTCCTCTTTTTATTCAGCAATGTCTAAAATCTCAATCCGATTTTTACAGAGGTAATATGGTCAAGAAAGTAGTAATTGTGGGCGCAGGACCCTGTGGTGTGCTGATGGCACACTATCTATTAAGACGTAGCGACCAGTACCAAGTTGACCTCTACGATGCCAAGAGCGATCCGCGATTTATCGAGTTTTCCAATGCCAGAACTTACCCAATCACCTTAACCGAACGGGGTATGAGTGCGCTTGGTCAGATTGCGGAAATTGAAGCAGCAGTAAGAGCCATTAGCTTAGAAATGCACGGTGGGATTTTTCACGGGCAGAATGGCAAAATGCGAATAACATCCAGAAAAAAACCTTTCGTAACCATCGATCGCACCAGGTTAGTCATCATACTGCTGCAAAAACTGACTGAAAAATACGACAATAGCCGACTCAATTTGCATTTCAATCACTCCTGCACCAAAGTAAACTTTGCAGCCAAGACGATCGCATTTCAACCTACAGCCCAAATCTCTGAACTAATAGATACAAGTCTGAGCGCGAACTACGATTTGTTGATTGGCTCTGACGGCGCACGTTCAGTAGTGCGATCGCATTTTCTCAACACAGATCTGTTTGAGTTTGAGCAGAAATACGTTTCAGCAGACTATAAATCAATTATTTTATTGCTTAAACCAACCATCAGACACCCACCTAGATCCAAACAGAATCCATTCTTGGAGAAGCAATGACGGCACGGTCGTATTGCTGCTTCATCAACCCGATGGCAGCATGAGCGGTATTATCCGGTTCCCTCGACAACACAATCAAGTTGCCGAGCTTGATACCCCAGAAGCAGTGCTGCAATTTTTTCACCAGCATTTCCCGGAGGTGAGTCAACGGATGCCTTTTTCAGAAGCAGAGGCATTTTTGAAGCGCTCGTCGTCTAGAGTTTTAACCATTCGCTGTAACCGCTATCATAACGGTGATAGCGTCCTGCTCGTAGGTGATGCAGCGCACTCTGTATCTCCATCTCTTGGTCAAGGTTGTAACGCCGCTTTAGAAGATGTTGCCATCGTTGACAATCTATTAGATGAATATGCTGATAATTGGGCAAAGGCGATCGCTCAGTTTACCGTTCGCCGTAAAGCGGATGCTCACGCCTTAGTAGAATTAAGCGATTACTCCTATCCATCCTCCCCCAAACTAGGAATTGAGTTTGCGCTCAGAGAGAAACTTGCCAAAACACTGCATCAACTTTTTCCCAATCGATTCGCACCACCGTTAACAGAAATGGTGTTTGAAAGTTTAGTTCCCTATGCAGAGATTTTGCATTCTCACAAAGGCTGGATTGCCAAAGTAAAAAAGTCAAACCAGCAGTTTTTGGAAGCCCTATAATACTTCATTGCTATGCAACGTAGAATCATCAAAATTCTTGAACTTAGTCTTATTGTCCTGCTGATTGCAGGCGCGATTTGGGTGATTAATCGAGTTGGCATTGAGCAAATCAGAACCAATGTTGCTGGGTTTGGCATTTGGGCCCCATTCATCATTATGTTGCTGAGACTATCTAGTATTGTAGTGCCTGTATTGCCAGGTACAGCTTATGCAATTTTGTCCGGTGCTTTGTTTGGATTTGCCCAAGGTTTAGTTGTAATTGCGATCGCAGATTTTCTTGCCTGTAGTGCTAATTTTTTCATTGCGCGTCGTTACGGTCGCCCAGTGGTGCAAAGGCTCGTAGGTAAGCGATTTATGAACAAACTCGAACGCTGGAGCAAAAAATATCTGGAAGGCAATTTCTTCTTGCTAACAGGCGCTATGATGTCCAGCTTTTTTGATTATATGTGCTATGGGGCGGGTCTATGCCGGATGCCTTGGCAGCGATTTATCAGTGCTTTGGGGCTAAGTATTATGCTGGTAAAACCTCCGGTTGTGGCAGTGGGCGCGGGCATTTTGCAAGGCGAGAAGTTATTAATCGGGGCTTCAGTAGTAGGGGTATTGGTGATCGCGATTATCTCTGCATGGACTCGACGCAAAGCAAATCAAACTGCTAACTCAGACTAATAAATATATTACGTTCAACGAACCGACCGCATCCTCAGTTTTTTTACCCTAATAGCTCTTCTAGCGATCGACCCATGAGAAACATCCTTCGGCTATTTCTTGTCATTTTGGTATTAAGCGGGTCAATGGGCTATGTGTCCGTAACTCGTGCCACGCCTGCCTCAAGCTGCGCGATCACAAGCTATACTGCACAGGTCAGCAGCAACGGTACATTATCCTACAGCCAGGTAGGTGACGGACGCAGGGTTTTACTATTACACGGTTTGTTTGCTGACAAAGAGCAGTGGCACACCATTATGTGTCGATTGTCTGAGGCGGGCTATCAGGCGATCGCCCCAGATTTACCAGGCTATGGCAATAGTAACGGTTTCCCTTTAAGTGACTATGCTCTGGAGAACCAAGTAACACTCTTACATGAATTGATGGAGAAATTGGGGATTAAGTCTTTCGATATAGCAGGCAGTTCAATGGGAGGAGCGATCTCTCATCTGTATGCTCAACGTTACCCAAACCAAGTGCGTAGCCTCGCCTTTATTGGTTCGCCGTTGGGCGTTGTCGATTGGGCAAACAGTGTCAAAGCCGCAATCTTCCAAGGTATTAACCCCTTTATTCCCATTACCAAAGAACAGTTTGCTCTGGAGATTGGGCTGCTGTTCTTTACTCCTCCCCCGATTCCTGATGCTGTTGTAATAGAAAAGGTCAATGATTACAATATTCACAACCGACATTATCAGCAGGTTTGGGACATTGTAAATCTCTATGATGATAAACTCTGTCAGGGTGTCCCAACGCAGTTGCCGACATTGATTATTTGGGGCAAGGAGGACAAGATTTACGACATTAGTGGGGCAAGTAAACTACAAAAGTGTATCGCTAGTAGACCAGCGATCCAGTTGCCCAAAGCAGGACATCTACTACTGATAGAAAATGCAGAGGAGGTAGCTGCAAAATATATGAGGTTTTTGCAAACTGCCAGAGGTAGATAGGACAAGTAAGACTTCTGAGTCAGAACTAGCTAAATGGCAGTTTGCAGATATCTGAGCGGATCCGCCTCTAAATGTATAAACAACCTCATGCAAAGTGTTTACGGGCTATTGCTCTAGCGCGATCGCCTCCTCAGTTTTTGCGAACTCATCGATGTGGGTGGTGGGGTCGCGCAGGTCTTCTACCAAAGCTTGAATTTCTGCGGGTGGGGGTGGAGTCAAGCGAGACACAATCAGCGTCACAATAAAGTTAAGGATCGTGCCGAGAGTGCCAATGCCTTCTGGTGACACGCCGAAAAACCAGGGAGGCATCCCATAGAACTTAACACCGACAATATAGGAGAGGGTGAACAGCAGACCGACAATTATCCCAGAAATCGCCCCTTCTTTGTTAGTGCGCTTATCGAAAATGCCGAGGATGATTGCTGGAAAGAAGCTGGCTGCTGCGAGTCCAAAGGCAAACGCTACTACCTGCGCCACAAATCCCGGCGGATTGATGCCGAAATATCCTGCTAGGACAATAGCAATACCCACCATGAACCGTCCCACCATCAAGCGTTTTGCCTCTGAAGCGTGGGGATTGATAGTGCGGTAGTAAACGTCATGAGCGATTGAACTTGAGATTACGAGTAACAGCCCAGAAGCTGTAGACAGCGCGGCTGCCAGCCCTCCGACTGCCACCATAGCGATCGCCCAGGGGGCAAGTCTGGCTACTTCTGGTGTCGCTAGGACAACGATATCTGGATCGATTTTGACTTCGCTAGTAGCCTCGTCCGGCGTAAGTTGAATCCGACCATCAGCATTTTTGTCATTGAACGTCAGCAATCCGGTATTTTCCCACTTGGTTGCCCAATCCAACTGGCGAATTTCTGCAATGGTGTTGTTGTGGATGCTGTTAATGAGATTGTAACGGGCAAAACTGGCTAAGGCTGGGGCAGAAGTATATAAAATGGCTATAAATAGCAATGCCCAACCTGCCGAGTAACGCGCCGATCGCACGTCAGGAACGGTGTAGAAGCGGACAATTACGTGAGGCAATCCAGCAGTACCTATCATCAACGCCAGCGTAGTAAATAACACATCTAGCATGGACTTGTTGGCGAAGGGCTGGGTGTATTCGCTGAAGCCGAGATCGGTCTGAATGCCGTTCAACCTGCTGACAATATCGCCAAAGGTAAACCCTAGCTGCGGCACAAATATGCCCGTCAACAAAAAGGAGATGGCGATCGCTGGGATTAGATAGGCAATAATCAGGACACCATACTGGGCTACCTGCGTCCAGGTGATGCCCTTCATTCCCCCCAAGATGGCAAAGAACGCCACAATTACCATACCGAGGATTACACCTGTATTGATATCTACCTGCAAGAAACGGCTAAAGACGATGCCTACCCCACGCATTTGTCCAGCCACGTAGGTAAACGAAATAAAAATTGCCGCAATTACCGCGACTATTCTTGCCAGACTTGAGTAGTAGCGATCGCCAATAAAATCGGGTACGGTATACTTACCAAACTTACGCAGGTAAGGAGCCAGCAACAAGGCAAGCAGTACATAGCCCCCAGTCCATCCCATCAAGTAAATAGAACCGTCATATCCTAAAAAGGAAATCAAGCCTGCCATGGAAATGAACGAAGCGGCAGACATCCAATCTGCCGCAGTCGCCGCTCCATTAGCGATTGATGGGACATCTTGATCGGCAACAAAAAAGCCCTTAGTATCTTGCACGCGCGATCGCCAGCCAATGTAAGTGTACAAAATGAAGGAAAGAATTACCAAAACGGTTGTCCAAGCTTCAACTGACATAATTTAAGCCTCTGGTGCTTTTGAATTATTGACTGGCGAGCGGTCGGATACACTGGCTGAATCGCGACTATACTTGCGATCGAGCCTGTCCATTTGCACGGCGTAAATGAAAATCAGGGCAACAAACACATAAATCGACCCTTGCTGCGCCATCCAAAAACCAAACGGCACTCCACCGAATTGAATAGTATTTAGCGGTTGTACTAGCAAAATGCTAAATACCAGAGATACTAGCGCCCAAACAATCAAGAGGTTGCGAATTAAAGCTGTGTTCGCCCGCCAATAGGCTTGATGATGCGGTTGATTATTTTTCATTGTTAATGCTATGCAACGCCTTTCTGCATCGCTATTTATTGTTTGCTATTGTAACTGGATATAGCCCTCCGGCTGCGTTGGCGGATTAAAAAACTAGCTGCGATCGCGCCTATCCCAACCAGCGTTACCATCTCAGCTTTAGGTTCTGGTACTATCTCAATTTTGCCACTTAAGAAAGCTCTACCTTTCAAGGGAGCCGTTGGATCTTGATTTAGTGATTCCGTCTCAGAAAAGTTGAGTATGCCAGTAGCATTGTTGAATCTGCCTGCACCACCATTAATAGTCGCAGTACCAGATCCATTTAACGTGCCGTTTGTCAAGTTAATTACAGCAGTAGCGTTACTGTTGCCAAACAGCTTATCTTCCCCGCTACCAAAATACACATCAGTACCTACTGGTAAGCCTTCTAAACCAAACTGTGATGCGTCTGGAACAAACGTGAATGTGTTGGTTTGAGGGTTAAACTGACTGTAGTTAGTGCTGTTAAAATTGGTTAAACCGTAAGGAGCATTAGGATTAAAGCCTGATATAGATGCCTTTGAAACATTGGGCGTGACGGGTTCAAGCACAACTTCTGTATCGTAGAACGTGTCAAACGGCAATGTTGTCTGGGTAAGCGCTTTAGTTGCACCGCATCCAACACTGATAAACGTCAAAGCTACTGGTACAAGCCATGTAAGGTGTGTACGAAGTATTATCATTTGTATTTTTTGTTACAGTAATATTGCGCAAGTAGATGTTACTGCTTCCTAATCAAACGAAAAGCTTTTGTATCCAAACTTGCACCTAAAAGAAGGACTTACTAAATAACGCGATCGCAGTTCAATTAAGGAATTGTCAGAAAAATGAATAAAGTTTTCTTTGTGAATATCTGATTCAACTTCTGCGTTTTTGACTGCGTAGTGCAGCACTTAACAAATATATCAATGCAACTGATAAAAAAGTTCGGAACTTCTTCGGGCGAAAAGGCTGAGATTGTTCAGAAGCGTTTATTTTAGTAATGCTCGGAATTTTCGGTGCGTGCAAAAATGTTACTCAGTCCTAAAGACTGGTTGTCTTGTGGCTGCAAGTTGTTCTAGCCGCGTTACCGCCAATATTGGCGCATCGTACTGACGAATTGCAAATTGCAATTCCTTGGCGCGGGTTTTGTAGCGATTATTCGCCAGTAGCTCTCTCACCGCAGAGCGAATCTGCTGCTGAGTTGGCTTCCCCGTTTTCAAATTAATCCCAACGCCCGT
>QQTW01004684.1_pt1 | contig 10281 bp, 8 predicted proteins | sample 1904831 | NCBI WGS metagenome assembly QQTW01 (sample SAMN09435610, study PRJNA476489) | Subsurface metagenome, whole genome shotgun sequencing project.
TTAAGCAACTTGGTTTAGCGCGTTATGCTGATTTTTTAACCCAAATGCCCTTGACTGAAGCAAACGTAGCCTGTTTAATGCGTTTTATCAAAAATCCAAGTCGAGTTAAATTTCCTAACCTTAGAGGAGCAGAACTATCCGGCTTAATTTTAGATGGCGTAAACTTCATCCGTGGTGATTTATCAGGGGCAAATTTGAGGGGAAGCCGTTTAGTCAATGCTGACCTCATATTTGCCGATTTTACTGGGGCAGACCTAAGAAATGCAGATCTTCGGGGTGCAACCCTCAATGAAACTATATGGTCAGATACTCTAGTAGAGCAATGCCACTTTGGAACAGGGATTGGGTTAACAAATGAGCAGCGCAGAGAACTCCTAGTTCGCGGTGCGAAATTCGATCATTTAGGGCATGAAAAGTGAAAGCTACATCAATTGGACTAGCTGCCCTCACCCAAGCTCAACTTGATGCTTGGGTGAGGGCATATCATACTCAGGATGGTCAACTACCAAGCTATATTCCTCTGCTTGCCCAGGCTAATCAGACGTGGTTTGCTGTGCAGATCCAAAATATAGATAGTCAGATTCATTCGGTGGGTGATGTTAGTTTGTCATTTCCACTGATGAGTGTGATCAAGCCTTTTGTGTTGCTATTTTTACTAGAGCAGTTGGGGGTAGAAGCAGTGTTTTCCCGCGTTGGTATGGAGCCGTCTTTCGAGCCTTTCAATTCCCTGAAACAATTACAAGCAGACAAAGGCTGGCCCCGCAACCCAATGATCAATAGTGGTGCGATCGCCCTGGCATCTCTATTGCCCGGAAAAGACGGTGCATCTCGCGCTCAAAGCTTGTGTCGGTGGCTTAATCAACACGCAGACGTAGAACTGGTTTTAGATGAGCAAATGCTGGCTTCTGTACGCTCTGTACCTAATGAACGCAATCGCGCCATTGCTAGCTTGCTGGCTCACTCCGGCTATGTGGATGAATTAGAAACTGCTCTAGATACCTATAACTATATCTGCTGTCTATCTGGAACCGTTGCCGATTTAGCTTCTTTAGGGATGCTGCTAGTACGACCTGCAAAACCTATATTACCAGAACACCGCCGCACAGTCAATGCTTTGATGACCACCTGCGGCTTGTACCAGGCATCTGGACGCTTCGCCGTTGAGGTGGGACTTCCTACCAAGTCAGGGGTAAGCGGTGCTATGATTTCTGTAGTGCCAAGTCAGGGTGCGATCGCGTGCTACAGTCCGGCTCTCGATCAAGCGGGTAACTCAAAGGCTTGTTTGTTTTTATTGCAGCAACTTACGCAGGCTTTAGATTTGAGCGTGTTTGGCTGAGAAATTGACAGACCGTTTTTTTGGGCTGCGCCGTGCTAATACAGTTCGTACTTAAGCAAAGTGCAGGCTAAAGAACCGTTATAGACAGGAATGCGACGAGAGGCTCTGAGCCCCACGCTTTTAGCTAAGTCCTTGTTCCCTGTTAAAACAAAGGCAGTCCAACCTTTGAAGCGTTGTTTTAAAATATCACCAAGAGATTTGTAGAGCGCGCCTAGTTCTTGCACATCTCCTAAACGCTCTCCATAGGGCGGATTACAGATGAGAATTCCGCAGTCTGCCGGAGCTTCAAGCTGAGATAACTCGGTTTGGGCAAACGTTATCTGGTGCTCAATGCCACATCGTTTAGCATTGGTGCGGGCTTGGAGCAGTACATTAGGGTCGCGATCACTGCCAAAAATCGGCGCTTTGAGGTCGGGTAATTGGCTGTTTTGGGCTGCCGTTAACAGCTCCTGCCATAGCTCTTGGTCAAAATCCGGCCAGCTTTCAAAGCCAAATTTTTTGCGAAACAAACCGGGCGCAATGTTCAAGGCAATTAATCCAGCCTCTAAAGGCAGGGTTCCGGAGCCACATAAAGGGTCTAAAAAGGGAAGACTGGTATCCCAACCTGCCATATCAAGGAGGGCTGCGGCTAGAGTTTCCTTGAGTGGGGCTGTCCCCATAGCTTGCCGATACCCTCGCCGGTGGAGGCTCGTCCCTGAGCTATCTAGACTTAGAATGCAACGGTCTTGATCGATGTGAGCGTTGATCAGCACATCTGGATTTTCGGCATCAACGCTAGACCTTTGACCTGATTTAGAGCGCTGTTGGTCTACAATTGCATTTTTAATCTGTAGAGCCGTGAAGTGGGTATGGTTAAGTTTTTGATTGCCCCCTGTGCAGTTTACCGCTAGAGTGTTGTGGGGGTGCAAGTACTCATCCCAGGAGATTTTTTGAACTTCTTGGTAGAGTATGTTGGAGTTAGGGCAAGAAAATTCACGTAAGGGTACTAGCACTCTGAAAATTGTCCTAGCCCAGAGATTTACCCGGTATAGTATTGCTTTATCTCCAACAAAATGCACTCCAGTGAACTCAGGAGAAACGCCTTGTGCTCCACAACGTTCTAGTTCCTGAGCGGCGATGGATTCTAAACCACGGGCAACCGTAGCAAAATAGTGGTTCATGGATGTGATTATTTGGCAACCCTGATTTCCTGGTGTTTAGACGATATGAATTTGGGGTGAAAGATTTCAGCGAATGAGGGAAGCCACGAGCTGCAAGTTAGAGGAGGTATCAGTACTAGTAAGTACCTAAATACTGGACAAATTCTAATTGTGAACTTACAGCATTGTACAACCGCAAGTCGGCAGTGACGAGTCTAGCTGGCAAGAAAGCTGCGAGTGCTAAATATAGGGCATCATAAACAGTGCGGTCAAAACGGCTGGCTAAACTGTAGGCTTGACGTAGAATAGTTTGTGACTCCACTATGGGAATGGAGAGCAATAGTAGATCCTCAATAGTACTGGTTGCTTCTGCTGGGGTAATCAAGCTTAAACGCTGCTTTTTCCAGGTAATATTGCTAACTTCAGCGAAAATTAAATCTGGTGCTACCAAATCCACCGTCTTTGACATCCAGTCAGAGTATAGGGCAAGCGCCTGTTGCTGTAACTCTTCGGGAAAGAACCATTTCGCCACGACGTTACTATCAACTACTAATAGCATCAACGGCTTCGGTCTTCAGCAATTAACTCAGCTGAATCGGGTGTGAGTCCAACTCGCGCTCTGATTGCTTCTCGTCGCTGCTCGATCTGCTGCCAAACCTCGGCAGTAGGACGCTGATGCAGCCTTAGAGAGCGTTCCAACAATACCAAAATCTGTTGGTTAACCGAACGCCGTTCGCTTTCAGCTATCTGCTTGAGCTGTTGATAAAGCTCGTCAGGCACGTCCCGCAAACTAATATTTACCATACTATAACCTCGCTTCTGATAGCATAATTGTAGCGTAATGCTATTAAAATGAGTAATTAATATGCTGTGCGGTGTCTAGCGAGTGAGTGGCAGAGGCTAGCTTATGACACGGTAGCTGCAAAGAGCTTTGCAGCTGCAAGGCGACGACCGGATTAGTAGTGGATCTGTACTGTGAGAGTGGGAGTATGGATGGGGAGGACGCGGAATAGGCTTAAATACCACGTCCTTTCATTTCCCTGAAATCTCCCTTTCCCGTTGTCTAGGAGCCTGGTTCGCTCAGATGAATTGCTTGGCAATTACCGATACCATCGGATTTATACCTGGCACCTGTGCGGAGATTTTGGGCAACTTATCGGTTTGAGCAGGGCAATCTACCTCAGTTCCTGCTGTTGCAATCTCTCGTTCGCCCAAGCCATATCAGGTTCTGACAATGCAGGAATCGGAGGGCGGCTGTAATCAATTCTTAAGTCATAACTGCCCTGCTCGTAAATTTCATCGAGTAATAGCTTTAAGTTGATAATTGGTTCAGGTTCGCCCGCCCGTAGTGGCACTGGAAATTCAGGAACTCCATCTTGCAAATCAAACCCATAAAGTTTAGCCTTCGGACGAGTTTCGCTCTGGCTAACCACAATTCGATAGTGACTTTGGTTTTGTCCTACCATTGGCATCGGATTTCCCTGACGCAACAAATCAATTTCAACGAAGTGAGTTGCACTGCCCAAAATCTTTAGCCGTTTTGTTTCATATTGCAGCCGCCCGATTCCTGCCTGTTTATTTTTTGGAGAAAGCACCTCAATAATGGTCACGACTTCTTCTGTTTCAACAGCGCGAATTTCTAAATACCCCTCTGTGAGGATTTCCGGCAAGGGTAGTATCACCTCAATTGGCTGTATCGCTGGAGAAACAATCGTAAGATTGGATGCAGTTAGGGGTGCTAAAGAGAGCGAACCTTGTACCGAGACATCAGGCACACCTACCAGTAAAGCCGTGTCTCCATTTACCTCATACACTCGTTCTTCAATCGCCACGACGTATTTGGGGCGAATTTGCGGCGCTAAATCATTGGCGAGCGCGGTAATCAACCGATGATGAATTCCTGCCCAGAGTGATGGATGCTCCAAATAGGGATTCATCCCAGGAAACGGAGAAGGCACGATCAAAACTCCTAACGCGACTCCACAGCTGCAAACCCACCTGTCCCCTATTTTAACTGAGCAGCGGCAGAAAAGATGCAATAGTTCTATTGTACTATGCTCAATTCACCGGACTTAATATGACCGAAACTCTAACAGGATTTTAAATTTTGGAGCCATGGATTAAAAATATTTATATGTATCTAAAATCAGCTTGATATATGCCTTTGTCTTTAGTCATGGAGAAAAAAGAAAAAATTGAACTTAAGATGGCTTGCAGCTTCGTTGAAAATGTCTATTCGCTTCATCTACGCGGAGCAATTCCATTATCCAAAATTCCGGCGCTTTGCACCTTGACCTTATAAAAAATGTTTGCCTCTTTTCTACCATCTGAAGTCAAGCTCCTCACCGAGTCTACATCCATAGCCCTAGCTCAGAACATCAAGCGTCAGCCTATTGCTACCCCTCTCAGCCAGCAGTTGATCGCAACAAGTTACGTTCTTCAGGGTAAGGGAGGGACGCCAATCGTGCTACTCCACGGCTTCGATAGTTCTGTGCTGGAGTTCCGCCGCCTCATACCGCTGCTTGCGCCGGATAACGAAACGTGGGCGGTTGATCTATTGGGGTTCGGCTTTACAGAGCGAATTGCAGGAATTTCGTTTAGTCCACTGGCAATCAAGACTCATCTATACTACTTCTGGAAAACGCTGATCAACCAGCCGGTGATGCTAGTAGGGGCTTCGATGGGAGGAGCGACTGCAATTGACTTTACCCTCACTTACCCCCATGCTGTCAAACAATTGGTGCTAATTAATAGTGTGGGTTTTACGGGTGACTTTCCGCTTGGTCGGTTTTTGTTTCCTCCCCTTGATTACTTGGCAGTAGAATATTGGCGTCAGCGCAAAGTCCAAGCACTATTTTTTGGCGGTACTTTTGGCAACTTGGAACCAACTACAATTGAGGCGATACGGTGTGCAGTGCTACACCTAGAAATGCCCGGTTGGCACGAAGCCATGATTACCTTTATGAAAAGTGGTGGTTACGGCGATTTAGCAGATAAAATTCCCCAAATTGACAAGCCGACGTTAATTTTATGGGGAGAGTCTGACGATACTCTGGGCGTTGACGATCCGCTGAAATTCCAGCGTGCGATCGCTCAGTCTCAACTAATTTGGCTGAGAAATTGTGGTCACGTCCCTCAACTCGAACAACCCCAAACTACTGCCAAACACCTACTTGCCTGCTGCCGATTACTATCGGAGTAGAGCTTTGGTTAATAGGTAAGAGTTCAGATTTGCCTTCGGCAATTTGGTAAAAATGTGATTGTGTAGGTTTACTGGAGAGAAGATATTGCTAGTTTCAGGGGGCACCATCTCCGCTTTGCCTAGTAAGAGAAAGCCTTTGTCTTCAAGACCGAAGTGAAAGCGCACCAAAGCTCTATTTTGAGCTTCACTATTCAAATATATCAGCACGTTACGGCACACCAACAGGTCAATTTTAGCCATGGGCGCATCCTGAAGCAAGTCGTGGCACCAAAAGATAATGGAGCTGCGTAAATCTTTGCGAAAGACGTAGTGATGATCGACTCGCTTGAAGTACTGTAGGAACTGACTCGGAATGCCTTCGATCTGATTACTGGCGTAACTGCCAAGACGTGCCTGGTTGAGAGCATCTTTGTCTACATCCGTACCGTAGATCCGAACCCGGGAACGAAACTGTTCCATCCCAACAGCTTCGGCTAGTATGATCGCCAGGGTGTAGGTTTCCTCTCCAGAGGCACATCCGGCACTCCAGACTCGGATGGGTTCGCTCTGGGACTTACCGGCAATGATTCGGGGAATGCTCGACTCGGCAACATAGTCCCAAGTCGATGCATCCCTAAAGAAGCTGGTAAAGTTGATAAACAGCTGAGAAAGCTCTTGTGGATTTGCCTTCAAGTATTCACCATAATCGCTGTAGCTCGGAATCTGGAGCATTTGCAGCCGTTGCTGCACCCGTCGCATTAAGCTGGAACGCTTGTAACCACTAAAATTAAAACAATGACTTCGCCCAAGGTGATCCAGCAGGGCTTCAAAGGAGGGGTTTGTATCCAGGGGGGATAAATTCGCTTGAGCCATATCTGCCATTTCAATCCCTAATTAATTTCACCAGTAACATCTAAGTTAGAAGCGATTAGCAATTAGCTGACAGCTAATTGCGTTGTATTATTTATTACATCAAATAAAACATTGAGTCACAAGGGTGATCCCACCCAAGATTAACAACAACGGCGTCAACCAATTACCCCAGCGCACATATAAAGTTTGCGTTTTGAGGCGGTAAATAGTTGCAGCGTGCAGTTCGTAGGTGTTAAGTCGAGATTTCCACACGGTTCTGCCGTGGGGGTCAATGATGCCAGAATAGCCCGTGTTCGTCGCTCGAACCGCCCAGCGATCGCTTTCAATTGCCCGCATCAAATCTTGGGCATGATGCTGGGCGGGCATTGCTGCACTGTAATGGGCATTGTTAGAAGCGCTGAGGATAAACTGCCCACCGGCAGCTGCCTGACGCTGGAAATGCTGGCTAAAAGCAGACTCGTAACAAATACTCGCGATCGCACGACCAAAAGGAGTATCAAATAACTGGCTCGGCTGGCCGGCAACTTGGTGGGCATCCAAAGGCGAAAGCCGGTCAACGATACCACCCAAAAATTGCTCAAAGGGAATGTACTCGCCCAAAGGCACCAGCTTCACTTTGTTGTAGCGGCTGAAAATTTCACCTGTGCCAGTGAGAGTAAACAGGCTGTTTGTAATGCTGCTCACGCCAGTCGCCTCAACAAAGCTCTCCTGTCCAAACGCTCCAACCCAGGCAACAACGTCCTGAGCCAGAACACTTGAGTAGAAAGAGCTACGCATCACGTCATTCCACAGAAATGGCAAAGCCCCTTCAGGTGTTAAAACCGCATCTACTCCTTGGGTAGCTAAAGTTTGATAGCCAGCAGTATAGCCCTCAATAGCGCGACGGAAGCCAGTGGGGTAAAGCTTAATTTCATTGGGCACATTACCCTGAATAATTCCCACCTTCAGTGCTGTCTCTGGCACCTGCATCAAGGGGCGACTATACAACCCAAACCCGACAAGGTGCAACCCCACCAGCAGCCATAAGCCAGAATTTAGAAGCCAGAAGCCAGAATTCCTAACTCCTGACTCCTGCCAATTAATCCAAGCCTCCGCAATCAAACCGTTGACTGCCACCACAGATGCTGTCACAGCAATAGGTCCGGAGAGTTGACCCAGGTGCAAAATCGCTAAATTATGGGGACTTTGGGTGTAAGAAAGGGAACTCCACCACAGCGGTCCACCACTCCAGAGGGCTTCCAGACCACACCACAAGGCAACACCAATCAAGACACGCGCTTTGATGCCCGTGCCACGACTAACAAAAGCCATACATACTGCCCAACTGGCTACTAATGCCGCTCCCCAGAAAGTGACGAAAATCCAACACAAAAGCGCGATCGCTAAGCTAGCCAACCATGGAACCCCCATCCAAGTCATCGGGTGAACCCCGGTGAGCCACCACAGCGCTACTCCGTGATAACCAATTCCCCATGCTAAGGAGAGCAGGGGGGCAGGGGGGCAGGGGGGCAGGTGAGCAGGTGGGCAGGTGGGCAGGTGAGGCTGGGGGAGAGAAGATTTTTCCCGTTTTGCAGACTTGACTACCAATACCCAGAGGGGAGCTAAGGCGATCCAGGCTAAAGGCCATGCTCCCACGGGGGCAACGGTAAGCCCCATCAAAACGCCGCTGGCTAAGGCAATAAGGTAAGGGAGTAAAATTCTTTCGTGCCCCCTCAGCTCCCTCAGCTCCCTCAGATCCCTCTTACAACTCTTCCTCATCACCGACATTAGGGGGAACCAAAGCCACAGCCGCGATCGCATCATCTTCATCCAGACGCTGCACGCGCACCCCAGTTGCTGACCTGGATTGAGGAGAAATCGCTTTAACGGCTTGACGGATAATAATGCCGCGACTCGTGATTATCATTAATTCATCATCTTCGTTGACGATGCGCAGAGCTGCCAGTTGGTCTTGAAATTTGCGGGTTTTGAACTTGGTGGCAATCTTTCCCTTCGTCGCCCGATTATACAGCTTGAACTGGGAAACCGGTACCCGCTTGCCGTAGCCGCCCATTGTGATGATCAACACCCACGGTCCAGGGCTGCTGTTTACAGCGCCTTCAGTTTCGATATCTTCAATTTCGATATCTTCTGTTTCGATATCTTCGATGTCACCTTCTGTAACATCTGTTTCAACTGTGGCAAGAGATGCGAGAATTGAACCGGGCAGGATATCCATACCAATCAGTTCGTCTCCATCGCGCAGTTTCATTGCTCTCACTCCGCGTGTGGCTCTACCAAGAGAACGCAGTTGCTCATGGTCAGTTCTAAAGTGAATCGCCATGCCAGAACGAGAGCCAATAATGATGCTGTCTTCAACCCTGGCGCGTCGCACCCATCTAAGCTGATCGCCGTCTTCTAGGGAAATAGCAATTAAGCCATTTGCTCGGATGTTACTGAATGCCGCCAGTTCGGTTTTCTTGATGTAGCCGCCCCTCGTTAGCATTACCAAAAATTCATCACTGCTAAATTCAGTAACTGGTACAACGGAGGTAATTTTCTCGTCTCGTGGAATGGGCAACATCTGCACAATCGGCACACCCCGACTAGTGCGTGAGCCAACGGGAATTTGATACGCTTTCAGGCAGTAAACTACGCCGCGATCGCTAAACAACAAAACACTGTCGTGATCACAGCAGGTAAGGAAATGCTCAACGCCATCATCTTCTTTCACGCGGGCAGCTGCCTTGCCGCGAGTGGCACGACTTTGCGCCTCAAACGTATTCACTGGCATTCGTTTGATGTAACCCTGCTCAGTCAGCAAAATTAAGGCTTTTTCATTGGCGATCAGGTCTATATCACCTATTTCACCTTCGGCTGGTTCAATTACAGTCCGTCGTGGCGTCGCGAAGGTTGTTTTGAGCTGGATTACTTCGTTTTCAATGATTTCTAAAATGCGTTCGCGTCGTGCTAAAATATCCTGCAAGTCTGCAATTTGCGCCTGTAAGTCGTCGTGCTCCTGCCGAATTTTCTCCGCTTCCAGAGCAGTTAGACGCCGCAGTTGCATCTGCAAAATCGCATCCGCTTGCGGCTCAGAAAGACCGTAGGAATCCATCAATTGCTGACGCGCTGTGGGTGTATCAGCTGCACTGCGGATCATCTCAATGATTGCGTCCAGATTTAACAGGGCAATCAACAGCCCTTGCAGCAAATGATCTCGTTCCTCGGCTTTACGCAGTTCATAGCGTGTGCGTCTGGTAATCGCTTCAATGCGAAACTCCAGGAACACGCTGAGGAACTGTTTAAGGGACAACAGCTGGGGTTCCCCGTTGACTAGAGCCAGCATATTGGCTCCGAAGTTTGCCTGTATGGGCGTTTGCTTGTAGAGATTGTTTAGGACAACGCGAGGATATGCATCTCGCTTTAATTCAATCACGATCCGCATTCCATCGCGATCGCTTTCATCTCGAATATCCGCAATTCCCTCTAGCCGCTTGTCGTTGACCATCTCTGCGATCTTCTCAATCAGCGCTGCCTTATTGGTTTGGTACGGCAGCTCCGTGATAATAATCGCTTCTCGGTCGGGGCGGCCCCGCTGTTCAACGGTTTCAATGTCCGCCACCCCGCGCATAGTAATTGAACCCCGACCGGTGGTGTAGGCTTCCCGAATCCCAGCTGTTCCCAAAATTTGCCCCCCAGTTGGAAAATCCGGCCCAGGGATATACTGCATTAACTGCGTATCGGTAATTTCTGGGTTGTGAATCAGCACTACC
>QQTW01004685.1_pt1 | contig 10279 bp, 10 predicted proteins | sample 1904831 | NCBI WGS metagenome assembly QQTW01 (sample SAMN09435610, study PRJNA476489) | Subsurface metagenome, whole genome shotgun sequencing project.
GCAGCAAGGCAGAACAGCCAACTCCGTAAAAAACTTGCTAACACCTGGGACGAAGACTTGTTAACCATACACGATAGGGGCTGGCATCTTTATTTTCATCCAGAGACCTATCCTAAAGAAATTCAACCCACAGGTTTTGGTCGTAGCAATCATTCCAGACCGCGAGGATTCTTCGAGCAACTTCTATCAGCTCGGATATGGATAATTCCTCCAGAAGAGTTAAGTCTTAGTGCTGAAATGACACTCAAAGGAAACAGTCAACCCGAAGAACGGCAACCAGTATTACAATTTGAGACCCAACGTATTTTGACTGGCGCTGAGGTTAGAACTCTTAGAAAAGAAAAGGGTTGGAGTCAACGCAAGTTAGAGTTAGTTACTGGCATTAGTCAGGGATTAATTTGTCAAATTGAAAATGAAAAACGCCATATTAGCCGCGAGAATCAGGAAATTCTGGAACGAACGTTTGCAATGGATTTTACAACTCTCTAATGATTACAGCTTGTTCTAGAACCCCTACCCCAAAATCGGTGAAGCTGTTGTGCTGATTGACTTGTAAATGATTACAGCTTGTTCTAGAACCCCTACCCCAAAATCGGTGAAGCTGTTGTGCTGATTGACTTGTAAATGATTACAGCTTGTTCTAGAACCCCTACCCCATTAAAGATTTACAACTCTCTAATGATTACAAACAACTCTAGAACCCCTACCCCAAAATCGGTGAAGCTGTTGTGCTGACTGACTTGTAAATGATTACAGCTTGTTCTAGACCCCCCACCCCAAAATCGATGAAGCTGTTGTGCTGACTGACTTGTAAATGATTACAACTTGTTCTAGAACCCCCACCCCGTTAAGGATTTATAACTCTCTAGTGATTACAAATAACTCTAGAACCCCTACCCCAAAAATTCTAGAACCCCACCCCCAAAAATTCTAGAACCCCCCCCCCAAAAAAAACTTAAGACAACGGCGCAATAGGGATTTCATCTGTAACTCAAACCAGTTTGTAATCAAAGTGATTACAAATAGTCTCCAAAAAACGCCTGATTGGCTATCAGGCGTCTGCTAGGAATATAAGTACTTGTTTAAAGCCATAGCTGGGAAAGACGCCTTGACCACATTCGCATCTCGACCTTAGGGAAAAAGCTTTTGACCGCAGTTTTCCAAGGTCATCACAGCAATAATTTTGCTACTGCGAACCCTTGCGTTCTGTACCGGCTCCAAACCAGGAGTCCGTAATGTTTCAATTAAACGAAGAACAATCTATTTTGCTTGCACGCGTGCGCCACGCTGAGCGTCACCTATCAGTTACACATCTGGAGGCATTGGGTTGTGAGCGTGGGGATTTAGTTTACATAAAAGCCTTCCTTCCCAAAGAGGACTCGCGCTACGGTTCAAATACAGGACGCAAAGTCGACGAACTTCTTTGGGAGCAGATACATTGGCAGAGTCAAGGATACAGTGCGACCGAGCAATACCTCGAGCGAGCTGAAAGCGTAAGTTGTGCCAGTTCGGAAGGTACGCGATGACTGCAGCAACCTGGTTTACCGACAGAAGATTCAATATTCAAGACTGGCTTGAGTTCCGGAACGGACGCGCCTCTTGCCCCTGTTGCGAAGTTGAAAAAGGCAAACCCAATAGCAATCTCAGCTTGGTTCCCGGAAGCAATGGTGCATACAAATGCCATGCCGGTCATACTCCTGCGGAAATCCGTGCAATTCTGGGCGCTCCAACCCCGAGGGAAAATCTTGACAAATATGGACAGCCTTTTACCACACGACTATCTGTGAGCCCCAATCTACTCTCTAAAGAAGGCTGTCCATATTTGTCTACGACCTTTGTAACCCCTCAAAAACTGTCCGGCGTATCTGATTTCCTACCTCATCTCAATACTACAAGGCAGTTAGTTCCGGACAAACTGGAGAAGGACTATACAGTAGACGAGAGTTACGTGTGTCGTTCGGTAGAACGGCTACTGCGCCACCAAGGCGAACCCCAGCAGCAGGCACTGACCTGGTTGGAGGGACGTGGTTTCACTCGTCAGACGATAGATCACTATCAGCTCGGTCTGGAGCAGATATCATTCAAGTCTGCTCAGAATGCTCTACAAAAAGAGATTTACTGGGCGATCGCAATCTTCATTCCAGTTCCCGGTCGGCCTGGGCGCTACTACAAGAAGATGAGAGTAGCCCCCTGGCTGACTGGCGATGCGCGGCCTGCTCATCTCAACCCCTGGAGTCAGTTTGGCGTCCCGACGACAATTTGGTTTACTTACAAACCTGAAGATGCCACCCAGACATGGTTTGCTGAAGGTGAGTGGGATGCGATGCGCTTGGGCGATCTTGCGCGGCAGCGGGGAGAGAAAGTGGCGATCGCCTGTAGTACGGGTGGCTGCGGCACGGTACCGCCCAAAGAGCAGTTAGAGCAGTTGCCAGGCAATGTTGTCGTGTTCTACGACCGTAACGACCCGCCTAATTTGCACACGGGGTCGCGGCCTGGGGATGAAGGCGCGCAAAAACTCGCGCGGGTGCTAGGCGCTCGCGGTCGGATAGGGCTAGTGCCGATGCCAGAGAACTGCGACGTTCCGGGTTGGGATGTATCTAACGCTCTCGAGCGGGGATTTAGCTGGGAAGATTTCGAGCACTCAGCCGCCGCTGCCGTGACTGTTATAGCGGCAAGTGATGTCACCGGCGACACTGCCTCTGGCGGTGACAGCCACAGCTACTTGCAGCTGGACATTCCCGCTACTGTCACCGCTGTCACCGCACTGCTGGCACAAGGTTTGACAGATTGGGAAGAGCAGGCGCATTTAGATGCGTTCCAATCTCAATCTTTGATGTCAAAAACCTCTTTCTGGCATTTAGTGGCATCAATCCGCTGTCAGTTTGATGAAGTCATGTTTTCTGACGAGCAGCAATTGAGTCAACTGATTGAGTGGAAAAACGCCAAACTCGATCTCACAAAGGTTCTACCTCACATAGCAGACGATTTAATGCATGATGGGCGCGTTCTGAACATCGATCCTGTAATGCTCTGGCAGTATCTACTGCCCGCAACTTTGTCTTTGGTTGGCAAGAAAGTCGATCTGGATGTTGGTTCGCACAAAGTTCCCGCGATCGCCTGGACTTGTTCTGTAGGCGAATCTGGTACAGGCAAAAGCCGAGCTGAAGGACTGGTCCTCTCGCCGTTAAAAGCCTGGCAAGAAGCAGAACACAATCGCTTCAAGCTTGAGTGGGCAGAATACAAACAATTGCAAACCAAAAAGGGCGAGGAGAGCAATGAGGCCGTGGTTCAGCCGGTGCCGGAGCGCAAATTTCTGTTTGAGACAGCAACAATCCAAGCAGTGATGAAGCGCTTATCGGAGCAGGGTGAAAATGGCTCGCTCTGGGCAAGAGACGAGATAGCGGGGCTATTCAAGTCTTTAGGGCAGTTTACTTCTAAAGGCGAGGGTGAGGGATTGGAATGCTTGCTACCCATGTGGGATGGTAGTTCGGCGGCTGTGGACCGGGTTTTGCATGAGGATAGCTACTATCTAGCGTCTTCACGCCTGAGTATAGCTGGCGGTCTCCAGCCGGGGCGGGGGTGTTTCGCAAAATCTTTACCGATCCTGATGATGCGCAGGGACTGCAAGCTCGGTTCCTATTTGCTCTGCCGAAAGTTCAGTCAGCTAAACGGGTCAAGGGATACTGTAGGCTCGCCGATAAACTGCCCAAATTTTACAGCTGGGTGGATACTCAGTTTCCGGGTGGTACGCTCAAACTCTCAAAAGCTGCTGACGCTCGATATGATGCCGTTTATGAAAACATCGGGCAACAAGCGGAACAAGCTGAAACTCCGGCGATCCGTGCCTGGATGCGGAAGTTGCCTGGGCAACTGCTGCGAATTGCGATCGCCCTCCACCTCATTGAGTGCTATCACGAGCCAAAACGATCGCGGCACGAAATTCAGCTAGATACGTTGAATCGCGCCGTAGATTTCTGTCGGTACTACCGCTCTGCTTTCCAGGTAGTGCAGCAGGTAGCATCGGACAACGATTCGATTAGCTCCATCCTGATTAAGATTTGGGATATGGCTGCAACTTCTCCGACTGGGCTTGCAGTCCGCGATGCTTATAGAGGTGTCAAAGCCCTGCAACGGCGTGCTAGGGAGCTGGGTCGTAATGTTAGTGCCTACACGCTCGACCTGTATTACCAACTGGAAAAGATGGGTAAAGGTGTAGTACAACGTCAGGGGCGCTTGGTGAGATTTGTTACAGGTACAAATTCTCTACTTTCCACACCGTTAAGTGATAGTACAGATGCGGTGACAAGGGAGACAGTTACTGAAATTCAAGTAGAGCAAGGCTTACAAATAACACCTCTGATCGAAGTGTCACCGGTGACAGAAGATTTTAGGCGAGTGGATACGGTTACTAATGATGTTGAGCGAGATTCATCTACTTACCTTGCTTCAGCAACTAACGAAAACTCACCACAAAAGAGCGCTGAGCCAGATGATATGTCTGAGCCGGAACCTGACGGCTCTGGTCGGGGTGGGAAGACTGAATCACTGAGTCCGATTGGTGAAAATTGTGCTCAAAGCAATTCCTCTGTTGCTCAATCGCAACAATCATCAAAGCCACAGGACTTGCCCGCATTGATTCTTCAATGCCAAACCTGGGTGGAGCTGACAGAAGTAGTAGGGCAGAACACGAAAAAGCTGCTTCAAGCTGCCAGTCGAATTACTGCGGAACAGCGTCAGAATCTAACTACTCTGCTAGCCGCACATTTATGTTTATATCCTGCTGCCCTGAGCACTTTGACTTGGGTACCAAGGAAGCTGAGGGATAAAGCATTGGAACGTTTGAGTTTCACCGTTGTCGAGATCGGCGGTACTAACATCTTTGATGCGCACTTGAAGAGCAAATCAGGCTGCAAGTTCGTCTCAGTGGAGCACTTAGGAGATCGCAATGAGATCTGGGTATTTCAGGCACCTGAGGGAAACCGATTGGCTATGTTTGGAACCGGTGCAGTTGAAGCGATCGCCTGTGATGCGGGCTAGCTGGGCAGCTAAGCAAGACCAGGGGCTACGAATTTAACTGAGTAGGAGGACTCTCAGGCGTGTCTAAATTATCAAAGGTTGAACATAACCCATTTACTACTGTTGAGGTAGTCGAGAAGCCAACCGAGTCGGAAACAAGTGAGCGTCATTCGCTGATGACTAAAGCGGAAGCACAAAGGTGTGTGGAAGCAATTAAAAAACATGCTGTCAGTTTACGCCAGCTCCTAGTTGAACTGGAGGATAGGCGAGGGTGGGAGGCTCTTGGTTACCGCAGCATAACCGCTTGCCTAGTATCTGAATTCAAAAACTCCAAACCAGTACTAGTCAGGGAACTAAAAGTAGGGAGGATTGAAAAGCATCATCTCCAGGTTCCAATTGGAACCTACTTGGAATCACAACTACGTCCTCTGAGTAAATTGTTCTCAACCCAACAGTATCAACCAACCATAGCTAAAGCTCATCAACTAGCTGGAGATACTAGACTGACAGCTACTCATGTGGCTCGAGCAGTAGGTGAGGTATTAAATTCAACTCGATTTGTCAAACGCACCAACCCCTCGAAATATAAAGCTGGGGATCTTGTTCGTATCCAGTGCCAAACCGGGGCACTACCTGAACAGAAAACGTGGGATGGTTGCTGGGCTATAGTTCAGTCAACTGGTAATATCTCATGTGTAAAGGTTTTGGTAGGTAACAAGGAAGTTGACTATATGGTCGATGATTTGGACTGGAACGACAATTCGGATGCTCAGTTACGTGATATCTGCGATCGCTTACTAGCACTATGGCAGACTGAATTGGAACCAATTGAGCAAACTGTACTCAAAGAACTCCAACGACGGCACTTCTTCACAGACTTAGAAGTACAGATAATTTCTTTGTTGGAAGCTAAGCGCCCATCCCTACCAGTAAAGTTAGTTCAAGCTGTCTGCTCATAGCCATTGCAAGCGCGAAGTGGACCTTATGGCACGGATATGCAGCTCACTACGAGGTATGTGTAGAAGACGGCAACTTTTGCGGGGTTAGGCGGTAGCCCATAGCCTGCATAATGGCGTTTACGCTACCAAATTGAGGATTACCATTTTCCGAGAGGGCTTTTTGTACACCCTTCCGGCTTAGGCCAGAGACTTCGGCAATATGGCTTACCCCCTTGACACGGCTTACCACACGCAAGGACGACAGTAGAGCAGCAGTATCGCTGCTTTCCGCATACTCATCAAATAAGACAGCAATATAATCGTCCACTTCTTCAGGATGATTGCGGAGGTATTCCTCTTCAACTTCGCTAATGGTTCTATAGTTGCTCATGGCTTAAATACTTCTTCCAATAGGCTTTTGCCTGTTCAATATCTTTGTTCTGGCTTCCCTTGTCGCCGCCGCACAGCAGAATAACAATGTCGTCACCGTGTTCCCCAAAATAAACCCTGTAGCCGGAGCCGAAAAACAAGCGTAATTCGCTCACCCCTTCCTCAACCGGTTCACAGTCTCCATAGTTGCCCTTCAACTTCTTGGAGGTTCCTACGGATATTGTGTTCCAGGTTCTGCTGTACCGACTGCGCTACAAACTGAGTTTTCGTGACATTGCCGAATTCTTCCTACTGCAAGGTTTTGGGTTTGCATGCCTCTATTCCTTACAACGTTCGCAGCAGCGCTGTTGAATAAAGCAAATCCCATCCTGGTTTTTGTCAATCGCTTGATGAATCGCTGCTCTTGCTCCACTCGGTTGTTCAAATACTTCATAGTAGCGTAGTTCTGTGGTTTCAATCATATGTTCGTCGGCTTTGAGAGCATCGGCTTCAGGAGGATACGCTGCATTCTTGTCTATGTGTGATTACTCTTGGAGTTTGAGTATTGATAGCATTGAGCATTTTACGCAAGAACCGTTTGTTTGGCTGCTCTCGTATCGCGCTTGGCACTAAGCAGAAAGTCTAGGGTATTGCCGTCCGAATCGACCGCTCAATACAAATATTTTTACTGCCCTTTGACCTCAAAGTAAGTTTCATCGACTCGCCACAAATCGTTGGTTGGCTTTAGATATGGGCGAATGTGTTTGTCCAATTCTGAAGCATACTTCAACACCCAGAGGTTTAGTGTCAAATGATCCACTTCAACACTCCGTTCCTGCATCATCTCCTCTAAATCACGGTAGCTCAAGGGGTAGCGACAATACCAACGCACATTGAGTAAGATGATATCAGGCAAAAAGTGATGCCATTTAAATGGAGATGAAATGGGCATTGGAAAGCGGGGTTTGAGGTTTGGTCTTTTCCACCTTACCACTGACCTGTTTTTGCGACGCAACCCGTTAGGCTACATCAAAAGTGTGTCCGGATTATAATTTTTGATGTGTTGTCGCGCTTGTTCATAAATGAGGAGAACCAAAAAGTGGCGAAATTGAGTGAAGTTTTTGTGGCTGGCGGATTACCTAGCGTCACATATATTTCTCGCGAAGAATACAATCTTGAAACTACAATGCAAGATTATCTTGATGCTCGGTACAAACTTCTATCTATATCTGGTTCAACCAAGTCTGGCAAAACAGTCTTAGTTCGTAGAACTATTCCGAAGCAAGATAGTTTCTGGATTCCTGGCGGACAAGTAAGCGATTTAAACAGCTTTTGGGAAATAGTTCTGAAAAAGACAGGAGGCTATACTTTTCTCAGTGAGACAATGAGCGAGAATATAAATACTGTATCCGGACGCGAAATGACCGCCAGTATTAAACCAGGAGGGATGGGAGGAGATATCAAGTCTCAATTCAATGAGAGTGAACAGCACGGCGCTAGCCATACAACAAGTCGTACAGTCTCTTCTGCTTCCTCTGCTATCAACCAATTAATGAACTATATGCGTCCGCTCGTCGTGGACGATTTTCACTACATAGATAAATCTGTACAACAATCGATTATACGTAGCCTTAAAGATCCTATTTTTGAAGGATTGCCAGTCATCCTAATTACAGTCCCTCACAGGGCTTTCGATGTTATACGTGTTGAGAAGGAAATGATTGGACGAGTAAAGCAATTACCGATACCTGCGTGGCAGGCAACTGAATTAGAAAAAATTGCGAAACTTGGTTTCAGAGCGTTAAACGTGTATTGCAATACTACACTCGTTAGGAAACTGGCTGAAGAAGCATTTGAGAGTCCACACTTGATGCAGGATTTCTGTGCAGCTTTATGTAGAGAAAATGGTGTGCGTGAGACCCAAACATCGCCCATCGAGCTACAGGAACCCGATGACTGGCAGACCTTTTTGAGAAATATGGCGTCTGATACATCCAAGCTGGCTTTTGAACGTCTAGCAACAGGTCCCCGACAGCGTACTGACCGTATAAGAAGGACGCTAGTTAACGGTGAAACGTGCGACATATACGGTGCTGTTTTATTCGCTATTGCTTCAACTGGTCCAAAAACGAGACTGGCTTATGAGGATATACGTGCGGGCTTAAGAACAGTATTGAGCGATGAAGTACCACAGGCTCATGAAGTAACACGAATACTAGAAAAGATGTCTGAGATTGCCAGGGTTGAAATTGAAGGTGAGCCTGTTGTTGGTTGGGATAATTCTTACCTTTATATTTCTGATCCCTTTTTTGCCTACTATCTCCGATGGGGAGTTGTTCTTCCTACAGGAGAACACACAGTTTAATGTTGAATGTGATTGCAGTCAGTACGGTTGTGTTGCAAAAACTGAAGCAGCAGGTGCTAGGGTAGGAGACTGTTGTTGTCTCCTCCTCTGTGACGGAATCAGTTTGATTTATTACGCTCCCTCCTTCTGAGCAATTGGCTGAACTATGTGCTCGCCCTAAAGATACTTTGGCCAAAATCGCGTTCTAACTACGTCCTAGAAAAATCTCAGGAGGTCTCAATAGTTCCATTGGTTGAGAGATATGAACTGGTTGGCTAAAGGGACGTCGGCAGCTTCCAGGTTGGCGATCGCCCTGACAATCGCAAAAAAGCTCATGTTTTTTGAAGATTTATTATCTCGATAAACTGTCAAGATACCAGGGTGAATAGGTTTAGCCTTATGAAGCTCCTCAAAGTCGTCGCAGTTGTAAGTCAGCAAACAGCGGTCGTGTTGACGAGCATAATCGAGAACTATCGGATCGGCTTTACCCATCAACCCAGCTTCGTTGACCATGATGACATCATGACCGGCATTCCTGAGTAATTTGACTAAGAGCTTATCTTGAGTGTCCTCATCAATGAACAGGTTGAGGCTCAAGGCTAATTCCTTTGGCTTCTAGTCTTCGTCGTTCCTCTTCGGCCTCTCTCTTGAGAAGGTCTTGATGAGTTTCGCAGTATTCAATAGCTTCTTTAACGGCAGCTAAGGGTAGATCTTTATTCTCTGCTACCTCTTCCGGAGTCAGATCGTTGGCAAGCAGGTCCATCCAGACTGTAAAAGCCCTCAGCCTTCTTTCCTTGATGTAAAGCTGCTGCCGCCAGGGATGGGGTCGAGATTCTAGGTATTGCCATTGAGTTGTTATCATCTTTTTTCCCTCGTAGAGACCTCCGTTATAATCAGCGCGGGCGTATCTTTAAAAGCCCCCACTATATTCGGTACTCCGAATTAGTGGCGGTTAGTTTACCATTTGCTTCTTTACTATCTCACTACCTGTAGTCTAGCCTATATAGCAATCCTAAATGATTTTTAAACTTATAGTATAATGTTACTAAAGTGCTGATTGCGGATTATATATGCACAATTTTTTACTAGAACAACAGCAAAAATTAGAAAAAGTAGCGATTTTAACAGAGTTCATTCAAAGCAATCCAGAGGCTAGGGAACTTAAACGGGCAATAGCAGTAAAAATGGCGCTACAGGGTGAACCATACTCTAATATTACCGAACTTTTAGGTATGCATAAGTCTTGCGTTACAATCTGGAAGCAAAAATTTGAATCCAAAGGATTAAACGGAATTCTGTTGGGTTATCAAGGCTCATCAAGTTATTTGTCTCCTGCACAACGGACGGAAACAATTACGATGCTACAGGCTAAAAAATATTGGCATTTAGATGAACTGGTTACTTATTTAGATGAAAATTATGGTGTAATTTATAAGTCTAAACAAAGTTATTATGAATTACTGTCAGCCGCCGGTATTAGTTGGAAGAAATCCCAAAAAGTCAATCCAAGTAATAACCCGGAGTTAGTAAAAAAAAACGAGAAGAGATTGGGAGCATCCCACTTTGGCAGATAGACCAATTTTTGGGAGAATGCAGGAAATAGCCAAGTCGT
>QQTW01004686.1_pt1 | contig 10278 bp, 8 predicted proteins | sample 1904831 | NCBI WGS metagenome assembly QQTW01 (sample SAMN09435610, study PRJNA476489) | Subsurface metagenome, whole genome shotgun sequencing project.
CTTATTATAAACAGATGCAAGATACATTGTGTTCGGGATTTAAAGATTGGCGAAAGCGGCACGATTTGCTGCCTCAACGATCCGGAAATGTCCTTGAAGCTGCTGGAAATGGGTTGCATACCCGGTACGCCGGTAAAATTAAACAGTAAAGCTCCCCTCGGTGATCCGATTACCATCATTGTAAACGATTATACGCTCTCTTTACGTTTAGACGAAGCAGCCACCATTATGCTTAAATAGTTTCGTCTATGGCCGAATTGATCCATCCGGAAGAAAAAATAGAAGTAAATACTACCGTTCAAAAGCCGATCGCGAAGATCGCCTTAATCGGAAATCCTAATTCCGGAAAATCATCGTTATTTAACCAGTTAACTGGTTTAAACCAAAAAGTTGGCAATTTCCCGGGCGTTACCGTCGATAAAAAAACTGGTATCTGCCATATTACCCCGCAGCAAAAAGTCCGGATTATTGATTTGCCGGGAACCTACAGCCTGTATCCGAAATCGCTCGACGAAAAGGTTATCATTGATTTGCTGTATAACCAGCAATCCGAGTTGTATCCGGATTTGGTAATTATTACGGCTGATGCGTCTAACTTAAAGCGCAATTTGCTGTTGTTTACCCAACTCGCCGATTTGCAGATTCCGGCGGTGCTGGCTTTGAATATGATGGATGTAGCCGCCCAGGAAGGCGTAAAAATAAACCTGGACCAACTGCAGCAAGATTTAGGAGTACCCATTGTGCCGGTAAATGCCCGCAACGGTAGCGGCATGGCGGCTTTAAAAATTGTTATTTCCAAACAATTAGAAATTCCTAAACAATCTTTTTTTAAAATTCCGGAGCACTTACTGCCTTTAGTGCGGCAAATCCGGCAATATTTTCATCTCCAAAACGACTACCTGGCTTTACATTACGCGCATCAATACCAAAATTTAAAATTTTTATCTGAAACCGATAGAAACTTTATTTCGGATTTACGGCAGCAACATTCCTTTGATTCCAATACCCTGCAAGCCAATGAAACCATTGCGCGCTATACGCTCATCAATGAGTTGCTGATAGATTCGTTGCGAGTAGAAAAAGCCGATAATAACGAGAAGTTCAGCAACCGTTTAGACCAGGTTTTAACGCATAAAGTTTGGGGTTACCTCATCTTTTTCGGGGTATTGTTTATGATGTTTCAGGCAATTTTCGCCTGGGCTACTTACCCCATGGATTTGATCGACGAAGGTATTGTGGCGATTAATACATTTATCCAGGATCGCTTCGATGGCCCTTTAATTAACTTATTAACCGAAGGGGTGCTGGCTGGCTTGGGCGGAATTTTAATTTTTATCCCGCAGATTGCTTTGTTGTTTGCCTTTATTGCCATTCTGGAAGAAACCGGCTACATGGCCCGGGTAACTTTTATGATGGACAAAATAATGCGCAAGTTTGGCCTAAACGGGAAAAGCATTGTGCCCCTTATCTCGGGCGTGGCTTGCGCCGTACCCGCTGTAATGGCCGCCCGCAACATCGATAACTGGAAAGACCGCATGATTACCATTTTCGTGACGCCGCTCATGAGTTGCTCGGCCCGGATTCCGGTATACACGGTTTTAATTGCGCTGGTAGTGCCCGAAACGTATTATTTAGGTTTTTTAAATCTGCAAGGCATGGTACTGATGGGTTTGTACTTGTTGGGCTTTGTCGCGGCGGTATTATCGGCTTGGGTAATGAAGCTGATTTTAAAAACCCGGGAGCGGAGTTACTTCATTATGGAGTTTCCGGTGTACAAAATGCCGCGCTGGAAAAACGTGGGCCTTACCATTATCGAAAAAGTAAAAGCGTTTGTTTTTGAAGCGGGTAAAGTAATTATTGCGATTTCTATTATTCTGTGGGTAATGGCATCGTACGGGCCGGGCAACCGCATGGCCGAGACAGAACAAACCATTGCGCAACAAGCCAAACAAAACAACTGGACTCCCGAAGAAACCAACATTCGTTTGTCCTCCGAAAAACTTGAATCGTCGTATGCGGGCGTATTTGGTCACGCCATAGAACCCGTTATCCGGCCGCTGGGTTTTGACTGGAAAATTGGCATTGCCCTGCTTACTTCTTTTGCCGCCCGCGAAGTATTCGTAGGCACCATTTCCACGATTTACAGTGTAGGCGATTCCGAAGATATTAAGACCATTAAAGAAAAACTGCTGGCCGAAAAAGATGAGGCAGGTCAGCCGTTTTTCACGCCGGCCCGGGCTTTTTCGTTGTTGATTTTTTACGTGTTTGCCATGCAGTGCATGAGCACCCTGGCCGTTGTTTATCGCGAAACTAAATCGTGGAAGTGGCCGGTAATGCAGTTAATCTACATGAGTGGCCTAGCTTATGTTTGCTCGTTTATTGTTTACCAGTTATTTAAGTAATTTACTTATCTTGTCTTGATACTAATAACATGCGTAAAACGGTAGTACTGGATATAGTAGGATTAACACCTGACGCTATTGGCAAGAATACTCCTTTTTTAAAAAGATGGTCGGATAATGCTAAACTGGCTACCGTTGGTCATGTTTTACCGGCTGTAACCTGTTCCGTACAATCTACTTATATTACCGGCAAATGGCCCAGCGAACACGGTATCGTGGCTAATGGCTGGTACTTCCGGGATGTATGCGAAGTCCGGAACTGGCACCAGTCTAATAAATTAGTACAAGCGCCCAAAATCTGGGAAAAAGCCCGCGAACTGGATACTACCTTTACCTGCGCCAATATTAACTGGTGGTTCGCCATGAACTCCACCGCCGATTATACCGTAACTCCCCGCCCGCAATATTTGGCCGATGGCCGTAAAATGCCGGATTGTTACACCTACCCCATGAATTTGCGCGATCAGTTAACCGAAAAGCTAGGCACTTTTCCGCTGTTTGAGTATTGGGGGCCCCGAACTACCATTAATTCCAGCCGTTGGTTGGCCAAAGCCGCTATAGAAACCGATAAATTGTACGACCCAACTCTAACGCTCGTTTACCTGCCGCACCTGGATTATAATGCCCAGCGTTATGGGCCGCAGGATGTCCGGGTAGCCAAAGATTTACAGGAAGTAGATGAATTACTCGAAGAACTAATTACTTATTTTGAAGGTAAAGGAGCGCAGGTAATTATTTTGTCGGAATACGGCATTGCTAAAGTAAACCATCCGGTGCATTTAAACCGGGTATTGCGCCAGAACGGGTACATTTCTATCCGCGAAGAACGTGGCTTAGAATTGCTGGACCCGGGCACTTGCCAAGCTTTCGCGGTCGCTGACCACCAAATAGCTCATATTTATGTCAACGATTTATCTAAACTCGACGAAGTCCGGAAATTAATAGAAAGCGTACCGGGCGTAGAAAAAGTACTGGGTGCGGAAGAAAAAGCAGCGTACCATATTGATCATGAGCGGGCGGGTGAACTGGTAGCTATTGCTGACAAAGATTCGTGGTTTACTTATTATTATTGGCTCGATGATGCCAAAGCCCCGGATTTTGCCCGCGTGATTGATATTCATAAAAAACCCGGCTTTGACCCGGTAGAGATGTTTACGAACCCGGAAATAAAATTGCTGATGCCGAAAGTAGGTTTTAAAGTACTCCAAAAAAAACTTGGTTTCCGGATGCTGATGGATATTATTCCCCTGGATGCTACCTTGGTCGGCGGCTCGCACGGCCGCGAACCCGAATCGCCGGAAAAAGGGCCGTTGTTTATAACAAAAAATAAGAACCTATTAACTGCCGATAAAATTGCGCCCACAGAAGTATTTGACTTAATGCTGGCGCACTTGCAAGCTTAAAAAGAAATACAAAGCAAAAACTCTTAGTCAAGTAATTCTTGACTAAGAGTTTTTGCTTTGTATTTCTTTTAATTTGCTTTCGATGAAATCTTTGTGTCGTCGAGCTTCTAACTTTACCAATTCATTTATTTCAAAATTTGTTAATTGTTCTCCGTAAGCCTTTTCAAGCACTTTTGGTTTACTCGGCAGATTTATAACATATCCTCCAGATAAATGAAATTGAAATTCTATTTCATTTCGAAAATCAAACTCTCCAAATCCTTCTTGATTAAATATCTCATGATTATACGCTAATCTTACACTTAAAGTATCTTGGTTTATACGACTCCTATTTTCTGAAACAGCTTTATATCTATCGTAAGTGTTTGCGCCATTATTAATATATATGCAAAAAAGATTTTTAATATAAAATTTATTAAATTTTTCACACGCATTAAGAAATAAAGGGAAAATAGTGGTGATTGAATTATCATAAATTTCCAAAACAGCTTCTTTAGTTCTAGATATTTCAATTTTGCTACCAACAGTCTTAAGCTTCTGTTCAAGCAGCGCAATTTCTTTATCTAAATCATCTGGTTCTTCAATGCTTTGGCCAGTTGCACCGGCAATCATAAGTTCTAAAGAACGAACTAAATTTTTGGCAATGTATTCGATGAATGGTTCTATGGAACCACTATCCGCTAATTGTAAAGTAGAAAAATAGTTAGCTTTATCTTCCGTTTTTATAATTATGGGTGGATAGCCAAACTGCATAAAGATAAAGTTCATCAAAATTCGGGCAGTTCGGCCATTTCCATCGTCAAAAGGGTGAATACGAATAAATTTATAATGAAATTCCGCAGCCAGAAGTATCGGATTAACATCCGGAGCACTCTTTTTCGCTCGATACCATTCAATTAAATCATGCATCTTAGCCGGGGTTTCTTCTGGCGTAGCAAATCGAAAAATCTCGCCGGTTTTAGTGAGCACATGGTTTGAAGTTGTTTTATAGCTACCTACTGCTACTCTTTTTTTAGTTGGCTGCCCGTCGGGAGTAATAGCGTTTACTTCGTAAGATTCTTCTAAAAGTAAAGCATGCAGTTCCCGAATAAAGTTTTCGGTTAATGGATAATCGCCTTGTACCACATCTATCACCCATTTTAAAGCTTCATCATGGCCTTTTATCTCAAAGTGGTCTTTTAAAGGCTTCCCTTGCGCCGTAATTCCGAACATGATAAGTGCTTTTGTTTCACCAAAAGTCAAAGAGTTACCCTCTAGGTTATTCGAATGATAATTCCAATCCAGGCGGAACTTCTGCATAATAACAGCTTCTTGTTCTTTACTGATCGGCCTTAGTTTATCTAACTCTGCTTTAAGCTTTAAAGCCTCTTCAATGTATTTCATTCACTATTTAGGGTTCGGTAGTAGTTATTTAGTTCTTACAACCAGCAACTTAATAATTGCTTGTTTCATTTTCAAATCTGAGTTGTTACCGCGGTACCCGCCAGGTAACCCCGGCAGCGGTATAATAATCCGGCGCAACCTCCGAAACACCTATTCCCCCCAGAATATCGAACTGCAAATTAGGCAGGAGTTTATACATAAAACCACCCGCTACACTATTTTCGGCAGCTTGCCGGTGCGGTTTAAAAGCTTGAAATTCGGCGAAGCCTTGCAGGTTTTCGGTGACATGCACAATGGCCGACGCACTGTACAGCAATTGCACTAAATAATCCGTTTCGTCTTTGTGTTTGCGGTAACCAAAATTATACTGCAACTCCACTTTATCTGAAAAATGCGAGTTAAACAATACCTGCAGCGAAGGAGCCGCATGCGGCGGACGGTATTCTTTCAGCCCAATCGGAAGGGTTACATAAGCCAAAAGACCAATATCCGGGAGAAATCCCTTTGCTTCTACCAAAGCTATTTTGGTTCCTACCTGCACATTATCAAAACCTCTTTCTTTTGTTTCGCGACCAAGTGAACCAGAACTGGTAACCGACATTTGATTTGCCTGTTCAAAATCAAAATTAACCCGCAACTCCGCTTTTTTTAAAATTCCTATCCGAATCAGGGTGGTGAGGTATAAATAATTTTGGGTTTTTTCATCATCCGAATTATTTTTCTCATAACCTAATCCGGTTTCCAGCTGCAAAGTGCGGTACGGAACAACGGTAGCTGCTTGCGTAAAGTTGGGTCGGTCGGAATCTAGTTCTGCTGGCTCTGTGCCGGATTGCGCGGCCGTGGTAAGGGAGATAAGAAAATGGAAGATTATGATGAGTAAAGTATATCTCATTGAATAAAGTAAGTAGAACCTATTTAGTACGGGTAAAATAAAAGGAAAGATATAGCTGGGCTATTTCCGCCTATGGCATAAAAAAAGCCGGTTAAACCAGCTTTCTGCATTTTTGTAATTAGGTGATAATTCGTTTGGTTCGGCTCAACGATAAAAAGTAAATGACCAGGGTAAAACCCACCACCGCCAAACCTAACGATTCGCGGCCTTCTTCAATGTTTACGGTTTTCATGCCGTGCTGCAAGGCTACCCCTTCCCAATGCGCGGGCCACATATAATACGCACCTGCAAAATAAACTAACGCCAAAACCAGCAGAACCAGTTTTACCGCGTTGCCTCGTCCAAAGTAAATAAGCAGCGATATTGTAGCTGGTACCAGGTAAATAGGCATCCAATAATACGGATCCGGATCGTTGTATTGTACCACGGTGGCGTATAAGAAAGCAGCCGTCATTAACAAACAAAAAATTCTCAAAGCGCTCATTTTGTTTAATCGTTTTATATATTGATGCTTAAGTATGGAATTTATTAGAATTAATAAAGATGATTAAAGTCAGGCAAAGTTCTTCATTATCATCTAAAATTTAAAAAATTTATTGGTCTAATTGCCTCAATTATCTTTTTTGTATTACGATAAAACCAGCAATTACTTTGGATTATTGGCTCGTAATTCTTCCCGGACCAATAAGCCGGAGGCACTAATGTCCGAATCTGCCCAGTTGCCGGTTGTTTTAGCCCCGGGTTTTAAAACGGCAGAAGTTTCTTCTTTATCGGCTATGGACCAATTGCACCAGGAAATTTTATTATCATCCAGAAACTTCCACCAGGCTTTGGTTTCAGCTTGGTCGATGGCGCCGTTGCCGGAAGCTTCGCAAGTACCAAACTCAGTTACCATTAAGGCAATACCTTTGTTTAAAGCACGGGTGGCCTCATCGCGGAGCCATTGTTTGTGCGTAGCGGCGTAAAAGTGCAGGGTATATGCTACGTTAGGTTGCTCTATGGGATCGTTAGCAGCTTCTTCTACTTGCTGCGACCAATTACGGGTGCCACAAATAATTAAATTATCCGGGTCGTGCTGGCGGATGGCGCCAATAACAATTTCGCTGTAAGGCTTTATTACTCCCGACCACGAAACATTTAAAGGTTCATTAAAAATTTCGTAAATCACGTTGGGTTTATCGCCGTACCGCTGAGCCATTTCGGCAAAAAAGGCTTTTGCTTGTTCGGTGTGCTTTTCGGCTTCGTGGTCGTGCCAATCAATAATTACGTACAAACCTTGCGCTATGGCGGCATCTACTACCGTCATCACTTTTTGCTTTTCGGCGGCCGGATTTTTTAAATATCCTTCGTAATCCACGGCCATAGCGGCCCGTACTACGGTACAACGCCAATCATCCTTCAACCACTTTATTACTTCGGGAGTGTAGTATTTCCCGATCCACTGGCTCCAGAACAAAGACATGCCCCGCAACTGCACCGGATTATTATTTTTATCAACAATGCGGTTACCCTGCACCCGCAACTGCCCGAACTGTGCCACCGCATTAGTAATTGTATTTACCTTAACGGGTGGCGTTACAGGAGTTGGCGGAGAGCTTACTTCCGGTTCTTTGTTTTGGCAACTTCCTAATAAAAAGAGCCCATAGAGCAGTAGATACCAACGTGTATTATAACCAAATTGCAATAACCGGCTTTTGTTCATAGCAACTCTGTTTTTTTAAATTTTTACCAATCTGCCAGCTTTGTATTAAAAAAGGCTGCCAGATGTAGCAGCCTTTTTAATAATACTATAACATTTTAGTAAGAGAAACGGGCTCTCTCGAAATAGCTTTTTGTTTTAATAATGCCCAGCCATTTGCATCTCTCTTGTTTTCTTGGAATTTCTTTGCCAGAAAAACAATATGGTAAACAGCACAATTAATATAACCGGAAAGGAAAGCATTTTTTGCAAGGTAGCCTGGCCAGTAGCTAATTCCAAGGCACTACCGGTAAGTCCCTGAGCCGTATAGGCGGCATTGGAACCCTCGATCCAGCCACCAATAATTGGCTGAAAAATACCTGACGAAAACATACCCACGGCTCCAATAATAGACATACCCAAGGCGCTACTTAAAGGAACTCTTTGTGCTACTGCCCCCACCATTACTGGCCAGAAGTAGCAATAACCCAAAGCATAAATAACAGCTGCCACATACGCCATAGAACCCGTTACCGTACTAAACATGTAAATGCCAATAGCGGAAAAAACGGCACTGGCCAACAAAACTCCTGTTTGCCCCAATGTTGCCACAACCGGACCGGCGAAAAATCGGCCTATTGTTACTAACCCGGCAGTTAAAGCTAAAATTAACATCGGATCGGCCCCGCTGCTACCCAATATAATACCAACCCACTGACCCGGGCCAAACTCTGTAATAGCAGTTAAAGCCATACATACAATCAGGAAGATGTATAAAGGGCTAAACATAGCCTTTATATTCTGGCCAAGCGAAGTAGCAACTTCTACTTGTGGCTTTGGGAAAGTTTTTCCTAAAAATAAAATAAAATAGGCAATAGCTGGTATCATAATTACAGCCATTTGGGGTTGCCAGCCTAAACCAGCATCACTCATGAACTTGGAAATGAGGGAACCCATAATAATACCGCCCGGGAACCACATGTGAAATCTATTTAACATTTTGTTCATGGTTATACCGGAATACATATCGGCAATCATCGGGTTACAAGCGGCTTCAGTACAGCCCGTTCCTAAACCAATACACAACATGGAGATAAGTAAACTCACGTAGCCTGTAGCAAAAACGGTAAGCAGTACTCCCAGTGTGTGCGCCACAAAAGCAATCCGCATAATGTTTTTGGGGCCTAACGTATGATAGACTAACCCGCCTATTACCATGGAGATGGGAAAGCCAAAAAACCACATGGAGTTAATAAGCCCTAGCTGGGTTTCGGTAAGATTAAAATCCGTTTGAAGCTGTGTTAGAATACCGGCTCGGATAGAATAAGATAAACCAGTAGTGATGAGTGCAAAGCAACTCCCATAAAACAGAGCGTTTTTATCAATGTTGTCGTTCATTATAATTTAGGTTTAGAAGTTTTTTAAAGGTGGAAGTATATCAAAAGCATCAATAAAAATACCTTATACTATAAGCCTTATTTTTTATTTGCTGCTACTAAGTCTTTCGCTAATTATAACTGACGGATTTTTAAATTTTTATACCACACTTTATCACCGTGATCTTGCAGGGCAATGTGGCCTTTTTTAATCTTACCGTAACCCGGCATGGCGGCAAATTTGCTTTCTTTTACCATGGCTTCCCACTCCGGGCTGCCCAGTTGGTATTCTACTACTTTTTTACCGTTAAGCCAATGCTCTACGTGGCCTTTATTTACTACTAACTTTACGCTGTTCCACTGGCCCACTGGTTTTACGGCGGGCGTGGCTACCGGAATCATATCGTAATTGGCGCCGGCCTGGCGGTTGCCGTTTTTGCCTTGTTTCGCATCCGGGTGTTTCTCGTTATCGAGTACCTGCATTTCCGGGCCGGTATGGTAGGTAGCTTTATATTCCGGATCTTCGGATACATTATAAATAATACCGCTGTTGCCGCCTTCCGAAATTTTCCAGTCCACCATAAACTCGTAGTTTTCGTATTGATTTTTGGTAACTAAATCACCGCCGCCTTTTCCTACTAAGGAAATAGCCCCATCTTCCACGGCCCAGCTATCCGGCACCGTTTCTTTCCGGAAACCCCGCCACTGGTTAATGGTTTTTCCGTCAAAAAGTAAGACATAGCCGGCCTTTTTTTCGGCGCTAGTTAACGTATTATCCGCCATAATCTTATTTTTTATAGATTGGGACATAGCCAATTGCTGATCGGAAGTAGTAGGCGTTATCGTTTGCGTATTACGAGATGGCTCAACAACAGACTTTGGTGTTTGGGCTACTCCCGGGTACGATACCGCTGCCGCAAAAGCAGCTAATAGTTTTACTTTTTTAAGACTAATTTTCATTAAAGCTTTGTTTAAAGGATGATTTTAGGCACTGAAATTCGTCTAAAAATAAAGAATTTAAAACTAAACCGCGAAATAATTTTCACCATTCTGGATTGAATTTTCCTAATTTTGTAAAAAATACAATTATTAAGGTTTTTTACTAATACATTTAAAACAAATCATCTGAATTGTTAGTTTTTGT
>QQTW01004687.1_pt1 | contig 10278 bp, 6 predicted proteins | sample 1904831 | NCBI WGS metagenome assembly QQTW01 (sample SAMN09435610, study PRJNA476489) | Subsurface metagenome, whole genome shotgun sequencing project.
GTTTTCTGGGTGAACGTTTCATGCAGATCCCGGAGATGGAAGCTTTCCACCATTTTCTGCACTTGTCGAGCCGCGGGATGGTGATCAAGGGACAGACCCGAGAGCAGATAAATACTCTGATGGGAGAAATGCTGTTTATGAATGGCCTGCAACGCTTGTCTGCGCTGCTTACCATTTTTGATATGCTGGCCCGGACTACGGAATACGAGTTACTGGCAAGCCCCGTATTTGTGCAAAATACCTCCTTTAAAACTTCTGAGCACTTCCGCCGGATCAACGAATATATTATGCGGAATTTTCAGGATGACATTACCCTGCCGGAAATTGCGGGTGTAGCCAACATGGCCATTACGACCTTTTGCAACTTTTTTAAGGAGCATTACCGGGTCACTTTCGTGGAGTACCTGAATACCGTACGCATTGGCCATGCCTGTAAGCTGCTTTCGGAGAAAGACCTGCACATTGTGGAGGTGGCTTACGAGTGCGGCTTTAATAACCTGGCCAATTTCAACAAGCAGTTTAAGAAGCTCAAACACGTAACGCCGAGTGAATACAAGAAAACGGTGAATGTGTAAACGAACAGAAGCCGTGGTCATTAACCAATGACAATTGGCTGCTGACCAATTACTACTTATTTATGTGGCAATCCATACTAACCCGGGCGGCATTTCTGAAATCATGTTTGGGTACGGGCCTGGGCGCGGCGCTGATGCCGCCAAAGGCTGCCAAATCGGAGCTTAGCTACCCCTGTTTTTCGGAGGATGACTACCCATTAGGAAAGCTCCTGTACGAAAATCCCCTGGCTGCCCAGCAAGATACCGCGCATTTTATACTCGAAGGTCAGGCCCGGGTCCATTTTCCGGCGGGACGGATGCGTATGGAAAATCTGCTGGACCCAGCTTTGGGCCAGAAAAGTAACTTTGTCTACTGGTGCCCGGAAAATTTCCCGCCAGATGTAGCCATTACCTGGGATTTTTATCCGGTCCGTGAACCTGGCCTGTGTATATTGTTTTTCAGCGCCACCGGACAGAAAGGGGAAGATTTGTTCGATGCGGCTTTACCCAAACGTACCGGAGACTATGGCCAGTACCACCACGGCGGGATCAATGCGTTTCACGTCTCTTATTTCCGGCGGAGATACGAATCAGAGCGGGCCTTTCATCTCACTAACCTGCGCAAGAGTTATGGCTTTCATATGGTTGCCCAGGGTGCTGACCCCATTCCTCCGGTAGCGGATGCCAAACCTCCGTACCGCATGAAATTAGTTAAAAGGAATTACGAAATTGCTTTTTTCATTAACGGGCTGCCGGTACTACATTTCCTGGACGACGGTAAACGCTACGGTCCGCATTTGCAGGGCGGCAAAATCGGATTCCGGCAAATGGCGCCCCTGATTGCCGAATACAGCAATTTAAAAGTATATGCAGTGAGTTAAGTATGTACCTAAAAACACGTCAACTATGCAAGAAGAAGCCGTTTCCGATCACTCCCGCCGCCACTTCGTAAAATCTTCGCTGCTGACTATGACTGGCTTATCCGTGGGACTTACCGGTTCCGGTGAACCCCACCTGACTGGTGCTGCTGAAAAGCAGATAAATAAGGCGACTGGCAACAGCCCGGTCTGCATCTTCTCCAAGCATCTGCACTGGCTGGATATTCCGGAAATGGCAAAAGCCGTGGCTGATATGGGATACGACGGCATAGATCTTACCGTACGCAAGGGTGGACACATCGAACCGGAGAAAGCGGTTGCCGACCTGCCTAGGGCCGTAGAACAAATCAGAAAGGCAGGCCTGGAGGTGCCCATGATCGTTACGGACTTGATTGATCCGAAAAACCCGCTGACTGAAGCCATTCTCAAAACGGCCGGCAAGCTGGGCATCCCGAACTACCGGACCGGCCCACTCAATTACGATGCGTCGCTGGGCGTAGCCAAGTCGCTGGAAAAGTATAAAAAGCAGTTAGCCGAACTGGCGGCCCTGAATAAAAAATACAACATCCACGGCGCTTATCAGAACCATGCTGGCACGCGGGTAGGGACCGCCGTGTGGGACTTGTGGGTACTGCTGAAAGATACGGACCCGCGCTGGATGGGCGTGCAGTACGATCCGAAGCACGCCACGGCCGAAGGCGGCATGTCCTGGGTGCATGGTCTGGATCTGCTCCAGAAGCATATCCGCTGCATGGACATCAAGGATTTTTACTGGGAGAAAAAGGAGGATAAATGGCGGCACCGCATGGTGCCTCTGGGCGAAGGAATGGTCGATTTCAAGCAGTTTTTCGGTCTGGTAAAAAAGTATGCCATTACCGGCCCAATATCCATTCACTTCGAATATCCGCTGGGGGGCGCCGAAAACGGAAACAAGCAGCTTACTATAGCCAAAGAAGAAGTACTGGCGGCCATGAAACGGGATTTGCAAACGCTGCGCAACCTGCTGCGGGAGGCCAATATCGGGTAGAAAGTGCGCCGGCAGGCAGATTACGCCGAACAACGCTTATTTTTTATTCTCTCAATCTCTCCAGGAACGTTATTACATGAAAAAGTCACTCATTCTTTGCATCGGCCTGCTGATTGCGACTGGCTGGTCAGCCGGCTTTGGTCAGTCACCCGCCAAGCCTAATATCATCATTATTATGGCCGATGATATGGGGTATTCCGACCTGGGCAGCTTTGGTTCGGAAATTAACACGCCTAACCTGGATGCCTTAGCCAAAGGCGGGCTGAAGATGACCCAGTTTTATAACACGTCGCGCTGCTGCCCGACGAGAGCTGCTTTGCTGACGGGCCTGTACCCGCACCAGGCGGGCATCGGCGAAATGGTGGATAACCGGCAACATCCTGCGTACCAGGGTTACCTGAACCAGCATTGCGTAACCATTGCCGAAGCCCTGCGCACGGCTGGTTACCGGACGCTGATGGCTGGTAAGTGGCACGTAGGCACTGCCCCGCAGCACTGGCCGCGCCAACGCGGTTTTGACCGCTATTTCGGACTGATTGACGGAGCCAGCAGTTATTTTGATATTCGCCCCTACCGCCCCAACCAGCGGTTAACTATGGCCCTTAACGATGAGCCTTACACAACCGGTGAGAATTTCTACGCAACCGATGCTTATACTGATTACGCAATACAATTCCTTTCGGAACCAGATACCCGGAAGCAGCCTTTTTTCCTGTATCTGGCCTACACCGCTCCCCACTGGCCGCTGCACGCCCGGCCCGCCGATATTGCCAAGTACAAGGAAAAGTATCGTCGGGGCTGGGATACCTTGCGGGCCGAACGATACCGCCGGATGCAGGCACTGGGGATTCTCGATAAAAGCACCCAGTTATCACCACGGGATGCCAAAGTACCAGCCTGGGCATCGTTGTCCAAAGCCGAGCAAGAAAAATGGGATGAAAAGATGGCCGTATACGCCGCAATGGTGGACCGGATGGACCAGAACATTGGGCGGTTGCGGGACCACCTGAAAAAAACGGGAGCCGATGAGAATACCATTATCCTGTTTTTATCCGACAACGGAGGCAGTCACGAAAGCATAGCGGGGAACAATTTTACGCCGGAAGTGCTGGCAAGCCAGACAAAGCCCGTCGGCGGCCCGGATTCTTTCACCGCCTACGAATATCCCTGGGCCAACCTGAGCAACACCCCATTCCGTTCATTTAAACACTGGGAGTACGAAGGCGGCACGGCTACGCCTTTTATTGCGTATTATCCGGGGATAATCAAGGCCGGTACCATCAATCACCAGCCCGCCCACGTCATTGACCTGATGGCAACCTGTCTGGATCTGGCCGGTATTTCCTATCCGGCTGCTTTTAAAGGAAGTTCCCTTACGCCCACCGAAGGCATAAGCCTGGTACCCGTTTTCAAATTACAGGGGTGGCCGGGGCACCAAGCTATTTTCTTTGAGCACGTAGGCAACCGGGCTGTCCGGCAGGGCGACTGGAAAATCGTTTCCAGCTACCCGGAGAACACCTGGCAGCTCTATCATATTAAAAAGGACCGTTCCGAACTCACTGACCTGAGTACGCAACAGCCGGAGAAAGTAAAAGAATTAGCGGCCCTGTATGAGGCTTGGGCCAGCCGGGCCGGAGTGTTGCCCTATGAGCAAGTAGTCCGTAAAAAATAGCTTACTGGCTGATGGCTCTATCCCGGGCAATGACTTTCCAGCTTTTTACATAACGGCCATCTTCCACCACCCGCACCGACTCATACAGGGCTACTGTCGGGCAAATATGATAAGGCACTCCATACCACACATCACCAATCTGGTGTGGGGTTGCATCGGGCACCCAAACCACCAGATGCTCTTCACTTTGGCTAAGCGGTTTGGCATCCGCCACATTCAAAAATCTGATTCGGGGTAAGGGATTTTCGGCAGCTACCGACTTATGTCCTACGTCCAGACACAGCGTATGGGCGTCAATCTTTGAAATTACCCTTACCAGCAATACGGCGGCAACCGAAAAAGGCAGGTCCGACAGCGTGGTCTGGTATCCTTCATCCCAAAACACGAACGTACCAGGGCTTACTTCTACCTGCGAATACCGGGCGTATAGGGGAAAAGTAGGCGTGCCGCCCATTACCAGTTTCAGGGGGTAGCCAGTTACGGCTTTTAAAGCTTCTTTGGTGGCCATAACCTGCGTAAAAACGCCTGCTGCCCGCTGCTGCCGGACCGGTAAATCAGGGTCGTGAATATGTCCGTCGTAGGCGTGCAGTCCTTCTACTTTTATAGTTGGCAGGGGTTGTAAACGTTGATACAAGGCTAAGGCATTTTCCGGTTTCACGCCAGTCCGGTTCATGCCAACATTCAGGTCAATGTATACGTGTACCGGCTGGTTTTCAAAAATAGTTGCCAGTTCCTGAGCCGTTTGAGTGTTATCAACCAGACAGGAAAAATGTACAGCAGGAAAGACCGCCTTCAAAGCTGCCAGCCGCCTGGCTTTGGGCTGGGTGGGCTGATAGGCGAGTAAAATATCTTTGGCTCCCGACAAGGCCAGCATCTCAGCTTCCGCAATGGTGGCGCATTTGAATCTGGTAATTCCTTCGGCCAGCAGCATTTTTGTTACTTCGGCCATCTTGTGCGTTTTCGCGTGCGGACGCAGGCAAGCGACCTCCCGCACCAGATCTTTAGCGACTAAAATATTGGCTTTTATCCGCTCCGGATACACCAGCAACGCCGGTGAATCCACGTCTGTTTCATTCGTAATGCGGTACCACGCTTCCATTTGCGTAAAGCAATTATTGTAAGAATGAATAAATATATTGCTGCTTTTGAAACGAAAGTTTGGCCACTACAGACTTGACTTTACCATCTTGTTTGAAAAGAAATCCGGCGAATCACCAGCCTGTATTCTGCTCTAAATTAGGCGTGAAATTAATTTCAGCCTGCGGAAAAGGGAAAAGGTACATTTCGGGCCTGAAAACGCGGTTCTGTGCCACAAAACGCGTAAAAGTCAGATTGGCACCGCTGCCGGTAATGCGCATCCCCGTTACGGGTTTATTGAAAAATTCTTCCCCCTTTTTCCAACGGCGGACGTCAAAAAAGCGGTGGTCTTCAAAACATAATTCTATACGCCGCTCATTCTGAATCCGTAAACGCATCGCCTCTTTCGTGGGAACTACGTAAGCCGGCCCGGCCGGATTGGTGCTTTGCAGCGGCGGATTCTGGGAAGCAGCGATGGACCCTGGTCTTTGTCTGACTAGATTAATGGATGCGTATACGTCAGGAACCGGCCCCTGCGCCTCATTCAATGCTTCCGCGTAATTGAGCAGCACTTCGGCATAGCGCAGGTACACCCAGGCTTTCCGGTTCGCGGCGGTACCAGTACTCATATATTTAGCCAGGTAATAGCCCGTCTGGGTTACCCGGCCTACCTGACTGGCCGGGTTGTTGTCTTTTTGACCTTCAATAACGTTAATGACCACATTTCTGAACGATTTGCCGTGATAGTTAATAAAAAGGGCAAAGCGGGAATCACGGTTGGCATAAGGGTCAGCGGGGTTGTAGCCGGAAGCAGGATCTACCTCACCATTGACAAGGGGTACTTTGCCGGTCGTTCTCATTTCAAAGGCATCCACCAGTTCCTGAGTCGGGTTGGTTCGTCCCAATCCGTTGCTATAACTGGGCGGGGCATTGGTATTGTCGATAATGTTGGTATTGACGGTCTGGGCCGCAAAAATAACTTCCTTGTTGTAGGGCAGACTGCTGTAGTTCCACAAATTAGGCAACTGGGCGAAAGTCAGGAGGCCGTGACTGGCGCCGGATACATCCATGACTGCCTTAGCGGCATCGGCGGCCCGTTGCCATTTCCGGGCATCCCCGGTAGGATTGTTCAAGGGGCTGGCCGCGTAGAGTAAGGTCCGGGCCTTCAGGGCCAGAGCCGCTGCTTTGGTTGCCCTTCCCTGGTCGGTACCGGACTGCTGGGCAATAGTAGTTGCCGGAATACGGGCGGCGGCTTCGTCACAATCGGCCACAATCTGGGCTACTACTTCCTCAAAAGCATTTTTAGGAAGGTCAAGGTTATCAGCAAGGTTAAAAGAACGGGTAGCCAGAATAATGGCCCCGTATCGCTTCATCAATTCAAAATGAAAAAAAGCCCTCAGAAAATAAGCCTCTCCCATCAGCGCATCAACGGTAGAAGTCCCTTTGGATTGAATGGCACTGGTGGGGGCATTTTCCAAAAACACGTTTGCCCGGCGCAGGTAATGGTACCCTTCGCCGTAAAAAGCATCGTAGGTGCGGGTCGGGCCCCAGCTGCCGTTATTCAGAATATTGACCCGGGAACTGAGATTCGCACTTACGGCTTCGTCGCTGCCGGCCGCCAGGCTGAGCTCCCGGTTTAATTCCCCGAAACGGCCCGCTACCAAGTCAACGTCGGTATTAGAATCCCCGAACCGGTTGAGGCTGTTGCCTATCCCAAAATACACTGAATTCAAAAAGCCCCGGGCGTGGGGATCAGACTGCCATATTTCGGAGCCTTCGAGGGTACCATCTATCACATGGTCATATTCCAGGTAATCCTTTTTACAGGCTGAAAAGCCAAAAGAAAGCAGGAAAAGCCAGGCTATTGCTCTTTTGTTTATCCGTATCATACGACGAGAATGAATGAGTTAATTATAGTTTTGCGTCTATGCCTACTGAGAAAGTCCGGGTGTACGGATACGCATTACCGGACCGGCCGGCGGCAGGCAATTCAGGATCGGCCAGGGAGAACTTCGTCAAGGTAAGTGCATTATAAGCACTCAGAAACAACCGCACGCCCTGAATCCTAACCTTGTTTACTAAGTTCCGGGGCAGGTTAATTCCTAATTCAACCGTTCTGAGCTTCAAGTAATCGCCGTCCCGTAACCAGAAATCAGAAGGAGCCCGGTTATGGCCCTGATCAGCCAGTCCTAAACGCGGATACTGGGCAGTAGCCGCCGTAGCCGGGGTCCAGCGGGCAAACGTTTCCTGGTTAAAACCATTAGGTCCGGCAATGACTACCTCGCTGATGTCAATCGTGCGACCGGAAACGCCCACAAACTGGGCATTTAAATCAAAAATTTTATACTGGAGCAGGGCGCCGAAACCGAAATACGTACCCGGCGTCGTTCTTTTATCCAGCCGTACCCGGTCCAAGGCGTCGATTACGTCGTCATTATTCTGATCGGCGTACCGGATGTCGCCTGGCATTAGACTAGCCGACAAGGTAGAGGTGACTCCGTGCGCGGCAATTTCATCCACACTCTGGTAAATACCTTCAGACCGGTAATACAAGTCTGTACCCGTCAGGTGCCCGATGGAACTTTGGTAAGCGGGTAAGCTGGCCTGACCGCCCTGCTTTATTATTTTGTCAGTAGAGAATAATGCATTGGCATTGAGTGAAAATTGAAACGGACCCAGGTCTTTGTGGTAGGATACAGCGCTTTCAATCCCCTTATTTTCCACAATCCCTTCGTTTACATCGCTTACCATACCGGGAAACTGCCCCAGGATAGAAGGAATGGAGGGTGCCGTAAGAATGCCGGTACGCCGGCTTCTGAATACATCTATCGTAGCTGACAGGGCATTTTTGAACAGGTCAAAATCAATCCCCGCGTTGGTGGTGGTAAGCGTTTCCCAGGTGACAAACGGGTTGCCGATACTGGTCTGCCGGGCCGAATTGGTAGCCGAAAAGCTGCTGCCGAACTGGTACCCGCCATCGCTGAAATTACGCACAAACGAAGTCCGGTACGGAAATCGCCGGCCAAAATCGAGGTTGCCGTTTCCGCTCTGGCCGTGCGAAGCCCTAAATTTAAGGTAGCTCAGAACGCTATTGCCGGCCAGGAATTTTTCATCCGACACAATCCAGGCGGCCGACACGGCGGGAAAGAAACCGTACCGCCGGCCCGGCGGCAGATCGTCTACCCCGGAGTACCCCCCTACTATCCCTATCAAGTAGCGCTGTTTGAAACTATAGTCCACCCGGCCGGACAATCCCTGGATGCGTTCATTGATGGTATTGAAAGGTACCCGCGTGGCACGCATCCCCCGCACGGAAGCGTGTACCTGATGGTTGCCAAAGGAACGGTCGTAATCAAACCCGGCCCACAATTCGTTGGATCGGAAAGCTCCATCAAAAGGGGCATTCAGATAACCTAATCGGGCCTCGGTACCATACACAAGGGGCGTATCTTCATTGCGCTGGTCAACAACTTCGTAATCCTGCCGCCGGCCGTGGGTATAGTTGCCCTGGGCGTCGTAAGAAGCCAGTACGTGGGCGGACAAGCCTTTCACCAATTTGTCTAACCCTTGCCGGGCCGTAACCGTGGCCAGCCCCACCCGTTGGATGGACGTCCGGAATCCCCGGGCAGTGAGTTCACCCAGAATATTGTCCTGAAAATCGACATTGCCGCCAAAACTGCCGTCCGGGTTACGGATGGGATACGCATTAGGCCGGGTATTATAAATCATCCCCAGAATTTCTTCGGTATTGCTGTCTTGGTGCGGATTTTTCCGTAGTTCGGACCGGCCAGCCAGATTGACCGACACGGTAAGCGCCTTATTTACGTCAAAATCAATGCGTCCCCGGAAATTAATCCGCCGGTAAGCATTGTTGGTACTGAAGTTGGGCGTGTTCGTTTGCGCAAATAATCCCAGTTGGCTTAGGTAACCCAGCATGGCGTAGTAGCGCACCCGGCTGGTACCACCACTGGCCGACACTATGTGGCGGCTGATGGGAGAAGATTTTCGCAGAAACTGGTCCACGTAGTTATTGTCAGGAAACCGGTAGGGGTCCGTTCCGTTCCGGAAGGCGTCCAAAGCTGCCTGGTTATAGACCGGACTGGCATTGGGGTTATCATTTAACTGTGCCTCATTGTAGAGGGTAGCGTAGTCGTATGAATTTAACGGCTCAATCAGGTGGTCAGGCACTTGAAAACCAAGCTGGGAGCTAAACCGGATACTTGACTCGGTGGCGCTGCCTTTTTTGGTCGTCACCAGCACCACTCCGTTAGAACCTCGCAAGCCGTACCACGCCAGTGAAGCGGCATCTTTCAGTACGGTAATGCTTTCGATCTCCTGCAAGTCCAGGTCCTGCAACTCCCGTTCGGTGCCATCGACTAGCACCAGGGCATTTCTTCTTTCAAAGGCGGAAAGGCCCCGGACCTGAAAAGTGCTTACATCGGACCCCGGCCGGGTATTGGTTTGTAACACATTTAGTCCCGCCAGCCGGCCGGAGAGTACATTGGTGAGGGCACTGGTAGAGGGCTGCGGCAACTCGTCGGCCTGAATCGTGGAAATGGCCGCCGTCAGATACCGCTTTTTCCGCATGCCGGAAGGGATTTCCACCTCATCCCCGTCGCCGGCGTGGGCCTTGGCCGGCTCCAGCGTAATTTTAAAATCGGTATTCCGGTTCAGGGGAAATAAGGTGCTCAGGTATCCCTCCTTCTTAAGGATGAGTACATCTTCCGGGTCGGTTGACAGGGAAAACGTACCGTCGGCGCCGGTCACGGTGGTCAGGTCCTTCTCCTGCACTTCCACGGTTACCCCGGCAATGCCTGCGTTGTTTTTGTCAGTTACGAGGCCCGTATAGGTCCTTTCCTGCTGGGCGCTGGCAGACAGCCTTACTAATAGAATCAGCAAGAGACCGGCCCATTTACGTTTTTTATAAAGATATTTCATTGGATATCGTATTTAAAGCGTCTGATGAGAAGTATCAATCCAGCCGGATTAAAACACTGGCCAACCGGGATTCTGCTGTACCAGCCCCTTGCTTTTCACAATCTCGCTCCGGGGAATGGGATAGAGGTGCAT
>QQTW01004688.1_pt1 | contig 10278 bp, 15 predicted proteins | sample 1904831 | NCBI WGS metagenome assembly QQTW01 (sample SAMN09435610, study PRJNA476489) | Subsurface metagenome, whole genome shotgun sequencing project.
TTTCTGCTCCAAAAGGTACCAAGATCTACCGTCCCTCTGCGATATCCTCAAGCCCCTCTCCATTCTGTTCTCGCCATATGCACATACCATTTCCTGGTCTCTCGGCCCCGCTTTGTAAACTTAGCCTATTCAACCTTGCTCTCAAAATTTTCGCCGGCGACCAAATCTGGGATGTCGTCGTCATCCTCTTTATTCTCATCACCCCCCTCTTTCTTCTGCAAGCTCTGGTAACTTTCCGCCAGCTTCCGGAGGGAGGCTAGGCTGTCGGGCCCCAGCTGATTAAGAATGCCGGGTACGAGCTCGGTGAGTTCTTTGTCTTCGCCGTTACCGTACACGGCGAAGGTGTTGGAAGGGACAGCGGCATGGACTAGTGTTGAGCGTGGGTAAGAACGCATCGAGCTAGGCGGGGCTTGGATGGAGAGGGGCTTGAGGATATCGCAGAGGGACGGTAGATCTTGGTACCTTTTGGAGCAGAAAAGTGAATGACATTGCCGTCTTCTTTGAACATGTTTACTTCCTCGATGGCTTGGATAGGCTGAACATTCAGCTTCTTAAGAGATGTCTGTAGCTTCTTGTCGTCGGTGCCGGATGTCTTGTGTACTTTCTTCTGCTTTCTTCGCGGTGTGCCTTTGCCACTAGAGTCGCGATCGCAGGCTTCTCGTCAGCCCCTAGACACGATCGTACGGTTCGGGGTAGTAATGACAGCTGAGTTTAAGCGGTGATGAAGGACAGCATGCTTAGGTCAACAGTAAGGAAGCCAGACGGTGCTTACCCTGTAGCCCTTGTTAGCACAGACTCGGAGCTTCGGGAGGTACTGAGGAAGGCAACCGCGAGCTCACTACATCATGGAAACTTACCAATTCGCACCGAAGCCTGCATCTTGGCTAGCTTTGCTTGATCCATGTTTACAGGTTCCTCAGCGTACGTTCACACAACCAGAAAGTCCAATTATATTTTCAGCCAATCCGCTGAGCTTACGGGCTGACGTTATGACCGATCGACGAACACTCGGATTTTCGGCCGGTCGCTTTGGGGAATCAGTCGAGATATTTTTGATATTGATAAGGCTGTAGGGCTAAGCGAGCGGTCTGTGCATTTCCCCAACTTATGAAGCCCCAAGTTACGACAGCGTAAATCTCTAATCCCAGCCATAACACCGTTAACACATGAGGGGCAGACGTTACCCACGGGAACGAGGGTGCGGGACCATTGTTTGGGTCAGTGCGAATTGCAATCTTGGTTCGTCGTGTGTGATATTCAGCGGATGTGCGCACGCTGTGCTGGTAATTAACGAGGACCTGGAACCAAACTATGCCGTGCTTGAACGGAAAAGTCTCCGTGTATATCTCCCTTCCCCTTGAAGGCTTGAAGGAGCATGTGCGACCAGAACCGAAAAACGCGAGGACAAGATGCTACCAGCGATACCCTAAACGTAGAACTGTTGAAGTAGTACTCAGGCTGTAAATAACGGAAACGAAGTGACCGCATTTACTCGATAGATTGTTGGCGCTTCTCAGCTGTTCCCAATGCTGGCTTTACCGGGCGATGAAGCCTCACTTTTCTGCAAAGGTTATCCAGGCAACAGGCTTGCTGTACCTCGATCTGATATGCAACGGCCGCAGTACACACTGCTTTTGCTTCAGCCAGGCAGAGGGTGTAGGAGAGAACACCAAGTTCGCAACCTCATTCGACTACGTCGAACCCATTCATGCCTTCGGTAATTGCTTTCCTTACGCATGCAGCTGCGCGACCTATCTCACCACCTTGTAGCGTGGTAGCCTCCAGTCCATGTTGGATGGGTCCTCGTAACCTTTCTTGAAAAACCCTTTGACGATCCTCTTTGTCTCCGTAGGCTAGACTGTCTTCATCCCGGGGAGGCCCAAAAAGACTAAGCTGAGCGAAGCAGTCGGCCTTTTTCGATAGCATGTGAGCCCCGGTAATTGTCAGAGGCCACCCACAGGAATTGGGGTGTCTGTTGTCCTGCTCTGAAGGATCCTCAAAGCCTACCCGCAGAAAAGACGCCAAAGCATTGAGGCCTTTGGCCATCGCCTTGCCGTCAGAGCCGGGGTTTCCTAACGATGCGTCTCGAGACGACCATGCTGACGGAGCATCGTCCATGGGCCAGCCTTGTATAGCGACCAATGACTTTAGTGTCTTAACCCACCCTCCAGGGCAGGCAACGAGAGTGTCGCCGCAGAGGTCCAAAGCCCATGTGAGCATGTCCAGTGTGGAACTTCGGACGTCGGCAGCTAGATGGGTAATCCCTGCTCGAACATGCAAAAGGAATTGTCCAGCATGATCCTCCAGATCACTAGTAGGCAGGGCACGAAGGAGTTTGAGCAATTGGATGCGAACACCACGGCTTCTATCCGAAGTAAGGCCCAATACCATGGGTAGCAAGACGCTCACCGGCCGGTGAAGAGGAGCATCTGCAGCCCTTGTCGAGATGGCGCTGGTTATATAACTCAGCGAATCTTTGCGCTGGCTGTCGGTATGGGACGCCAACAATGATAGATGATGTGAGAATTGGCTTGCTGCGGAAGGCGGTATTGTAGCCAGCGACTGCTGGTTCAATACTATGGCTAGAGAGCTGTTAGCATCAGTAAAGCCTACAAGCAATGCATCTGTATTCACACATTTAGACTTGAAGCTGGTGTCGGTGACATTCATGGGCTTGGTTCGAGCTTTGCCGACTTTGAACTTAGGCTTCTGCGAAGGATTTAATTTGAATTGCACGAGACTCTCAAAGGCTCCAAGTGAATACCTACCTGGAAATCCTTCTTCTTGTCCTTCTTCTTCTTTGCACTAGATCCCATATTGACTCCGTCGTGCTGGTCTTTGTGTTAGAGTCTGAGGTGTAGTGCGACATCCGGCCAGACCTCGACATAAAAATTCTTTTCGTGGATTAGTGATGGGACTCGTCGTATTCTCAAGCGAACAAAATCTAAAGGTCGTCCTGCCCCCCACCCCTCACTTTTCTATCAATGGCCAGGCCGACCACTCATCTCAACCTCAGCAGCATCTATCGATGGCACGAAGCTGAGGAAAAGGAACCTCGCGTCTACAATCTGAGCGCTGAAGCAATCCAGAATGGTACAATTGACCCGTACATCCTAGCAGCCACAACAGTATTGCATCTCCTTGTTTCGGCTTCACGTCGCCTACTGAACACTGATATCAGCACTTTCGAGTATTTTCTGCTGCTGCTATGCATTTTGGCGGCTTCTATTGAAGAGGGTGCATTCCTACTGTTGTTAATCCACGGCAAAGACCACACATCTCCTTTCTTTAAGACCCTCAATGGGTTCTTGTTCATGTCCTTGAACATCATCTTACACGGGATACCTTGATGATCGTACACCGAGCAGGATGGTTCAATCCACGGTATATGATCCCAGTCTGCCGCAACGTCAAGTATCTGAATGCAAAAAGCCCGAATCTACCTCGGAAAGTCTTGCTCGCCTTGCCGCGAAACCTGGTGTCCAATCTACACTCGTCTTATCAAAATCTGATGGTTCAATCATAAGGTCTACTGGACTCCTTGCTACTAGCGCTAAGCGAATATCATTCGAAGCATCTACGAGTGGTCCGAAACTTGAGAACAACTATCCTCCGGCGCCGACTCTCGACGACGGAGAGGGGACTGAGGAAGCCAGGGACAGCGACAATGCCGCAGAGCATATTGCAATGATCGTTTTCAAAGTCCTGAGTGCAGGGAACGAGCTTGCGGATGGATTGGAGGCTGGGGACAATCCAAAACTGTTACGGATAAGGACCTTGAAGAACGAGATTGTTATTGTTCCTGGTCAGTATATCTGGGTCCTCGTTCTATTCAATGCATAAGACAAGACGGATTTGAAATTGTAAGCTATTGGGTCACGAGATGCTGATCAAATTGCTTAGATCCAAAATTCATTCTCGTTGTCATAAACGACGCGCCTCAAGCTTGATCATGTCCGTGTAACGCACACTGAACGATTGAAACACTCCACAAACATTTAGCAAATGGCCGGTTCGTGCCTGGAACAACAACCCCGCTATCAACGCGATTGGCAAAGGCGCATCGGCTCAAGTGAGAATTGTTTGCTCCAATCACTGTTCGGTTCCTCAACAACTACGGAACATTTCAGCTCACGGGCAGGTTGACGTCGTATGCGGTATCGTGGAGCCTGGCTGGTCGTGGCCAGAGAGGGGTTTAGGAGCTAGAGCAAACATCTTCTCCTTTAGTCTTGTGCGTCGCTATCGGTGGTGATCCAGCTCTATCTACTAAGCCGTCCGCGATATGCCATCATGGAACTCCTAAAATAAGCTGTTCATGCGCCATCTCATGATCTTACGTTGTTGGCTTATGTTGGCTTGTGTTCTCTTACTTCTCATAGGATTCTCCATGACTTTATCTTAGAAGACCGTCAGCGGCAAACGTGGATCGCAGCATCGGAGCAATGCTAGTCCTGACGTCTAAAACGAGATAATAAGCAGCCATGTTGAGTGGGCACTATCCGAAGGATTTCAGTTGGCAGACTGCATGACCCCAACGTCACTTTCGACGAGTAGTATCACTACGCTCACTTGTCTCGTACCCATCCGAACGAGATTGCTGATATTCTGTCAAGCGCCGCGCCAGAGGGGATATCCAGACCTATACATACCACCCAGAAAAAGCACAGTGGCCCTAGAGAACCCCGCGGGTCTCAACAAAAACCGTGGCAACAGCTCGCCTTCAGCCAGATGTGCTATGATGTCTCCGAGCATGAGTATGTCCAGGCCTCACGCGCCCTCCGTACGGCGTCATGGGGCGCCATTGTCCACTTGATTATTACGACCTACTTGGGCCTTATTCCACAGTGTAGGTTTGGCGCCCCACTCCAGTCTTAACATTCCTTACTGATGCTTCGGCAGGTGGGCGTTCAGGCACATGGGCTATGGGCCGGCAGCGGTGCTCTATTCCGTCTTCGCCTGTTTCGCTGCATAGTACGTACCCACATAGCCACACATCCCACATCTTGACCACTGTCGATAGTAAAAACTCCTTGGGGCTGGTAAAAACACTTATCGCGGCGCTAATATTTGCATCAAAGTCATCTACAGCAATTTCTTGATGGACGTTTTTGGCTTCCCTACCTTAGCATAGAAGTCTGGCAAGCTGCTCTGGATTGCTGTCGTATCCACGGTTAGTCAAAATGTGTCTGCCATTTGCCATGGAGTAGACGCCGAACTACGGCGGGATGTCTCAGTCGATTTCCAGCTACATGACGGTCATGATAGGGGCCAAAGACAATAGGCTGGTCTACCCTGTGGAGTTATATCTGTCTATCGTAGTCAGATCAAACAATCTGGGTTTACAAGACACAGCTGAAGGCTGAAGGTAAGTCTTTCGACGTTAGAAGCTATTGAGCCCCAGAAAGTAGCATCTGGAGCATATTGTCATAACCCGTCGTATCTTAGAGCATAAGCCTTCGTGCGTTTGAATGTCCTCGCCGCTGCCATTTCTTGCCAAATGAAAGTCAGGTCTTCGAGGCACGAAAGACCGGAAGAAGCGAATTGCTGGGGTATCATGCCGACTAGTCTATTTGCTTCCTGAGCCTGAGCCTGATTCGGAGATCTTGTTTGCAACGTCTATTGAATGGAATTAGTGTAGGAGTAACAGTGAAAGGAGCGAGGCATACCGGCGACGGTGTCGGAGACGTATTGTGCCGCATCAGAGGCCACCTTGGTGGCCTGGTCAAGGTAGGTCTTGCCAGTATCCTGAGCCTGGCCACCCGAAGGCACAGAGTCAGAAGCCTTGTTGGTGAGCTCGGACGCCTTGTCGGATGCTTGATTGAGGTAGGTTTTGGCGGTGTCCTGAGCCTGACCACCCGAAGGCACAGAGTCAGAAGCCTTATTGGTGAGCTCGGACGCTTTATCGGATACTTGGTTGGTGTAGGCCTTAGCAGTATCTTGAGTGGAGTCGAATCCGGAGCGGGACTTGTCACCCAACTCCTGGGTGGTAGACTTGGAGTCTCCAGGCTGAAGGGCACCAGCGGCTTTATCGCCCAGGCTGGTGAGCTTCTCGGTACCCTGTTCGGTTGTAGACTTCTGAGACTCCGGGGTCAACCTGGTACCTATCAGTATGCTATACAGCAAGCAGTAATCTCATGCAGAATGGAGAACGGACTTCTCCTGCGCTTGGTCACCCAGGCCTTTACGACTGCAAATACATATCAGCACATATAATCACCGAAAAAGCACGCTGCCTACAGGTTGTCAGACATGGCTGTCGGAGAAGACTGATTTATCGCTTGAAATCTTTGAAGGAATAGAAGAAGATGTGTGAAGAGCTTTGAATGGTTGGGTGTGTGGTAGAGCGATGTTTACATGGAGGGGTGGTGGGGGGACCCACCGATGACGCTAACCTCATTAGAGCAAAGCACTTGGCGTGACGGCTGCAAATGGAACGGTCGCATGCCGAATTGCCTTCACTGGGCGATAGAAGTGGCTATCGGTGACAGCCCAGTCACGGGTACCACGTAATCGATACGTCGATTCCTTGGTTTCCATAGGCATGGACGGTGGCGATGGAATTCGTCGAAGTCAAGCAACGACTTTGACCGAGTATACCATCGTCACCGCTTATAGGTCCTGGCAACAGCTTGCTTCGATTGCAGGTGGGTAGATCGTCCTTCGGTGCCCACAGATACTGCTGCACACAAAGCCATCGCGGAATTCTACGGTGCCCTTCTATCACCTCGATTTTTGGACCAGTTATACTACGGCGCTGAACAACTTTCAGGGTTCTGAACGATTAAGGCTAAGATTGAATGAATGATTAATACTGCGTACGTGACAGCCGGTCTAGACTCTCTACTCCAGGGTCAGCCCCGACCACCCTATCTCTTCACCACCCTGTTCCCGACAACCTTCCTACCACACGCAGCCTCGCGTGACCAGCTGCTACAGCTTCCTCATCATCCGAAATGCCCAAAGAACGTACCGTTAACCCTGCCACCGCGCATCTCAAAAGCGAGAAAGCTCGCGCTCTTAAAAAATCCAAACTCGCTGTGTCCACCCAGCGCAACGAGCGCCTCGCTTCCCGCAACCCTTCCCGCCTCGAGCGCCAAGTATCCGAGCTCAAGGAGGGTGGGTTGAACACTGCGAGGGACAAACGACAGCTGGAAGAGCTGGAGCAACAGTTGGCTGCGGTAAAGAAGGCGAGGGAGAAGCTGGGGGATAAAGCTCCTACGTTCGGTGAAGGCGGTGGCAGAGGGACCAGGAAATGGGGTGAAGAAAGAGAAGGTGGGATTCTAGGGAAGAGAGGAAGGTATGGGGAGCGTAGGTGGAGGGATCAGTCAAGCAGTGGTAGTGCGACGGACGAGAGTGTGAGGAGAATCCCTATGCCGAGAGATACGCCGCCGCCTATAACGTTGCAAGATCGTCATAACCGTCGACGGGAACCTGGTTCTAGGGGCGAGGACGGGCAGGCGGCCGGGAATGCGAATCTAGAACCTCTGGGTCCGGTTAGGCAGGGGACGAATCACGAGCTGCCGCAAAAGCCTGAGCCTGTTACGGTGGCCAAGACTACATATGAAGCGAGGCCTGTGGTCAGGGATCTGAGGAAAGAGGCCGTCCGGGCTTTTATGCCGGCTGTGGTTGCGAGGAAAGTGCAGGCCGCGAAAGCTGAAGGTATTGGTGAACGATTGTCGGAAGAGGGAGAGGAAAGGTTGGAAAGGGAAGGATATACTGGCGTTGGTCAGGGTGAAGGGCGGAGGGAAGGGGATCCGGTCTGCGATGGGAACAGTGGAATCGCCCTTGCGAATGCTATGCCGGAATCAAGGAAGGGTAATGGGGGGAGGGCGAGGGAGGAGGAGAATAGGCGGTTGCAGAAAGAAGAGGAGAGTTTTAGGAGGGAGGTCAGGATGGAGGAGTTTAGAGACGAGGACCTATAGGTATGATCCTGTTTGATGGCATGTCTCATGACTACCACTCAGTGTCTCGGCCTCAAACTTGTCTTGAGCTTCAAAGAGTCGACGGAGACGAAAGGTCTAGTTTTAGTGGGATCATACGTGATGAACCCGTGAAAGATGAATTGGACCCTAGATTTTTCAGAAGATCATTTTTACCAAACCCAGCTGAGTACAGAGCCGATGTGTGCCAAATCTAAAGTAGAGCACTGGGAAGATTTGCATGCCGAATAGGAAGACCAAGACCGATGAAAAGGCCGTGAAAGCAGCCCTGATGTCAACAGCACCTGCAGCTTTTGATGAGAGTGTTCTGAACACACTGACCTCTCGCTCAGTTGCCCATGTAACGATTCGAATCAATACCTTCGGCGGGATACTCGCTGCGGATTGAAGGTTAGCCCTTGTCCGCTTAGAGCAAGAGCCATTGGCTTGACTTACGGCAAAGGAACCTGGAAGCGCTTCTCGACCTCTTTCAACACGTTCTGGTCCTCGTCGCTGCTCACAAAGGAGATACTAACGCCTTTAGTACCGAATCGTCCGGCACGGCCAACGCGGTGCAGGTAAGAATCCGCATCGGTCGGAAGGTCGTAATTGATGGCGATATTGACCTTTTCAATGTCGATGCCACGGCCAAAAACATCCGTCGCCACGCAGATGCGCTTTTGGAAATCCTTGAACTCTTTGTAGCGTTTGATTCTTTGATCCATCAGCAGGGCTCTCTCGATGTTTTCGTATCTCGGATCACCTACCGCTCTTCTTGGGCGATGCCAGAGTGTACTGCGATGGATGGGAAGTTGCAGTCGACAAGGATATTGTTCAGCTCCGTACAGCGTACAGTGCTCCTAACGAAGATGATGACCTGGTTGAAGGAAAGGGTGTCAAGCAGGTCATTGAGCTTTCGATTCTTCTCGGATTCGCTGAGCTTGACATAGTATTGGTCGAGCCCATGAAGGGTCAGCTTGGTCTCGTCGTCCACGAACAACTCGGACGGATTTTGCATGAATTTCCTGCAAATCGGGCGGATCTCTTGCGAGAGAGTAGCGCTGAACATCATGACCTGCTTCTGGGTCGGTGTAGCTCGGAATATCTCCTGCACGTCGCGGCGCATGTCTAGCAAGATTGAGCGAGGATATTCTCCATGCGGACTTTGGGAGCTTACCGATTTGGTCGAGCATCTTGTCGCATTCATCGAGGACAAAGACTTTGATATTTCTCAACGATAGTTTTTTGTCGCGAAGCAACATGTTGAGTCGCCCTGGAGTTCCTACAATGATGTGTGGATGGGTGTCTTTATTGGCCAGAAGGTCGTAGTCCTTCTGCGGAGGTACACCACCATAGAAGACTGCAGTCTTAACCTCAGGCATATACTTGCTGAACCGGGCATACTCGTTCTTAATCTGATATGCCAGCTCTCGGGTGTGGCACATAACCAGGACCGAGCATTCTCCTGGGACCGTCTCGACTTGCTGGAGCGTGGTGAGGACGAAGACTGCGGTCTTCCCAAGGCCGGATTTCGCTTGACATAGGACGTCGCCTCCTAGGATTGCCTGAGGGATACATTTTTGCTGGACTGTGAAGAAGGCGACCGAGTTAGACTTTTTGCCAGTAGAGTGAAAGCATCATGCGCGATATATGTGTCTTGTCCGTCCATCCCGCAATTTTCCTGTCCGCTCGCTCTTCTAGGGTACATACATCGAACCCGGCCAAAAGGCGCAACAGAACCATGACTATACCCTCCGACCACCGGACTACCACCGGTTCGACGCACCACAGTCTTGGTGAGCTCGAAGGCTATGGTTAGCCGGTGGAGCCTGTTCGCTCGCAAGTGAGCCGACGATACAGTACACGGAGCTGTGTATGGCACAAGCCTCCAGGATCTTCACCCCAAGCTGTTCGCCGGCACGACGGCCGGGCTTGTATGGACTTCTTTAACTCGACCTGGCTGATAGAACACGCCTGATATTCTTTGCGGAGATGGACGGACTCTTGGACACTGTTGACTTTGATAGGGAGCTTGGGAGAAAAATTATGACTGACCATCCGAGGGATGTTCGAAACCGCAGTCGGTGATAGCTTTGAGTAGCTCTGGCTTCAGCAGGAAATCACGGAACCCGGCTGTGTTCATGCCGACGTAGCTGCCTTTTTTGTCGGCGGTGGCAGGGGCTGCCAAGCCATCCGTCTTTGCTGCGCCATTCGTTGTTGCAGCATCTGCTCCGGCCGTATCGTTGGTCTGGAGTTCCTCGTCTGAGTAGTCGATGAGATCTTCTTCGTGAGACATATCAACGCGAGGTCCGAGATCGGGCTTTCAAGTTGTTGAGAAGACAGATGAGAAGACAAAAGA